>ERZ1740068.573-NODE-573-length-16371-cov-10.657759_pt1 | contig 16371 bp, 21 predicted proteins | sample MGYA00581735_ERZ1740068 | MGnify/ENA primary metagenome ERZ1740068 (study PRJEB43018, sample SAMN04849740) | marine metagenome | isolation source: floating plastic debris | place: Pacific Ocean | collected 2008-08-30 | study: EMG produced TPA metagenomics... | reverse complement strand
TGAACAGAAAAACTGAGCCGGACCGGACAGTGACGGATTTGTTGTTATTGTATATACATACTTGTTGCTGAATTGACTTCAAACGATTGGTGAGTCACTTTGTTGTGTCAAATATGTCGGAAACTTGAGATAATGTGGCCTGGGGCCTCGGGCATTCACTTGACTTTTGATTTAATTATTCTATTCTTATTCTATTCTTCTAGTTCTACAGTACATGTAGTTGTGCATTCATTCAAATAATTGCTTTTACTCCTCCTTGCTGTGATCAAAGGTAAATTGCAAAATTTGTCTGAAATCAGCTGGCTTTTTGGTTGTTCTTGTCATGGCCCTGCATGTGTTTTGTGTTGTGGTTTTTTGAATTGAAGGCAAGGCACACTTGAAAAAATGCCTCAACTTAGATGGTCTGACCTGGCAAGAAACAGTTAAAATTTGGAAGCACTTCCTCATGAATTGTTCCAAGATTGATCACTCATATGGAGCATTTACATACCTGCTTGGCGGAATTATGGTCTGTCGACTTCTCTCAGCAAACAAAAATGCTCCTGTAGATCTTTGAAATCCGTGATTCAGGGGAGGGACTCAAACTATTCATTTTTTCTAAAATTTGACAGAGAATTGTTAGTGAAATACTGTTTATTTCTAGTGATTTTATTTTGTATTCTTCTTGATAGAACAAGGAGTTGAATGCTGTATCGTCCTTCCTCTTATATATAGGCCTACTGCTCATTACTTATATAAATGATTGTCTTTCAGCTCAGTGATAGGTACCCTCAGGAGGCATTTGGTAATAGAGGAGGATTTCTCATTGCCTGACATAAACATGAACAAAGGAGTCGCGCCAATAAAAGCCCAGTAAGTGGTGTTATTATTGAGTCCGCAAGTAAACTGCAGAATTTGCCTGTAATAAGCTGGTTTGCATAAGTTTTTGGTGTTTTGGTTGGTTTCGTGTGTTGTTTGAAGGCTCACTATAATACCCGGGAGTTTGATTTAGCTACTTGAGAATTTTTGAAATCTTAAATGTGCCAAAATTTTTGTGTATACAATAATTGAAGCTACTAAAAATTTTTAGCTTGTAAAAACGCTAAAATTTTCCCCCACTAATACCTTCCTCCCCTAGGGTATATAGAAATGCGTCAACTTTGATGGTCTGCCTGAGCAAGAAAAAATAGGCCAGCACTTCCCCATGAATTGTTCCAAGATTAGTCACTCATTTGGAGCATTTACAAGTACATGTACATACCTGTTTGGCAGAAATATCTCCACTCGTCTTCTCACTGCACATAAAAATTCTTCTGCTGATCATTTGAAATTAAGTGTAACAGGAAATTTTGGATTCTTCTTCAGACAGACCTACATATGGTTAAGAGCCCTCAAACGGAACAGCACAAAATCAACCAAAAACGCCTAAAAAAACTCATGCAAACCAGCTGATTTCAGCCAAATTTTAGTTTACTTGCAAGTGAGACAGTTTGTGGTTGATGGTTGTTTTGATGGTAGTTTCGTTCATTATATACAATGTAGGCCTATCAAGGTGATGTACTTGTCTGGTAGTTTGAGCAGACAAAATGCCAAATGTGGTGTGTGCTATCAAGTACCCATTGATGGTAGATGCGCTGTAGCAAACTCTGTACTGCCAGTACTGGTGCTCAAGCCATAGGTCACAATTCAATGTAGGCATCAAATGTAATTGGCTACCGCAATGGTCTTACTAAAAAATTGAGCAATGGAACATAAATAGGCCTATGTGTAGTAACTTTTTTTGTGCATTTTATATTTCAAACATGCGAATTTGGAGATGTCATGTCACGGGTACTTTGTTTCTTTTTACAGATATCTGCTTCATGTGAAAAAGGAAACAGGGGTTAATACACCTTCTTCTGAGCCTACTGTTGCCGTCAATGATACGGGAACAGAAGACAAAATTCCCAAGTCTGAGTCGAATCAAGCTGCTCAAGACTTAGCCAGCTCAGAACTTAGTGAACCCCAAACAGGGAAGCGAGTGATTGACGAAAGCGACAAATCGGAACACACAAACCAAAAGAAGAGACGACGGGGTCAAAACAAGCAGCGTGAGAAATTCAGCAATAAAAGGGTCGCACCGGCTGATCGCTTATGTAAAGCAATCACAACTGGCATAGTCTGTGAATATGGCGACGCTTGTAAATTTTCCCACAATGTGACTAATTACATGACTAAAAAGCCATCTGACATTGGCCCAGTGTGCTATAATTTCAAACAGCTTGGTCGTTGTCCATATGGATTCACATGTAGATATGCGCAATCTCATCTGACGAAAATTGAGGGTGAGTACAAAAATATGGTTGATGAGAATGTTGTCCCAACATCCAAATCTGTGAACAGCATGGACAGGGATGTGAAGGTCAAGTTAACTAGGAAGAAATATGACTTTGCAAGAGCTGATAAATGCTTCAAGGAAGCTCAGAATTTCGTATCCAAAATAGTCAGACAAAATGTTGAGTTGAACTGCACTAAGAAAAATAAAGGGCATCATCAAGATACAAGAGACATCCAAAAAGATCAGGTGTCTCAAAGTGTTATAGAGAATACTGCTGACGGTGAGGGAAACAAAGAACTAGAGTCTGTTGTCAATGACTCGGCAGTTAGTGAGTCAGCTACTGAACTTGAGGCGGGCAGCCAACTTCCACCGGGTTCAGTTTGTACCGAGTCAAACAATGGTAGTCAGCTTAATCCTGACACTGCTAATGGGAACAGTTCTGCAACTGACCCTGCATCTGAGACAGAGAAGCCTGTTGGTCCTATTACAAATGAGGACCAGTTTGCTATCAAACCTGCGGAGAAGAAAACTATAGACTTCAAAAATAAGTTGTATCTCGCTCCATTGACTACTGTAAGTGGTTTCAAATTTATGATCACTGTCAATTCCATTCCATCCCAGTCTGAGGCTCTTGTCTGGGTTATTCAAGTAAAAATATTCAGTTACATTAATAATAGCATTCATTTGGAACTCGCGTCTATGAATTCATATCTAATCATTATTTGATATCCATTATGTCTAACAATCAGCCAGATTAAGCAGTATGTATAATACAATGATGCGTTTTTTAGGTGGGTAACCTGCCCTTCAGGAGAATATGTAAGACATATGGTGCTGATATAACATGTGGGGAGATGGCACTTGCAACAAAACTCCTGCAAGGAGTCAACTCAGAGTGGGCTCTTATGAAGAGGCATTCTAGTGAGGATCTGTTTGGTGTGCAGGTGGCCGGAGCTTTCCCAGACTCGATGGCACGATGTGCACAGCTTCTCAGTGAAACATGTGATCTAGACTTCATTGATATCAATGTTGGGTGTCCTATCGATCTTATATTTGATATGGTAAGTTTGCTTTTTGTCTTATTATACCCCTTCACGCTGTATGTAATGCTGTAAGTGTCATTTTAAGCATTTCTTGTTTTGTGTAGGTAGGTACAGACTGTAACAGCCAATATCAATCAAATCTAGTCATGTACAAACTATGCTATGTTCATTCTGTTTCAGGGTGCAGGCTCTGCATTGATGCGGAGAATAAATAGATTTCATGAGATTGTACGCTCAATGGTTGCTGTATCAAGTGTACCGATTACAGTCAAAATCAGAACTGGAGTATCAGAGTCTAAGAGTACAGCACATACACTCATACCTAAACTGAAGATGTGGGATGTGGCTCTCTGCACGGTATGATGCACTGATGTTACCACTGCTGTGAGAAATTGCTTTAAATCACAAATTATTATTGCCCGTTTTGGGAGTTGTCTTATAAATGATGGGATAATCCCAAAGACTATCTACATAATGTATGTGTATATAATATGCAATGTGTACAGTGTATGCAAAACTGTCATTCATGTTTCAGTTACATGGTCGCTCCAGGGAACAGAGATATACGAAGAGTGCTGACTGGGGTTACATAGATGAATGTGCCAAGATAGCCAACCCACTCCCTTTCTTTGGCGGAGGGGATATCCTGTCGTTTGAGGATTACAACGCAGCCATGCAAACTGATGTCTCAGGTGTAATGATAGCAAGGTAAAGAGCTTTCTACCATGCGCACACGTGCATATGTCAGCTTAATAGATTTATATAATACTGTCTTGTTGCCTCTCACTGACTGTAAGCACACAACTCCTCAATAAGCAATACAGACAACCACAGCAACCTAGATCAAAGCACTTGCCAGTAGGCCAGGGAACCCTGGCTAATGTAGAAAGTAAGAGTAAGTGCATGCTGTCCATCCCTTATACTCACAGGTTGGTACAAATTCAATGTGGAATTCGGAATTTTGACTATTCATTTTCCTCAAAATGTGTTTAGCATTTAGAGACTCAAGTCATTGATTTGCATTGCAGGGGTGCTCTCATAAAGCCGTGGGTGTTTACTGAGATAAAGGAGCAGAGACATTGGGATATCTCATCTGCAGAAAGATTGGATATTCTTAGGGATTTCTCTAACTACGGACTGGAACACTGGGGATCTGACCAACAGGGAGTCGAAACGACCAGACGCTTCATGCTTGAGTGGCTCTCATTCCTACATAGGTAAATTTCCCATACATTTTTATGAAGCAGGCACCCTTGAAGACTGTCTATTTTTTTATTTTTAAGGTACAGATATGTCTCCAGCCATCGCTGAGACGCGGAGAGCCTCAAAGAAAACGGCTAAATTTGGGGTTCCGCCCCAAGAATCTCCGCCCAAAAGCCCTCCCCAGGCGCCAAGCGGTCATATCCTTGAGACAGCCGTGTGTGCAAAAACTCTTTTTGCAAAGCGTTTACAGAAGTGCCATGGCAGAGGTCCCATCTTTCGTATTGAAGAGTTGGCTATCAGGATCAGACTCCTCAATTATATTTAGAGTTTCCCACCATAGGCATTAAAACCTCAATGTCTATGTTCCCAACACATGTATTGGTTTTTATCGTCATTTTGTAACAATCAGAAAATCACTTATCACTTTTGTAGATACATACCAGTAGGGCTATTGGAGAGGTTACCACAGAAGATAAATGAACGGCCATCGCCATACTTCGGACGTGATGACTTGGAAACCCTGATGGCTAGTCCAAATTCTGCTGACTGGGTTAAGATCAGGTGAGTTTTATGGTCTGTAACTTTTACTTATTCTCCATAGCAGTCTTACCTGATATTTAGGAAGATCAATGCGCTTTAATGGAAAAATGGGGGGGGGTCCACTTGGAAATAGCCAAAAACTCCACAGTAATGCAACGTAATAATACCTGTGATGCCTTATACTAGATTGAGGCTGCATTGTTGTAACTGCAATTGAGAAATGTGGACTTTTGAAGAAACAGCCATGTTACGGGTCCTTGGGAATGCTTTCAGGCGCAATCGCTGCATAAACCATACTCATGTATGCATATTACATCTGTAACTATTTGTGGACTTCAGTTTGATTTACATGTAATTTCAGTGAGATGCTGTTGGGTCCAGTTCCTGAAGGATTTTTCTTCATTCCCAAACACAAAGCTAGCTCCTACAGTAACTGAGTATTCTGTGACTGTGATCTCTTATCTGGTGAAGTATAAAAATTCATAGACTGTGTTACTTTTGATCAGTACTTTATAATAAGTAATATTGGTGTTTTTTGTAACCCTATCAAAAAGAACTGATGATGGTATATATTGTAGATACAAATATAATGGTATGTATGTACGTACATAAGGTTCGTAGTTGTTTCTTTCTCCTTTCTATTTGTTTTATTCATGAAGACATTCATGTTATTCCCTTCTCTGAGCCTCCAGAAAACATTTCGCCCGGTTATTTTGATGTTTATGCTTTTTTAACGAAAAATATCTTTTATCACTGTGTTATTTGAGACTGCACTTTTGTACAGTATTTGAAATGAGAACGTCGATTATTATAATTATATTACACACATGTATACATGGAAAGTTTCAAGCTCAAGTGTCATGTTTTGGAGATTTATTTCTTGAAATGAGATGTAAAAATGCTATGGCGTCTCACCACTCACTCTCTGAAACAGGGTGCAAAATAGAGCCTGTATACTGAGGCTATCAATCAACTTGATTTGTAGAATGCTGCCTCAAGTGCTGGTGTCCGTTTGGATCTACTGATGTTATGACATGCAGCCTGTTGTTAAAACTGCAGCTTAAAACGAGTAGTAGAGTTCCTCCTCATGCAAGTCACTAAGGGTTTCTTGTGCATGTTTTTTTTCTTAAAAATTATTCTTCAATTGATGGTTATGAGGCCGAGGAAAACGCAAAACTTACACCTCGTAGGAGTGTTGTGATCAGTACACAGTGTGTGAACGGTTTATGTACAATAAATTTTTTATTTGGCTTTAGTATTAAAAACAACGGCACATGCACAGACCAAGTGGACATTTTTTTATCCTCTGTTGCTGAATGTTGAGTGATAATACTAATAAAACTCCATTAGTGTCACAGCTTCTGATTCTTCAGGCGCTCAAGAATGTGACATACACAACGAATTGATATACGTAGTTGTGGTTAAAACAGCATCTGACTGAGGCTAGATGTTTACATAGAGAAAAAATATGAGTGAATATCTATTGTTGTAAAACTAAACCGATGCCAGTAGTCCACTGACATTCATTGTAATATGCAAGGTACTGAAATCATGATTTAGCAACAACTGAAAATAAATCTGAACACAAAACTGCGCTACTGCTTTTTACAACACATAATCCAGTTCATATCGCATATATGTGTTTCTCTCATCATTGTCCATTCTAGGGTAACCAGGTACCATACCATGCTCGGCTCCTATGTATATAGTATTATAAACTTTCCAGTAAACATCCCGTACTTTACGAGCTGGATGGAATAAGCCCTGTAAAATAAAATATCAATTGATGACAATGTCAGACAGTTATAAAAGGCCAGATAATCAATGTTTTAGGTGTAATCACAGGTAGGCAGTTGAGTGTAGAAGGGCAGCAAATACGCTATTTAAAGATAAATTTTCTTATCCACGGTGGATAAAAAGCTTCCAATAATATCCCACAATGCATAGCATGAAAATTCCAATGCAGCCTGCCGAAGGTAATGATATATACGAGTATGACCTAAACTCTAGCGGAATACATGCACGAAATTGTTGAGCGGGAAAGTTGTAAGCGCGCCATTTCGTCAGCAGGAACGAGGTGAAACGGCTTTTACTGCTTCCAAACTACCAATCGATTGGGTTAGTTAGCAGACAAGGACTTCACTAACCTGTAATGCATATTGCATGACACGAGTAGGTCCGAGGCCCAATCGCATTCCCTCTATAGAACCCATGAAGGCTTGTACCACATGCGGAGACGTCTCAAACACATTAGGCCACACATAGTTTAGTAAATGATTCAAAGCATCCTCACAGCCAAAGCCAGCCACTCCAAGAGACAGATGTTGTATTGTGTACATAGCTGTCTGTCTGTGAACCAAATCCCTACAGAATAAAGACTTATTTATAATTGATATAATCTGAGGAACCTCCGTGTATAAAGAGTTTGCCACATCATGTGATTGTTTGTTTAAAGAAGGTGGCGATGATGTCATTCCACTAATCAGTTATTTACGGTATAAATTTCTGTTTAAGTATTCTTTGAGTACACAAGCAATAAAAGTCCAGCCTACCTGTCCATGAGGGCATCTTCTAGTAGACCAGTAACAGCGTATATGTAATCTTTTCCCATTTCTCCGATGTACTCAAACATGAAGCTGAGAGATTTGAGCACACCGTTCTGTACGTTCAGTTCTGGTACCCTGTACTCATTCATCAGACCAGGTAACACTGTGAATGGTGAGCATGTCTCTGCTACTATAGCTATCGCTACTGTTGTACACACTCGATTCTGTCTCTCCTGTACTTTCAGATTGTTCAGCAGAGTAGCCAGTACATCATGTGGACTGTGAAAATAAAAATATGAGGTTTAAATATTGCTACTAATTCATCAATGACATACAATACAATATAGAAAATGATGGGTTTTTGTAATAGTCTGATATATACAGGTAGGTCTGTTTTACAATGTTTATACAATCACATCAATATTACCTCAACTAAGAGCAGGCTAATATATCCATTGTGATGTCTTACCCGATTGCTTTGGCTATATAACCAAATGTGTTGACTGCGGCTCTTCTGATTGCTTTTTTGTGAGCTTTGAGCAGCTCGAGTAACTCGAAGCAGATTCTCATCCACTCTCTAGCAGGTACAAACTCTGATCCTCTATCAGCGATACGCCCTACTAAGTCAATACAGTTCTCTTGTACCTTCTCATGTCTGTGGAGGAAAAAAATAAAAACATTACTTATTGAATCCATAAGCATATAATAACATTATATGGGTACGATTGAATCAAGGTAGGATCATAAAAAGCCTTCAACACTGGAACTGTGACCCGTTTTATTTGGGTTTTGCAAAGCAATCCTCGCACTGTGTAAAGTAAAGTGAGTATGATGCAACAGTGGGACATAAACTTGCCTGTTTTTGAGGATGGGTGTAAGTCTAGGTAGTAAATCTTTGATGGGAGGTGTCATCTTAGTCATACCAATCACATTGACTATACTCTTTAGAGCTCCCAGTATGCTACCCAACACCTCAGGGTACTCTTCACCAAGGTACTCGTATAGTACAGTGCCTAAATGTCCCATCAATTTCTCCTGTAACAAATAAGCAGAGGGCAATATTAAACAACAGCTTGTGTGCTAGCAAATGTAACTAGCATATTAATAAAGTTAAGTTCCAAATCTAATACATGCGTATTTCTAATACTGTTGTAAGTGTTGGCGGATTTTGCAACAGCATCCTAACTGCCAACGCACCTACAGAAGCAACAATGGATGGTGCAGAAGATAAGACATGAGGCCATGTGGGCACAGCTACTTGGCCAGAATGTTGGTCCACAAGAAGCCATGGGAATAACGCTCTGTATCAACTATAAATATGTGGGATTAACACATACACACAGAAGCACATCACTTACCTCCTGACATGTTTTCATGACAACTGCGATTCGAGATATCAAATCAGCAGCCTGCTGTCGTACTTTGGCGGATTTGTTGTTGAGACGCCACAAGATGGTACCACATATCTGTGGCAGGTACGGTTTACATCTCTTTGCTAGAGAGTTGACTACAACTCCAAAACCATTCAACATGACAACATCCTACAAAAATAAAAGTATGACATACTAGTGTATGCAGCGAAATCGATGGCTACTGTGGCTGCTAACAAACAAATTCCATTCTGCACAGTCCACAATAACAACAAAAACCGTGACTCAGGGACAATAAAAAAGCTATACACCACATAGCATTGACAAACTATGACCAAAAAGTCAAATACTTTATGCACATGGCAGATCTTAATAAATGGAATGAAATTGTATCACAATAAACTGGTACCTCAGTAGTCTGTTCCTGGAAGGCATAGAGTATACCATCAATAAGCTGTTCCTCTAGTCGAGAGTCGATATCAGCTGCTCCAAGATTAGCCATTACTTTCTCTATAGTCTCCATCACCATCTTACGATACTGTTCACTCTCATCCTTCAGATCATCTACCACTCTGTTCACTATCTCTGCTGCTCCAACCTTGTTAGCTATCTCCACAGTTGTATCTACCAACTAAGAACAGCACAGTACATGTAGTATAATAAACCAACACTCTGAACCATTACTACCTGAACATTAGCAGTGTTTCAGGGTCAGCACATGATCAATATTCAAGAGAAACTTCATCAAATATGTGCGGGGCCCATCCCATGTATATTAACTTTTGGCAACCGTGCAAAACATTTGTGCGAAATGTTGCCGCGGAGGGAACCTGCTTATGGTTGAAAATCACACTCGAAATTGCCGCAGAGGGAACATGCTTATGGTTTAAAATCATTCTCGAAATATTAGAAAAGCACAACTTCTACCATACCTGTCTGTAGTTTCTTCTGTCAAGTGCCATTCGCTGATTCCAAAAGTGTTTGAAGAATGGAGGCAGAATTTCATCTTTGATATATTGAGGCTCTACACCATCAGTGGCGCAGCACTGCTTTACTACCTTCAACACAATCTTCTTCATTTCTTCATCAGGTGACTGAAACTCTCGAATCAGAATCAACATCACTTCTCTCGTATAGTAGTTAGCGTATTCAGCGTCCATAAGCGGGATCAGATAACCAATAGCCTTCAGGAAAGCAGCCAGACCTTTACCTCTGAACTGTCTGATACCTTTCCATAGAGGTTTGAGGACTGTATCAAACGACTCGATACCGTAAGGCGTGGCTGCCTCGGCTAGAGCAGCCAGAGACAGGGCTGTGATTGTACGTACTTTCTGTTGCTCATCTTGTAATCCTGAAAATAGCAATCATTAGAAAATCACCTTAATGTTTTTAAGATAGCCGAATCTCATATCAGTTTCTGAAGAAAAACTAGCAATAGTGTTTATACCACGATGGGAAAACCCTACCATCATTAGGGAATAAACGCTGCAGACAAATCAGGGAAAATGTTGCAGACAAACACATCTGATACTGTAGTTTGTCATCTTTATTCTAACTGATGGCGGTGCAAAAGAATAATGCATATAGCATAATTATTTTGCATATAGCAAAACAATAATGTAATAATGCAAATGTATTTTGAATATAGCATTATTACTCAGTCTGCCCTTTCGCTGCAAGAAGATCTTACCATTTCTGATGATTTCAACGAGACTTTTGAGATGAGGCAGTACAGCACATCCCATCAGGATACTAATCTGTTGTACAATCTTGATTCCTGTATGTCTAGCCTGCCATGACTTCTTACTCCTACAGACAGCCTTGAGGAAGGGTAGCAGTGAGGGGATACCTAGAGCTGAAGCTACTACAGCGAACGCTCGAGCTGTCGTGTTACGTACATACTCGTCCATGTTGTCAATATCAGGTCTCATTGTGGAGATCATAGTCGCCAGACCTGCAGCCTGTTACAAAAGAAGACGGAAAATAAACAATGACCTACATTTCTAAATAAATCTGCACCAAATCTGAATTTGTTACACTGGAACTACTGATACTGGAACAGTTTTATAACTACATGTATGTCAGCCAACACATAAACACTATTCATCATAAAATGCAGGACATTCATGTGATAGTGACAGTGTGATGCATCACATTTTAAAATGGACAGAGGTACAAGTAAATATTGAACACAAATTACCTTGGCGAGGTTAGATATGATCTCTCTGCCTTCCACTCTGGCATAGTAATCTTCATCAATAAGCAGAGGCTCAATCACCACAAGTATTTTGTGCACATAAGGTCTCACAAGATCATCCAATTTATATAGAATTCTGTCAATAACCTGCAAAATTAGATGAGAGTATTGCTACCTCAATGTTAAAAAAATATCAGCAACACATTTAAAAAACCCACAAATCCTGATTCAGCAAAAGTATCATCATATTATTCTGAATCTCATCTCAGATATGTCCTGACTGCATACTGCAAAAATAAGTATCCATGTAGTCGTTTATCCATATGAAAAATCAATACTAACAAGTTTTGTCTATCATCAGAAAACATCAATGCACTTGCCTGTTGGAAAAAAAACTTATTATGTAATTTGAGTTACTAGTCTACCTTGACAAGCAGATGTCTTTCTTGGTCCTCGAGTGTAGGAGACATGAGAAGTGGTAGGATCTGATTAAACAAAGGACCAGCTCCCATCTCCCTGGCCTTGTCTGTAATCTGTCTGAGCGCAGCCTTCCTCATGGGTGGAGTACCATTCTTAATCTTCAGCAGTAACTTCATGATACGCCTGTCCTTCTGTTCTTCAGGTGACAGTGACTCCTCATCCACATCAACCTGTAAATCAAATAAGGATTAATAAATGAGCTAAGAGCTAAAACGCTAGAAACCAACAGTTATATTTTTCATCAACTGACAAAAAAACATACATACACCATTTAATTGAATGCATTGTGTTTCTACACCAATATACAAAGTCTCAGGAAGTTATTAGCATTTTTCTAACTGTTCACTTCTCATACTCACCAGAAGTTTGTCGAAGTATTGCATGTCATCAGGTTTAAGTGTGGGCAGATTGCCTTTAGGCTGCATATCCACAATCATCTCCTTATTAGCCTGATGATCTGGAGTTCCCTGCATCTTGAAGCCGGGTGTACCACCCATCATAGGAGTGGGTGTAGCTATAAGCTTACGAGCTGGAGTTCTGATAGGCACGTAACCTGCTGGTGGCTGTAACACTTTGTAACCTTCAGGAAACATAGCATCCAGCTCATCATCTGTGAGGGGACGATTTCTGTTATCTATCTCCTTCTGCCAGTTATATGCCTGCATCTGTTCAGGTGTCATTGCCATCAGGTGACCTGCATTCAATTCAATATAAATGGCACATCATACAGAAATCATTAGAAAACATGAAGCAACAAGGTTCTGCTGCTTTTAATCAACGGTACCAACATCCAAAAATAGAATCCGTTTTATGGATACAATTCTTACTCGTAAAATGTGTTGTCTAACTCACTACACAAACATGAGTATTCCCACTTTTTATCAGATAATGATCGTTGGAATTAGTGAGCCAGATACTTATACATGTAATTGTTTCTATCGATGAAAACTAAACATCCTACATACCTGGAGTAGGAGTAGCCATCTGCATGGCTTTGTTACCAACAGGGGTGACACCACTAGGGGTGATACCGCCGGGAGTGAAGCCACTAGGTGTAGCGCCCCCTGGTGTGAAGTTTCCTGGAGTACCACCACCTGGAGTCATAGCACCAGGAGTCATAGACGGAGTCATAGCTCCAGCAGTCATGGGTGTCTCATCCCATCGAGATCTGCGCTTAGACACCGATGCTGAGGGGGTATCCTCTATCTTATCTTCTCCACCCCTGTTAGCCTTAGGAGTCTCAGCCCAGCCAGAGTGTGCCGGTGTCTCTGTGAAACAAATAGCAATGAACAAATCATAAATTGAGATACAATGAATCGGAAATCTGTGTATTAAACATGTTACATAAAAAAACACCAAGGATATATACAGACCTGGAATACACTAACTTATGATCGATATCAGGTGGTGAAACAACTCTTTGTGTGAAGGGTTCAACAAATCTCCTGACTAGATAAGGCACGATAAACAATCATAAGAATACCTACCACCAGTGCCTCGAGGTGTTTCATCCCATCTGTTACGTCTGCCACTCGGAGTAGCTCCGTGTCCCGGTGTGGTAGGTTCTCTACCAGGTGTCATACTACCAGCTGATACATGTACAGGTGTCTCAGCCCAGTGTCTCACTGTACCCGGTGTCTGTGCAGAGCCAGGGGTAGCATCACCAGACACACGTCCAGGTGTATCCGCCCATGAGGCCTGTGAGGGTGTAGCTGGAGCATCAATCCTTCTTTTGGGAGTTGGAGCGTTGCTAGCATCGGCCTCTGAAGCTTGATCCCAACGACGTTTCTTTTTGACTTGTACATCTGACCCTGCCACAGCGTGTAAGTCGCCCGATTTGGCTTTGTCGTGCATTTGTCTTTCCATGGCGCGCTAAAAATAAACATCAAGGTGTGTTACTTAGAGTGTTCGACAAGTCTTAAAAATGTGCGGGGACCATTTATCCATTCCGCCATTTGAACCTTAAAATCAACAATATCTTACATAAAAAATACAAGTGCAGCATATCACAAGGTCAACCGTCAAACCTAGAATGTTCAACATTTCATACTTATTGGATGTGGACTGTAGAAATAGTCTGCATTTAACCGAGAATTTTTCCTTGCGATGAATGACAGACATTGACAGCAAATTGATGTGAACAACACTTGGCACAAAATGATTTATTAATTACATTTGCCGAAATAATATGAAAACTCTCACCTGATCTTTGCGCAGCACTTGTTCCTGCATGACAGCTGTGTAGGTTCTGGCTTGAGCCGAGACATCCGGAGTTTTACCACCTACAAGCATATACAAGGTCTGACATGTTATTATCATATCAAAAACAGACAGAGGGTTGGTAGTCAGTGAGACAAGAGGAACCATGCCAGATGTGAGTCATTCTGTTATCAGTAACAACTCTTGTTAGGCTCAGCTCAACTCAAGTCCTGACTAGGAAAAACACAGCATGGTACTGAGACACTGTCATGAGGCATATGGTGGAAATTTGCCAGCCACAGCTAACATTAAAAAGAAAGTTTGAATTCAAATGCGCCATGGCAGTGTTCATAGAAAATTCATTTTTAAAAAAGCATGCTGTTCGTTTTTCAGTGCAAGTGCACAGACAAGCAATCAGTAAAAATCAGTAACTTCAGGCTGACTGCTTGTCCTGTGTCGTTATACTAACCATACTGCAGCAGTCACCCGTAGCTTCAATACGGAGGTGACTTTTAAGAATCTTCATCAGAGAATATCTGCAAATATACTTTAGATACGTATTTAGAAACTCCGGAATCCCACCCGCCCTAACTACTCATATAAACTCATCACTGACGAATAAGGGTCACTCATAGGCCATCATGCCATTTCTCATCACAATTCAATTCAGCAACGATTTAAATTTTTTCAACTTCCATTTTCACATCACTGAATTGACAACTTTCAGCTTTCATTTCAACAAGCATGTGGTGCTTTGATCAAGCACATGTCAAGGGTTATGCTGCCTCTTTTGGCGGATCATGAATCAAGTTGGGCATTATAATGTATTATCACTTAGTCACAACTGGTTTTAAAGCAGGATGATCAGTGATGCTAACTATATGGTGGGGTTACTTTCCAGCCGATCCGGTGTTTAACTCAGATGTGTCTATGCAGCACAATGTGTGTGACCCATAGCATGTGGTCACACTCGCCATAACCTAGAGGAGGTATCAAACAAATAATGCATTAGTACGACTCAGAATAATAATGTGCAAATAATTTGATAGGAAAAATGTGCCAGGGAGCACCCAGTTATCAAAAGTTCAACATTATAGCTTACTCAATATACTGTCCTCGCCGTGTCTGCTCTAACATGTATGAAATTTTGGTATTCGAGTTAATTTTTTACTGAAAGGGCATCCCTGAGACATGTAGGAGCAAACTACGACTGGACCAAACTTGCAATCGGCAACTGATCATAAATCATCTACATATATACAAAATACATTGCATCTTGCAAAATATCTGGGTGGCCTATTGTCCCTGGCACCTAGTAGAAATGATTGAAATGTGACATACCATCAGCGAATGGATCGTGTCTGGGTGGTGAGATCATCATAACAGGCCTCTGCTGCTTCTTATACTCATTGTCTTTATCTCTCACTGTTTTCGGTTTGTGCTCAGCAAATGGGTCATAGTCCTACAAGTACAACAATATTGAAGCTTATGAATGCAACAAGTGGAAGCCATGTCATTTATTGTCTATGCTATGGGTATATACCACAGTTGTAGATCTTTGCTTAGTCTTGAATTCATAGACAGTGATGCAATGATAACTTGCAACAAAGAAGAGTTGTCAGTACATACCTTATCTTGTGCAAGGTCATTGAGGACGTTGAGAGGTGCTGTGTAGTTTGTCTTCTTGCCAAGCAAGGTACCTCCCATGTCATCATCATCCTGTGAATATCAACCACATATTTAATTACATGTAATGATATATGTATACGAGTCGAATGGACTACAGAAAAAAAGTGACACAAGAAGTGTTTCATTTAGAAAGTCGTGAGAATCTCCAGGCTTTTTCTTGCATTCACTCCGCAAAAAAAACCGGAAAGTTGGTTTTCAAATTGGCTATCTCGCTCCCAAATCACTCACTCAGACTCTATAGTGCACCATCATGAGGGTTGCGATATGGGAGCGAGACATCTTTTGGCTCTCACTCTTTTGTGAAAGTGCAAATTAGTAGCTAGCTACTTTGCCTGTTGCTATCAAAAGACCCCCTTCGCAGGTTTGTGAACTAAATAGTCAATAAATAGTCGATTAAATACCATGACACAACTTACATCTTGTTCATCATTAGGTGCAATGGAGTCAACATATTGGCCGCTTAGGGCACTGATTTTGGATGAAGAGTAAATATCTTGGTCAAAGTGCCCAGCAGCACCAAGTCCAATTCGGTCTGCCTTGTTTTCATCATTTTCCCCATTGTCTGCATGGTGACCTTTTCGCCCCGATTGCAGTTCCTTTATAGCTGCTTCAATGTCTACAACGAAAAAAATGAATGATACACACACACACACACACACACACACACACAGGCCTACTATTTCCTCCCAGCATTAGTCTGCCAACAAATCAAAAAGTAATTGCAATGATCACCAGTACTTTATCCCACAGACGAACTCAGACCATCACAGACGATCCTACTTCATCAAGACTGCACGCCAGTGGAATA
>ERZ1740068.572-NODE-572-length-16372-cov-14.390636_pt1 | contig 16372 bp, 14 predicted proteins | sample MGYA00581735_ERZ1740068 | MGnify/ENA primary metagenome ERZ1740068 (study PRJEB43018, sample SAMN04849740) | marine metagenome | isolation source: floating plastic debris | place: Pacific Ocean | collected 2008-08-30 | study: EMG produced TPA metagenomics... | reverse complement strand
TCAACCCAGTCCTACGTTGCAAACCAGCACATCGTCTGCCTGGCCACAGGCCTTTACAAGCGAAGCAAAGTCGTGGTCGCAACACCACTCAACACCGAGCACTTGGACCGCGGCCAGCCTGGCTTCTTTTGATTTCAGGTCAACACCCGTCTCCACAGGTTCCCAAAAAGGCACATCGCCACTCTCTGGTACCAAACAACCGTTGTCTACGGACACTATGATGTCGTCTTTGTCGAAACCTTACTACGGGGAGGACATGAGCCCTGTTGAATTCAAGCACGGCCTTCCTCCCTCGCCGGTAAAAACGCGCTTGGTGTCTTCTTCGGCATTGCTGCACCAAAAAATTTGTCTGCCTTTGCTCGTTCGCCGTGTTCCGCTCCGATCCCAAACACCTCAGCGCCAGGTGGCTTACGTTCTTCGGTCTCGCCAACACTTGCGCCAACGTGAAAAAAATTTCATGGATGGAAAAAAAAAATAAATTCTTTCAATTTTTTTTCGTGTGAGGTGTGAAACCTTTGTGGGGTGGTTTCCTGGGAAGGAACGAAAAGGGCTGGAAACCTCAGTCAGTCATGAGGCGCGTCCACCTTGTAGCACAGTGGCTGTTTCAGCTCATGGTGCGAGTGCCCCGGATGAGTAAGGAACACATCGTAGACGAGCTGTTTCGCTTGATGCAAGCCGTGCAAGCATCATCCGACCACAAACACCTGCGTGTGTCGTTGGACAAGACCGAAATCGCTCCGGCACGATGCATACCGCCGAATCCAGAGTCTGTTTGGCGGAAGCGAAAGGCGTGCCGTCACAAATGGCGGGTGCGAATCCTCTGGGTGCGCTGTGTGACACGCATGTGGCGCCTGGTGCAACGCCGAAGATCGTTGGCCGGTGCGCTCCAAAGGTTTTTGGACGGAAGAGCTCGACAGAGACGGTGTTTCCACGGCTGGCTGCAGAAAACGCAAACGAGGCAACGCCTTGCAGCCAAGTACGCTGCGCTCTGGCGTCTTCGGGTTCAGAAGATGCGCCGTCTGGGCTCTACCTACTTTGCCCGGTGGCGTCTTCGGGTTCAGAAGATGCGCCGTCTGGGCTCTACCTACTTTGCTCGGTGGCGTCTTCGGGTTCAACTGAGGAGACGGAAGAGGCGCACAGCCCGACGCGTTCGCTGGCACCTTTGGAGACGCGGACTGCAGCGTTTGGCGCAAGAAAAGCTCGCTCGTCAGCGGTCCCGGATGTGTCGGCAGAAGTGGGGGAAATTGGTGTCGCGGTATCGGCGTCAACCGGTTCACGTGGTGGCGTATCTTCGTACACAAGTGGAACAGAGGATCGAACTGTGGGGCATGAACTGTGTCATGGTCGTGTCGGCAGCGGGATGCCTTTTGGAACACCTCAACCACCAACTCGAAACCCGAATCCGAAACGACGATCGGCAAAAACACTTGCAAGTGCTGAGCCGTATGTGCCGAGCCAAGTGCCGCTCTGGCCGGAAGAAGAAGAAAAAGTCCAAGGCACAAGAATTGGCGCAGGAGCTCGCGGCGGGACGTCGGAAATTGCTGCATGACCAATACGGCCGATGGAACAATTTTCTTAACTTTTTTACGATCAACGGGGCCGGCATGGGGCACACGGCAGGGCACACCACCTTTAACAAAAAGTTTTATCGCATATTTATGTGTTTTGTGGGGCACATCGACAGGCTGACAGAATCCCGCGTCTCCGCCAGGATTGGCGTTCACTTGGGCGCGAGTGGCGGTTGGTCTCGTCACCATTTGGTGCGAGATTTGGTTCTGGCTTACCTGGGGGACGTCGAACCATTGTCTACCGACAAAGACGGAAGAGCCAGCCCACCAAGAATTCCGTTTGGTCAAGTCCTCGAACAAGAATCGAAGCACGATCCTTTGTATCCAGGGAAAGTTTACCTGTTTCTGCTCCTCGTTTTCGAATGGGTGACGGCCGAGAACATCTTGTACCGGATGCAAGAGTACTTTGATCACTACTTTTACCAAGACTACATGCAAAACGTGACAACGTTGCCGGAGCCACACCTCGACAACTTTTTGAACGCCTGGTCACGGGCTCACAGCCTTCCGGTGGAGTTTGCCCGTGCGGTGTATTCGAACTCTTCCGTCTCTCCAGAAGAACTGGAGACCATTCTTTCACCCGCTACCGTTTGTGTTCGGCACACGTCTTGGATCAACCGGTTACCCGCTTTTTGCCGTCGCTACGTAGATTTTCATCTGCCCTGTCGAAGGGTTCCTTTCTGTTTTTACCGAGGGGATGAGCACTTTCGGGATTACGCGCCTTTGAAGGAACGCGCGCACATGTCGTGGCGCATCCAAGATCACTTTGATCCTTCGATTCTCTTGGGTTGGGGAAGATGACAATACTTTTATGTTGGTCGTGATCCCAACCTGAGGAACAAAATGGCCGACGTACGCGGCAGGCACCTCAGAAACGAACAGAGCGGCATGTTGTTCGCGCTGGCGTTACAACGGATTGTTGCCAAAAGCTTTGAACGTGCATGGCACTCGTGTTATGAATCAATGTGTCAACCTGGTGACGTGAACAACAATTAAAGATACAAATCAAAATCACAGAGCGGATGCAAAAGCTGTTTAAGATGGACGATTTGATCGTCAGGGGCTCCGGTGTTGTACATTTTCAGGTGTTTGAGCTGCTGGCAGTGCGCCAGAGGCATAACGTTTCTTACTTTGGGGCAATTGGTCAAAGTAAAAGACACAATATTCGAGCAATCTACCACCCTGTCCACACAATCCAAACGTGGTACGTTTTGGAGGTTGAGCATTTCTAGATCACGAAGGTAGGGCAAAAAACGTAGGCCCCGAAACTGATGACAGTTTAGGACACAAAGTGTTTGTAGTCGGGTGCAGTATTGCAATTCGTTCAGGTGTTCCAGCCGAGTGCACCGCCACACTCTGAGGTTTCGGAGCTGTACACACGACGCTAAGGCGGTTATACGTCGCATCGGCAGGTCATTCAGGGTTAATGTTTCGAGGCATGGCATGTGGGCCAGCGCTTGGAGGTTTGTGGGGGCGTTCGAAACCCCTGTCACATTCAACTCACGGAGGGAACGACACTCGGCGAGAACGTCCGCGTCGGTGAAAGTGGCCACCTTCTCGAGGGTCAGTCTTCGCAAAGAGCGACATCGACGCCAAAAATACGCGTTCGGTCCGGTTTGTACGGAACAAAACCGTATATCTTCAAGTTCTTGACACGAACCGGTGCCCCGCAGTAGCTGCAGGGCCGGCGCGTGTTCAATGACCATTCGCCGAAGCTGGTTCGTGAAAACCTTTACACTTGTTACGTTCAGACAATAAAACATGCAAAACGACTGTAAACGGTGGCAGTGTTCCAAGGCGTTCACTTGTGTCAAAGCGCGACCATGATGCAGTTCGAATGTCTCTAAGTAGGGGTACGTCTCCAGTCCTTTGGCGGTCGTCAACGATGCACACCCCGAAATGTGCAAAGACGTCAAACGAGGGCACGATGGTAATTGAGTCATTGTGCAGTTGATGAGCGATAAGGTTTTTAGAAAGGGGCAATGTAACCCACCCATGTCCGTGTGTCCTGTGTTCTTCATGGCGAGCCGAGTGAGTTTGGTACAGGACGCTAAGGCGTTCAGGTTCGTAATGTTTTTGCTATTCTCAAGCTGTAACGACGCCAATTGCCGAAAATTGGAAAATATCCACATGTCGCAAGCGTGGATCATGATGTCTACATGAATCACCTGGAGTGAAACGCATCTCCTCAGTGGGGAAAGGGAGGGAAAGGAAAGAAGGGGGCAGGAACCGTGGAGTACTAGTTTTTTGAGACGTAAGCCATGTTGTAAGGGGTCGATGTGTTCCAAGCGTTTAAGGCCGTATAATTCAAGGTGCTGCAAATTCGGCAGTTTGGATAGAAACGAAATGTCCTCCAGTGCTGGACATGGTCCCAGATACAAATGCTTCAGCTGGGAAAGACGTGAAAGACAGTGTAGACGGGACAGTTCATGGACGCCCCATCCTCGAAGGGTAAGGCGGCGCAAGTTTGGGCACGCACCCAGAGAAGACAGGTCTTCTACATCACATCCAGATATGTAAACTTCTTCCAGGACGGGACAGCAGGCCAAAGGGTAGAGGTCAGCACCATAATCGAGACCTGCGACGTGGACCGTGCGCAGTTGTGGGCATTTGGCCAAGGGCTTTAGACTTGGCAAAAGTTGGTGGAAGCGGCGGCGCTCGTACAAAAAGTACTGGGTCGAAGGCGTCAACATGTTGGATTTGGGTGCGAAACACAAGCGCTGATGAGCCACCGTGATCCACGCTGAGGACGTTTTGAGCAGGTTTCGGGTGAAGCTCGAGCTTGCGCCCAGTTGTACGTGGCTCCAAACGTTTAGCCATGTTAGGGTGTGGCACAAGAGATCAGACGGTAGATCCAATAGTTTCATAGAATAGTTGCTCCGTGTCTGTTAACTCTTTTCAGTTGTGGGTTTTTAGAGCAATCTTCCAAACCCGATCTTTGTCGTCTTCGCCTTTACCGCGGGGTTTCAACCTTTTTTTTTTTTAATGTGTTGTCGGCTATCGAGCTTTCCAATTTTTTCTCAGGTTCAGTTTGAGTTTCGAGTAACAAAAAGACGAAAGTCACCGACCAACGCCGGCATCATGTCAAGAGTCTTTCATGGCGAAGATAAAGCGTTCAATTCCCTTGGAGGAACTTTATAATTATCCCTACTTGAACCTGGGTATCGACCATATTCCATCACCCGATACTTTCCGACCCCCATAACTCCCACAGGCAGAATAGCTTTTGACCTCCTTCCAAGTCACAACACTTTGCCTCGCATAATAAAAAGCGTTGTTGTCGTATAACACACTCGATGGAAAAACGGTATTGGAGCATGATGTTTTGGAACAAATGACCCACTTCTGTGACGTGGCCTCGTCTACAACGGCGCCACTGCCTTGTTGCCACCGAGGCGAGGTGGAACGGGTGCAGAGTCTCGCCTCCACTCCAAAATGAGTTGCGCAGCGTGGTATTCAAATCGAGACAGAAAAAGGTGAAACACGTCACTCACACCCACTGACCGGTGGTCTTCTCGGACGTTGTAGTTCTTGCCTTGGGTCTGCGCCAAGAGATGATTTCCGTTTCGGGCCTGCCAGCCGGCTTCACGCGCAGCACGCCGGGCCAACGTTTCCAAAGCGGACAAGGTGTGCGGATGCATCACGTCGCGCTGTACCAAGGCCGCGATGTCTGCCAAGCAAAAACCAGCCGCCGTACACAATTGTAACAGGCGGGTCGACAATATCATAGAAATGATCTCGTTCGTCTTTACCCCCAGGGAATGCAACAGCTTGGCGTCCTTCAGGGGATTGAGGCGGCGGATGTAGCGTCGGGTGGCGGCGCTGAAGGGCATTTTGGCTTGCTTCCACCCTGCCCAACAAAACCACACGTCCGAATGGTCTCGCCAGTCGGGCAGGGAGTAGCTGTGGTCGATGGGAACCAGTCTCCACTGGTTCTTGGAATCAGAGTCCTTCCAGCCAGCAGGCGACGCTCGACGCGCTACAAGGAGGTTGCCTTCGTGCCGGTCCAGGTTCAGGATGCGCAGGTCCAAAACACCGATACGATGCACTTGCTCGGGATCAAATGCGGCTGTGCCAATGTCATCCGCCGTGCATTCGTGGTCTTCGTAAGCCTGCAGAGAGCCCGCTTCGGTGCGCACCGGCGCCTCATGTCTTTTCCATCGTTCTTCTTCGCCCGTGTGGCACAAACAAGGACATGAGCTGGGAACACGAAGAGCAGCAGACTGTATGGCCAGAACCGCGCCATCCTTTCGGGTGGTGACGTGGGGCGCTATCGTGGGGGGCACACCAGCAAAGCCGTCGTGATCGAGGAGGTAGGCAGACACCTCTTTGGTGGGAAAATCTCCCCAGGTTATACCCGATTTGAGTGCGCGACGTTCTTCCGGAGGAGACCTGGTGAAGGGCTCCTCACTGACGGGCTTAAACACTCCCACCTTGCGACCTTGTACGGTCAGCAAATACGACCCAGAAACACCAGTGCTTATAGGTGTGAGTTGCCCCGAGGCATTGCCTCCATAGTCCACCAGAGAGTGGGTGGCGTGTCGTAACTTTTTTCCCCGAGGTGAACTGCCTTCGGGCGTCGTATTATGGGGCGCTACCGCCGACAGAGAATAATAGGGCAAGGCGGCCAGGCGAAACGCTGCTGGTGCCGTCCGCGCCCGGAGAGAGCCACTTCTCCAGGGTAAAGTTGAAGGCGATGCCGACGTGCTGGGCATCGCTCTGCGTGACGGTTTTGTTGGTCAGAGGTTTTATTTTTTTTTCTCTTGGGGAAATGTTAACGCAAACAGTGTGAAAAAGTATGGGAAACGTTGGAAACACAAAAGACCTTTGGCACTAACATGAAAGGCGTTTCGTTTCCCACCATACCCACCTCGAAGTTTAACCCTGCTGTCGTCGTTGCCTTTCGCCTTCTTCGTCCCGCCGGGCCCACACCCAATCGTCGATAGCGCGGTGAAACGCTTCGATAGTGTCGTCGTTATCAATTACGTGGTCCGGTGTCATTTCGGGATAAAACTGGTTGGACGAGTGAATGGAAGGGTTGGGATTGTCTGGCTGGTGGCGACGGACCTGAAGCACTTTGGCCCCCATGCGGCGGAGTGCGTGGTATTCGTTCGGATAGCGGACGTCACCCACCACGACCGAGGGAGGGCGTTCGGCCACCCCGGACACGGGGAGATACGCGTTTTTCAGGGACTGCTTCACAGCGGCGCACAGCTCGCGAAAGGACTTGTTTTGATACCGAGCGATACCTTTGGCTTCGAAACACTCCCAGTCGTTGCAGTCAAACAGTTCCCGGGTAAACGTTTCAATCGAAGACATGCAAGCTTTTCGGTATTCGCGCTGCCAGGCTTGGACCCACACGTCCGACGTGTCCCATCCCAGCTCGGCACCCAGGTTCTCCCGCACAACTTCTGTGGCTACGCGCTCACACAAGGTGCGAAAGGAGTGATAGTTGACTCGCTTGATGGGTACATTCTTGCCTTCTGGCGTGTCGTGCTCTTGGCGATTCAAACGAAAATACCGGCAAATCATGTCTTTCAGCTTGTCGGCCAGGTTGATCTCTACATAACCCTGACGAACCAGGTGTTGTGCGGCTGCAGACTTGCCGACACCCTTGACGCCGTGGAAATGTCCTTCGGAATGGGCAAAACCGGTTATGGCCACAAGGCGTGGGTTCTCTTCCGACATTTTTATTTTTTATTTTCTTCCAAAATGTTTGCTTACGGGTATTCCACGTGGAGGCGGGAGTCGTGGTTTTCGCAACTCCACACAAGACCAAAATAATTTTGGGTTTTATTTTTTTAACCCGTGCTGACTTTGAACTTGCCCTACCATGGGCGCAAGGACGTCTTTGTCTTTTGACTCTAGCGCAGTGGCGTGCCACGATGTATGGCAAGTCATTGCCGAGTATCTTCCGGCGGACGAAGTCGATGAATTGTCCAATTTCGACACGAACCTTGGCCAAGCCCTGGAGTCGGTATACGTGGACCACCCGATGCGGAACCGGAGCTTCGTCGACCCCCAGGCTTGCTGTCGGCCTTGGCGTAGGGGCAACGGGTGGGGTACTTTTGCCTGGATCCTGGAGCCTCGGCGTTTGGTGTCGGCTCTAGTAGAACTGGAACTCAAAGAAGACGTCTCCGCGCGCTCAGACGCGACGCGTTTAGTCATGTTTTCGTATTCGAGCTTCCGCCTTTCCTTCCACATTGGACTGGGGCGCAACTATCGCCATCTTTTGTGGTCGCACTGGGTCATAGGTAAAAACCAGGGACGGGGTGTCCAGCAACTTGCGTTGCCGCCCGAAGACGAAAAGGTGGCACACATCATAGATGCCCAACTCCGGACCGAACTTCCGCGCGGAGACGTGCACCCGGAATATATAGTTTTAACCCATTGGTGTCAGGAAACAACACATCTCTTGGAATATTTGGCTTCTCGGGGAGCGGTGCAGAAACAGCCGGATGGAAGAGGATATTGTGTGTATTCGTTTCCCAATTGAAAAGTAGATAGGGTAAAAGCGTGGGAAACGCTAGAAAGGCTTCGAATTCTTCATCGATACATATTACACGGGTTACGATAGTGTTTGCACCAATTAAAATCTACCGCCACAGGCATGTGGTGTGACCCCGAGTCCCAAACGGCTTGGCGAAATATTTTGGCCTTGGTGTACCGCAGGCGTGCTTCCATATGGCGAACCGACACCCAATCACGGTCATAAAAATATTTCACCTCAAATGGGCTCACGAAACGCAACAACCAACTATTCACAAACACTTGGTGGGCCAGATTCATAGAGATAAGTTTTTCTCCGGTATTTCCGTAGTATTGGGGATGGGCGCTGGTGGGGATGTGGGGTGAAATTAGCTGAATGAAAATATGGTTCCGCAGAACAACTGTTTGCTCTGGCTTGGAGTGCGCGCCAGAATGATTGACCTTTTCCAACCCCACGTATTCGTCCGGCTCAAAGTATGTGCCGGATGAATAGATATTTTCCACCACAACTTCCGCAAAACACGGCGAGAAAAAGGTAGACCATGCGGGGGTATGCACGAAGCAGACCCTAACGGGGATCGCTCGACCGGAGCGTCCAGACACTTCGAAACAGTGCTCCACACGGGAGGCGTATTGGCATATCTTGGAGAGTGTCAAGCTTTGATGAAAAATAAAGCCCGAAACATGTTGTTTGGAGTCATTGTGGGAAACCACCTGAAGAGTAAAATTTAGGCGCCACATGTGCAGCCAGTCCGAGACGCGATGCATCCAGAATAGGTTACATTTTGGCAGGGCTACGATCGTAGCCCGACGACCTTCCGCGCCAATGAGCAACAAGTCCAGCAGAGTGTCTTTCAACTTTTCCTCTTGCTCTCGAGCTGTTGTGTTTGTGGTCAGTGTTCTCCGGAGCGACGAAAATTCGGGGTTGTCGTACTCATAGCTCGAGCGGTTCTGGATGTTGAACGTCACTATACGGAGAGGAAGGGATGGCTCTGGCTCTGACCGCCTCGACAACAATATTGCCATCAAAAGTCCAAAAAAAGCCAGAACGAAAATGATCTCCGCATACACTCTCTCACACTCGTTTCGGCCAACCATGCTTTCCTCTTTGTCTTGGGGCAGTGTTGGACTCACAAGTTTAGCCAGGATTGTTAGGGCACGAAATTAAAAAAAAAAAAGAGACCCTCCCCCCAAATAATTTGGAGGGTGGCAGGCAAGTCAACTTGGCTTGTAAGGATTGGCCCCTCAAAGAAACACCCAGAACGAATTCCGATGGAAAGACGAAAGTGGTAGCATGTTGTGTGAGTCCGCCCAGGCGTATTACTTAAAACTCTCCGGACGAATCACGCACTCGCCATGGCGGAGCCTGCCCGGAGCTTGGTTCCGGCAAAGAAAAAAAAAAAGGTGTGTGTTGGGCTGACGGCCAGCACGCAATGAATGAATCTTTTGAAATTGTATTCGTTTGGGGTTCCAGACATTTCTGCCGGGTGGGCTGAACGGCGACACCACACATTCAAACAGGTTTTTGAGAATTCGGCATGGCCGACGTCTCCCGGGCTCCCGCTGCAGCATGCGCGACGGCACCTTCTTACGCCTCCGGTGCCCTGGCCGACGGCCCTTGCGGCGCTCTTTCGATGGTGTCGAACAAGCATGAGAGCAAGATGGTGGTGTTAGAGCAAGCCCAGGGCAAATTCGTCTTGGCAGAAAACCGCTTTTACTGGAGAATCATTCACCAAGCGACGGGTTTGCACATGCGCCTGTATCACGTAGTGCACGACAACTACTCCGAAGCCCGAGAAGAAGCGCGCGTAGCGAACTTGCACGCAAGACAGCGACTGTTCGAGCGCGTTCGAGACATGAAACAAATTCTGGACAACCCCCCGGCCCATCTCAGCCCAAGTCAGGAGGACATTGTTTCGAAGAGTGTGGAAGACGCCAAATCTTTGCACCACTTGGTGACCTCGAACGAAATGATATTCTCGGTCACCCAAGACGTCCGCGAGTTTGGCCTGCAACCCGGGGAGCCAATCTTTGACTCCTTGCTAAGCATACATTTTCATTGGAGTCCATGCGCAAGCCCCGTACAGCACCGTCGGCAGGTGGACGAGCGGATGTTGGTCAAAATGAGATGGGCTCATCAGCCCGAGCTCCTTCAATGGGAAGGTCTGATATCGTCTGTTATCGCGTCTATGGAGGGCAAGACCTCCGGCCCCAATTCGACAGAGGCTGCGACACCAGAGGAGTCCAAACTTGTGCCCAACAAACAAGTCACGAATGACGCGAAGGAAGCCAAGATTTTCGTGGGTGACCACGCTGCTCACACCTGCCAATGTGATTTTTGGCCGGGAGATTTGAAAAAGTATCAAGATTTTGAACACGGAGACAGTGTTCAGATCGGCATGCTGCATCCCGAACACAACGCCGAGCACCCGATCCGGACGGCCATGGTGTTTGATTTTAAGACCGGCGCCGTGCGTTACGTCTTTGGATCGGGTTCGCCACAAATCAAAACGTTCGAGTGGGACAATAACCGAAAGCAAGCTATCATGGACGCCGTGCAGAACCTGCGTGATCAGCTCAAAGCAAGAGGCGCCAAACGCGTCGGAATAGCGATGCGAATCAAGTGGGAGTGCGCAAACGGAGTGCATCGCCTCTGGATCAACGAGGTACTGGTGGCCGAAATGGTGCTAGCTCCGGGACACTACTGGGCGGACGGAAACCAAATGGTGCCCTTTGTGTACTTTCCCAAAAGAAAGGATCCGGCTTGGGATTGGAAGACCGAATTTGGTGCATTTTCTGTTTCCGAAATCTGCCTTTTCTGACCTTAAGTTGCAGTAAAGTCTTGGTACATGTCTAATCATTTGGCGAAGGGATGAAGCGCCGATTCCACATTTGTTGGAAGGACAAGACAAAGTTGAGAGTAGATTCTACTTTCCCTTGCCTTTGGCACCATAAAAGTCAAAATCGAGTGTTTGCAATGCGTGTCTCAGGAGGGTCGAAAGGACAGCGTGGACAGCGGCAAGACTTGGGCTCCTTCTAAGAAACACCCAGACGAAATCCGATGGAAGACGAAAGTGGCAGCATGTTGTGTGAGTCCGCCGACCCCGATCCGTATTCGTTTCTGACAGATCAGGCGGCCCAGCTCCAAGCCTGGCATCGAGGCCGACTTCGTGGTTCTCTCTTGATGCGCTGGAAGAACGGCGCACACAGCCACCTGCCTGACGCAGAGCGCCGCGCTCTGGAGTTCCTTCGCGTTATCCACGTAGACACGCCTGGCAGCCTCCGGTCCTGGCTCGCGACCGTCAGAACCCACAAGTCTTCTTGCGACTTTCTCGCCAGTGAGCTCTTTCCCGCCTTTGTGTTTGACCCCCAGGTGGGGGAGAAAAACGTGTTTTTGGTCGCGTGCAGAGAAAACCAGCTCAACCTTTTGCGTTGGCTGTGGCAACATTACTCCGGGGAGCTCGGCGCCTGGGCCGACACGCCGTACGAAGCCCGCCAGGATCCCTGCGCTTGGGGGGATTTCCCCCCGGCCAGGCCTTTGGATGGGGCGTGCACCTACGGAGAAAAATCCTTTCAAGAAGCTTGCCACAACGCCAGCCTCACGCTGGTCAAGTGGGTTCAACAAGTGTTTCCAAACACCAACGTATACGCCAACCACAACCTGGCCTTCTGGAACGCGTGCGTCAGGCACGACAAAGGCATCGCGCAGTGGCTGTTCCAAACGTTTCAGAGCGTACAGGTTCACGCCGGATTTGACTTTGGTTTTCGGGTCTTGTGCCAGCACGGAGACCTGGACACGATCCAATGGCTCTTGGAAAAACATCCCGACATCGACGTGCACTGCATGCAAGACGAGGCGTTTCGGCTCACGTGCCAAAACGGACACCTCGACGTCGTGCAATGGATGGCGGCCACCTTTCCGGACTTGAACCCGCACGCCAAAAGGGAATACGCGTTTCGAGCGGCCTGCCATCGAGGCCATCTGGCCGTCGCGCAAGCGTTGCTCCAGCTCTTTCCCGGGATTGACGTCCTGGCCGAGAACAAGCACGCCTTCCGGGGCGGACACCCCCACGTCAACCACTGGCTCGCTTCACTGGAACGGAAAACAAGGCAGAAAAAACGCGCTGTGTGGTTTTGTTGGCGATAACAATTCTAGACTAAAGTGACTTGTACGTAAAAAGCGGACCTCTCGGGTGTCGGGAGGAACCGGGCAGCGGGGGAAGAAAACGCAGACACGGCGGGTGAATCGTAGGGGTTGAACGACCGTATGATGGTGGACGACACTGAAGGATCAATGGAGAGCCGCACAGACCGCTCAGCCAATACTAAAACTTGTGGCAAGTTGGACAAGTGGTGTGCCAAATAGTCCAAAACGCAGCGACGCTCCTGGCACCACACACCGAGGCCTCGCAGTTGGGAGAACAGCGCAAGTGTGGCAGCAGCTTTTTTCGCCACCGTGTGTGGAATAGTGAGAAACTTGAGCTTGGGCCAAGAGGTGTAGGTTTGGGCTACGTCGAATGACTGAGCAAAAGGCACACTCAAGTATTCCAGCGCGACGGGAGATTCACCACCTTCTGGCAAGGAACACACTTTCCTTAACAAGGGGGAGTCGATGTAAAGAATCTTCAGTCGCGTCCATTCAGGAATCACGCAAAAAGACTTTTGACAGGAGTTGACAATCACCAGTTCTTCCAGCTTGCTCCAGTGAAACAGCGAATGCGAGAAAACAGACCCACTGAGTTTCGCTTTTCGTACTGCGGGCGTTCTCACCACAAAATCGTGTCCACAGTTACCCCACAGCTCTAGAGTGTGAAGAGAATCCCATCGGTGGAGGCCCGTGAGAAAGGGTGGCACCTCATTCCAAACCGACAAGGCTTTCATTCGAGTCCGAAGAGGCGCCCATTCGTCATAATAGTTCAGCTGTCGTAAGAACTCACCGTTGGTACCCAAGCGGCAAAGGTGGGGAACATGCTTGAAGGAGGCGGGTTCCTCTGCCAGGCTGAACAACGTTTCTAGGCGGCTCTCGCTGCGGCAGGGCGAATTGTCATCCATCATGCTGTATCCGTCCCTCGTGTGGAAATAACGGAGGAAGGGCAACTCGCGGAACGAATTCCTCACAAAGCAAAGTCCTTCGGCGGACTGTAACCGGGGGAGGTCACTGCTCTTTGCCAGAAATCTTAATCTCGTGGGTTTCGGCAATTCGTTCTGCAGCGGGGACCAAAGGAGTCTTCTGTGTTGAGGCAGAAGCCCTATTTCGTAAAGTTGGTTGGAACCCCAAAAGTGTTGAAGGTGCGGCATGGGGGCGAACAAATACGGTGTGTGATGAAGGGTTGGACGGCAGTGGATGATCAAAACTTCCAAACCCCGTTGCTGTTTCACCAGATCCCATAGCGCCTGGTTCAGTGTGGTGAGGTGAAGGGCTCGGAGAGTGCCTTGCGCTCGTGAAATCAGACGAACCCATCCTAAAGCCGATATCTGACAGGCTCGGAGCGCGCTGCGGCTCATGCCCATGCCCAGTCGGCTCCACAGGCGCGGCCGCCGCAGGCATTCGTGTTGGTTCCGGCGTGACGTGCATGAAAACAAAACCAGGCTGCGCACGTCCAAGAACGAAAACACCAAGTGGGCCGTGTCGCTGCAAGTCCACCAGGGAGCTGCGTGTGGCAGGTGTCGGTACTTTGTACGTTTTCTGCGCTCCGACATGAGGGGGCAACGGTGGTGGCGCAATGATCCGCAATAATCCCCGGGAGCACAATACAAATCCCAGGAAATAAAGCCCCCCCAAAAAAAAAAAAATAATAATAATAATAATATCGGCATGGGGTGTGGACGCTCTCGGTCCGAAAAGCTTTCCTCAGCGTTGTGGCAAGCGGTCCAAGAGCAGGATGTAGAAAGAATAAAAATATTGTTGGCGCGCAGGGCCGATCCCAACGAAAGGTTTCGGCCTGCGGCTTCGGCGGTAAGGAGTGCCAGGCTCTGTTTTTTGTTGGGCGTGACTCGGCAATACCGATCTCACCCGTTGTTTGACCCCCAAGCGGTGCGTTGGCTGGTGCGGCAAGTCCTGCCGTGGCCAGCGCATTCGCGGGTGTTGCACCAGGCCGTGCGTCAAGGCGCACACCGCGCCACGCAGCTGCTGCTGGGCGCACACGCCGACCCCAACGCGCGAGACAAAAAGGGCAACACCCCTCTCATATGGGCGGTGCGAACTCAAGACCAGGTGGCCATTCGCGCTCTGGCGTCTTACGGAGCCGACCCTGGTTTGCGTTGCTTTCGCCGTCAGACTCCGCTGTTGTGGGCCATGCGTGCCGCGGGCCCAGAATTGACGCGGCAAGTGCTGACGGTGCGGGCCAACGCCAACGAAATGAGTACCCACGCTTGTCCGAGGGTCTTGTACGCGGCGTACAAAGGGCGGGTGGAGCTGTTGCGGGTTCTGTCGGATTTTCGGGCTGGCCTGTATGCTCCCAACCGCCACGGGGACACGGCGCTCATGCTGGCCGCTTTCCAAGGCCACCTCTCTTGTGTGCGATTCTTGCTTTCCGGAGCAGCCCCGAGACTGGTGAACTTGGTCACGGTGCAGAGGCAATCGGCTCTGTTTTTCGCCGCCTGCCAAGGCCACGAAACGGTGGTGCGCCTGCTGCTGCGCGCTCGGGCCGACCCGTTCGTGGTGGACCGGGCGGGCCACACGGCCTTGTGTTTGGCGCGGGCCGCAGGGTACGGCAGGGTGGTGCGTTTGTTGCGCCGGTCCCTCGAGTCGGAAAGGGGCTCGTTTGGCGGCAGGACCCCCGGGGCCAGCCCCTGGAAAAAAACACAGGCGTGGCAAAAGTCATGATCGAAATGCAGAACGAAGGGCTGGTAATCCACACTCGCCTGTTTTACCACTTGAAACGGGGCAAGCGCGTGTACCACGAAACGGCTCCCAAAGACAAAGACACCTATTTTGAGTTCGAAGCGTGGATGAGCCCGCCGTTGTTGCTGTTGCCGCTGACATGGGAACGTTACGGCTACAGCCTGGAAGACGCGCGCAAAACCTGCGCCAAGACCGATCTGTCCTACATATGGCAGCTGGCGCTCATGCTCATTTCCGGCGAGTACGAACCCGAGGCGGCGGTGTCGGGGGTGAAACCCACGTTCCAGAGTCCCTTTACGTTTTCCTTTGGCTTGCGCAAGACCGTTACGGACGCCTATCTGTCAGGAGTGTGGGCCCGTCTGTCGCGCCACCACCCCAAGCGCAAGGCGCCGGTGGAAGGGCCCGAAGCCTCGGTGTTGTGCTACGAGTCGAAGCACCATTGTCCGTTTTTGCCCCGAGTGGTGTTGTCGAACGACGCGTGGAGACGCCTGCGCGCGTGGGTGCCCTCGCGCTACCCCAGCTTTCTCTGGCGCGTGCACTATCCGGGCTTGTTCCGGTTCCGCGGGGTGGACCTGGTGCCCGTGAGCTGCGAACAAAACGTACGTCTGTGTTTGGTGCGGGTGGTGCGGGAGTCCGTCTTTGCCAGCATGCCCGTGCACCCCAAGCGATGCGTCGTCACCCTGCCGATCGTGGTAGAAGTAGGTCCGCGGGCCGAGCGTTACGTGTTGACCGAAGAGTTGTGTTTGGCCTGGGCGACGGCCAACGCGCCAGGGGCGTCCCTCCAGGAATTTCAAAACGAAGCAAGCCCTCCAAAAAAGAGACGCTTGCTCCTTTCCTCAACATGATGGAAGGACTCAAGGCCATGATGTTTGTGGTCATGAGCGTAGTGATCGCTTTTTTGGTGTTTCAGGTGCACCAGGACGGCAAACGCCACATCGAAACCAAGCGCATCCACCAAAAGCAGATGGAGCAGATCGCCCGCCTCACCATCCAGTCGTCCACGACCGTGCACGCGTACCTCGCCTGTGAAAACGCCCTGGAAGCCAAGATCAAGCTAGAGGACATCGTGGAAACCTACGGAGGCTTTGCCGCCACCGAACACGCGCTGGGCCTCAAGAGCGGACGCGTCCAGGCCTTGCACACCGACGTCCAGAACCAATACCGGTACGCCACCGACGAACTCATGACCACGCTGCAAAAATCACGCAAGGACCTGGCCTTTAACATTGACGAAGAGGCTCACCTGACCGCCCCGTCCTCCTCCTCCTCCTCCCGCACATCCGAATCTCGTCGTCGGTCCAAGAAAACCAAACGCAAGTCCAAGTCTCGCTCCAAAAAATCTTCTTCGTCATCCAACAGCCTTGTGTCATGAACAAAAATAAAATGGAAAAAAAAAAAAAAAAAAAAAACAACAACAAATGAGAAGCGTGCACAAATAGAAAAACAACATATTTCCGCAAGTAGAGCCACA
>ERZ1740068.570-NODE-570-length-16451-cov-22.226153_pt1 | contig 16451 bp, 11 predicted proteins | sample MGYA00581735_ERZ1740068 | MGnify/ENA primary metagenome ERZ1740068 (study PRJEB43018, sample SAMN04849740) | marine metagenome | isolation source: floating plastic debris | place: Pacific Ocean | collected 2008-08-30 | study: EMG produced TPA metagenomics... | reverse complement strand
CCGGAAGCAGAGACACAAGTCATCAAAGTAGAGCTTCGTCGTGATATTTGGCTAAATTTTGCCCTGGTTACAGTTCAAAGTTGTGCAGTTTATATGGAAATGTATGGGGACTCTGTCATTGTGCTATTGCACAACGCAAAATTGCAGGCAGCTTCCCATTGCTGCCCGTACAAATTTAGCCCCAAACATTCACCCATTAAAACCAAACCTCAGCCTCACTGATCAAAGTGGTGAACAGTAAAAAATATTTTGACCAATATCAAAGCTTCTCAGTTTTTAAAATTTAAAAATCGCCTTAGTAGATCTCGAGATACTAGAAAAGCTATATATCACATTAATACTTACATGTACATGTATATACAACTTAACAAACAAACCGATGTCTGCTGACTAACTGATAACTGGACGTCAGTAATACTGTGCCTAAATATAGTTGAAAAATATGTTCAAACAGTTTTTAAATATTTTTGCAGGGTGTGAAGAACACCTTCAAACAGCATTACTGAAGTTTTATGTCTTATTTAGATCTTACCTTTTACTATACCTGCCATTCTCTCCATATTTCTTAACGCCTTTTGTGGCCATATACATCGTCTCAGCTTTTTTCTTGGCTTCTGGCGGGTCCATACGACGATTGAACTGAAGTAAAAGTTTCTCTGCGAAGTTTTTGCCAGCTCCATATATTCTTCCATAGTTAAATACCTACATGTAATAGCACGGCAATTACAAAAACAACATGTCAGAAAATAGAATGTACATTTGTTGTGATGAAAAGCTATAAACAAGCGCAGATAAAATTAACAGAGATTCACGAACATGTATCGGTACCCTTGGTGAAAAAGTGAGCCAACTACATTATTTCAAACTGGCCATTTTTTGAAAAGCAGCCAGCGAGCATTGTACGCAAAGTTGTCTCCCATGCAAACAAGAAAGCTAGTGTGGTAATTCCAGTGCTATCTTGAGCACGATGTAGGCTCTATGCAATCAGTCTGTTCTCAGGAACAGGCTCCGCGGTAACAATGATCCAAAATCTGGGCTGCCAGTTAAAAGTTGCCACTTGCCAGTCAAAATGACAATGGTTGTTGGCTGATTTTTGCGGTTCCAGAGTACCAGGATGTTTCATGTTTGTATGTATACAATACAAGGTGACTGTAAACTCTCCACTTTCTATATTTACAGATGTGATTGGCGGACAACCAAATAAGCGCATTAATTCCGGTTTCATAGTGAGAATAAGGGCGCTCAAAGTTTTTAACAATTGATAAATCTGAGTCTCATTCAAAAAGGCTAAAAGAGACTACCTAGGGTTTTCACTCCAATTTTATTGCATTAGCATGCATGCGTGCATAGCATCAGATTGGTATTGTTATTCAAAAATCAGAAATTTGTCTACGCGCAAAAAAGAGCGCCTTGCGCTTTTTGGTGCGCCAATCACATCCATGATTATTCCATTGGTTACAGGGGCTAGATATGTGTATTCAGCACATGTTTTCTTTTTCGATGTTAATATGAATAAAAGGTGGGACCAGCAAACTTAATCTGATTTAATTTAATTTTAATTCAAGATGGTCATTTTCAAACAAAAAGGAAGTCGTTTGCTTTTAAGCCAGAATGACCATGAAGCGAGACTTTACGGTCTATGTATGTAGGTTGGTTCCTATGTTCTACAAATTAATATATATCCAACGGGTGATATATTTATCATTTTATACATTTCATTAGGCAAAAATGGTATAATATACTTGCAAACTGTTTATTATTTATAACTATACACACAATACTATACCAATCCAATACATATACCAATACTTCAGCAGTACCTTGGCGTCATCGCGACTGATTCCTACAAGGTTTGCAGTCTTACTGTGAAGATCTGTTCCGTCAGCTTTATTTCCTTGCAGTGCCATCCAGCCTAATGCTGTACACCCTGCAAGACAAGAGACAAAACATGAACAAGCTACATGACACATATTTTACAGCAAAGTATTCCCTTGCTGATTACATAGCACTGTTTTCCGAATCAACTTGGCTGATTTGTCGACTTGTTGGTTAGCACAGTCTGAAATCTGCAAGACATGCCTCTGAGCTATCAAACGGCAAATAACAGGTGAAGAGGTCTCCTTCTAATTCGCGAATAACCTCTCATGAAAAAATCTCATCCACCAATATATTTGCACATTTGTTTTTACCACTGGGCATTAGATTTTACACAGAATACTGTTTGTGAGCAAACCGAAATAAACATGCATACATATCTATACATTAGAGAATAAAAGGAATAGTAAATGAATAAAAGTAATAGAATTGTAGTAACAATACCGTGCATCGCTGCAAAATGAGCATCTCCAAGAAGTGAAGCTATCCACAGCTCTTGAGAGTCGACATCTGCACCGACAAAGTGATAACCAGGAGGGCACTGTACCATACTCTTCAACTCACTACCTATTCTATCCTTCTGTAATATCAACAGAACATTCACATATGTATTTCTTTAATTTTGAAACAAAACTGCACCACACCTATGAGTAGATATATATACATGTATATGTATATATATACATATATACATATATATGAAGTACATGAGCATGAATCAAAACTATGTCCTATATGATATTATTCCATCTCTGGCTGACCAGGATTTGGGACATTTAAGATTTCACAGTATAAGGAGACTACATCGATAATTTCTTTTATATACTGTAGATAGTCATGATGTCAATGATAACAATTATTTAGCGTTAGCCAAATACCTCAACCAGGGTTTGGTAAAAAAAAAGACTTTTAAGTCAAATCAAGAATTTCAACCGCCGAGTCATCCTCACAGAAACAAATCATAGTAATGCCCATGCGTATTGTATGGAATAAAAACATTTTTCTACAGCAACTGTACTGTAATCATACCCTGGCATTACTTGCAGTCAGCCATGTTTTTTCTACAGCCCTGCGTGTTACAGTACCAGCTACCACTATTCTTGGTATTATAGCTCCATAACTGCCGTCAGGGTTATAATGATCGTCTTCTCTTGTGTGTGCAGGTAAGTTACTATGATCCAACCAAACTACCATCTGGTCTCTGAAAGTCAACAACACATTGATGGTTACCGGTATGCATTATTGGTGAACTACCATGCACGGTACGACTGTATCGCATCACCAGGCCACATGGAAACTGCAAAATTTGCCAGAAATCAGCTGGTTTGCATGAGCTTTTTGGTTGGTTTTGTGTCGTGTTGTATGAAGGCACTCCATCATTGAAAAATGCCTAAACTTTGATGTTCTGTCTAGGAAAAATGATTGGGCAGCACTGGGACTGGAACTTGACATTTAAGTGTATAAATATACAATAAATGATACCAGAATGAAGATTTACACAACAAGATAGTCATGAGTAGTGCATTTCCATTATTTTAGCTAACATCCAAAATAATCACAGAGTGAGATCCTAAGTACGCGATTACTCAGCTTAGTACTCGTGTACTTACCGCACACGATCTCGGCAGTTTCTCCAGTAAGAACTTTGTATACTTAGCCTCAGAACCCGATCAGCAGCTGAACCTGCAGCGGACGTCAGTATACCCTTCCCAAAGTCTGCCAAGAAATCCTTGCCAAGAGGGTTACCAACACAGGCATTCCCACCTTTCTAAAATGACCAACAGTTGAAGGGCATGTAAAAAACAGCAGATTGACTTTTATGGCCATAGATAGATAGGCCTATATACACACACAAAAGCGCGTAATAGGGAGGTTTAGATTCCCACGTTGACGCAAGTTTTGAACGCCTGACATCACCAGTTCATGTGTAATATGACGTCATGCGTTCAAGCTGAAGTTCAGACGTTGAAAACAAACCTGAAAACAGAGGTTTTGAGGTTGGCCTCTAACGTGTGGCCATGACGTCACATTCAGACGTTCACGTTCAGGTAAACGTCTATCTAAACCTCCCTAATATCTGCTTTTGTTTCACATCATGCATACTTCATTGGAATTCAAACTTTATCATAGCAACGTACTAAATAACAAAAATTTGCAATGCAGTTATGTCATATTTTTTGGGAGGCAAAACTTGAGGAAGAACGAGCGGGAAGTTCACAAAATATGCAATGTGTCATACCAATTTATGATTACACAACAAGGGGAATTCCTTCAAAATTAATAACTTGCCCAACATTGCTGTGTAAAGCAATCCACATGTCATCCATTGCATTAGCTGCTCAGAAATGGATAAAAAGCGCAAAACAATTAAGATAGTCTTTTCACTGAATAAAACTACACACAGACCTCAGAGAGTAAATTGTCGTAGGAAGGGACTTATTATTTCTGTTTCAAGCTCTACATGGTACTGTTAAAAAATCATAGCCACTTAGAGACGCTCAGAATTAGCCTCCCTTACGAGATTATGACATGCTTGCAGGGTGGTCAATTTCTAGGGGCCACAAAAACCGGGTGTTCGTAGTTAGGCTACAATTGTGACATATTAATCTTGTTTATCGAAAGGACCTAAAAATGTTTTCCTGTCGAAGTGTGGATTATTCTGTGGTAACGTCTTATGGGGACAAATCTAGGTGCTTTTAATTTTAAGCGTTTCAAGGTACCTATGATTTTTTTATTGTCCAAGATATTGTATACAGACCTAGACCACCCTTTTGCCAATTTTGTCTCCTGTGGTCTGCGCAATATTGATATTACTGTATCTTATATCACTATATTTATATCTATACTTAGACCGGCATCGGTTGTGCACTTAGGCAACAGGCTTAAATTTGGTCATTGTTTGATGATGAACAGCATGAAAAATAACCGCATCGTTTAAATGTGATCTGACTAAAGACTTAAAAATATACAATATATTAGAATTGAAAGCAGGATTTGGAGAGCCCACTGAAATTATCAAAATTTCAAACGTACTTTATTATCATCACCTAGAAAAAATGCCAAACCTATCAGAATAACATGCTCAAATTATCTTCCTGTATCACACATCTTTACCAAAAAACATCCATAATTAGAACTGCGATGTCAATAGCATCCAGAAGTTGAGTATCATGATGAAAATGCTGGTTAGAACGTGTGCAAATAGTTTGAAATAAAGAGTGTTTAGCCTTAAAATGCCATATCAAGCAACACAAAAAAATAATTATGTCACATTCTCACCAGTTCAAACGCAATAACCGGCAGTTGCAGCAATGTCATTTTGATAGAAGTTACACGAGGACCATACGTGTTCAAAAAACGCTTTGTCTGGACAGAGTTAAAAGGTTTGCGAAACAAGTTCAATAAGATACAGTTCTGGTCATATTGACCCTAATTCCCCTAATAATTATGGATAATGATGACAAGCAGTTTTAGCCAATTACATATTTTTTCAAATAATTTTTCTTTTAATCTATTAGGACATAACAGTGCAGGCAGTTAATAAAATGAAAATTTTTGGAGAAAATGGTTTGTTTCTGAACGAGACATCGTTTCAAGACTTGCTATTTAGCAAGGCTAGGGTAACCAGATTCACTGCATCATTGGTGGAGTTATCTCCTTTTTGGCATGGGAGATTACTTTGTTAAATGTTAATTTGAATGGAAAATTACCCTCAGTGATTTGCATAAAGCTGGAAAGCTTTGATTCAAGGACATGCCAAACTAATGAATTACCCACTTTCAAAATCAGTTTGTTGTTGTCAACTGGCAGTCAATAAAATATTGTTTATACATACCCTGTCCAGTTGCGCTAATTTTCAAACAAAATTTGAACCAGGTAGGTAATAAATAACATATCGTCCAGTGTACAGGGACTTTTTCTTTGAAAGGCCTTGTTTACATCATCATGGATACTCTTCTTTGCTTTCACATATCCTGATTGAGGAAAGACAGCTGCTGTATATATTATATGTTGAGAGGTTTTAGGGGTATAATCAAATCTAGGATTATAGATCTAGATCAGCCATGGGCAACGTGCGGCCTTTTTACAGCAGCGCCCTTGAGGCCAATATTTTGCGGCCTTACTGTGTTTGGCCTTTTGTCCACAAAATTTTAATATTACGGTTTGCAATACCCTCATGGCATTTTAAAACAAGCTCCAGATTTTAGTTCCTTGGTTGCAGAAAAAAATCCTCTTAGGTTTGTGGTTTTAAATCCTAATCAGACTATGCTATTACTATTTTAAATCTAACGATTGCTAGCTCTGTGGTTAGAATCTTTTCTAGGATTATGACACGCGTCAGATGATTCTCTCAAGTCAAAATATCTCGTGAAACATGTCCTCATAAACTACATGAATCCATGGCCAATTAATTGTTTATTGGAACAGACATCTCGAATTCCAAAACCATATTTCTCTTCTTCCTGCACCTGATTTGATGCAGTATGTTAGCTTGATGCACATCCTTCCCATTTTTATACTTATCTCAAAGTTTTTCCCAAGTAGGGGGCTGCTAAGCCTCTCCTCCTTGCTTCATAATTTAGTGAAATGAAGTGGCTTGTTGTCACAAAAACATTGGGCAACTAAGACATATGTCGCATCGGTCCAGAATAACACCAGAGCGTACAATGGGCGTGCATTATGTTTATGAGGAGGGCAACTTTGGTCGCTGCCATAGGCGAGCGACAACTAAAAAATGTGGCCTTTTGTTTCGTCTGAAAAGTTTGCCCATTCATATCTAGAATAGATCATACCACCCTCAAGTCACAAAAAGAAGGAACCTCCCAAACTGAAATTATCAGCAAACTGTTTCGGGTGTTAGTGGCGTCAGCTATCAGCCACCAACCCACCAATCTGTAAGTGTTCTGGGTCTAAAAGTGGGAAAATATACTCTAAATAAAAACTCTCACCATCAATGATAACACATATACGTAAAAAACTTAAATCTCTCTTAACTGCTGTTCTGGGCAAGTTGTCCAATCCAATGTTCTTGATTTGTAGAATTACTGACGCTGAACAATATGTGCTATGTCATCATACGTGCGAGTTCAAAGGATTGCAGCAAGGAGTAATATTACTCCTTGATTGCAGTCATTTGAGGATGTTTTTTTGGCTCAGTTATAAAAAACAATATTTGCTGCGGCGTATTTGTCTTTGGCTTATCAATCACAGGTCAGGAGATGTACTGCCAGGCGCTGCACATAATGTAACCAAGATTACTGCTTTCAATAAAACTAACTGAATTCTACATGTTATTTCTCATTTTTAAGAAGTTGTCTTTCCGTGAGGATAACTCAAAGCATATGCCCCTCACACTTAAACTGTGGTGTGCTCGTGGTTGATAGATGGCGCCGCTAACACCTACCCAAAACAGTTTGAGCACTTTATGATTATCAATGTGGAGTATGATAATTTAGCTAGCAGCGACTTGGCTAGGCTCAAAAAAGATAATCATCATTCCTTTGACCAATCAAAAATGCCTACGCATCGCACCAATTCTGTTTTCAACTATCATTTACATATACATGTAGTTTCTGTTTTACATTATTTTTGTATGTTTACATTTTACACAATGAACTTCATTGTTTCATGTGACAAGTTATTACACCTAGAAAATAGAGCTCTTTAGATTTATTATTCCTTCAAAACTACATTATCATTAAATGTGATTAGATTTGATTGTGCCGGATATAATGTACATGTATTATAATCACTGTAAAATGTTTACCTTGTGAGGCAGCTTGAAGAACCATCCACCTTTCACCTTCACATTTGGGATTGGACCAACACCTGTGTGCCACTGAGGGCATATCATACCCTCCTTATTCTTGTATTTGCTGAAAAATAGCTAAAGGAAAGAAATACAGATATTAGAATTTAAATGAGTGCTAAATAATTAATATCAATCACTTCTCCATTCATGGCCAATGGAAATAAACACATTTCATCATTCTTCTAATGCAATATTAATTTATTTGCCAAACTGCAGAAAATTTTGGGTAGTGACTTCCGACCAAATTATAGCACACACATTTCATATAAAAGGCTCAAGATTTCACTTCCTTTTTAATAGAGTGATGCAAAGTATATTGACGGCAGATCTACTGAATGACATTGCATGAAGCTTGATTTCATCAAGGAGTTTGGCAAAACTTCCATTGCATATATATATATAGACTTTTATTTGGCAATGAAATATATATATTTTTATATATACTTTTATTGGTTGATGCATAAACCAATGAAGTTTCTATAAGCGTCTTTACTCATGTATTCTATATGGAACAGGCCTAGATCCAGACATGTTTACACCTGTGTGTGAAATTTTCTAATTTTCCAACCATCTCACAAACTACAACACCTTATTTCTACAACTATACTATTCATACCAGAATTGTATACATGTATTTATGTTTCTTTCCTGCTGATGTAAGACATATACACAAAACAAAGTCATCCAATAACTGTGCACAAAATATATCAGCCACCACTCACCTCCTTCTGAGGCTCTGTCATGACCCTGACCTTTTTCCATATAGCCTCAGACTGTTTGTAAGTAAGGCTGTTCTTTTCTAACGTCTCGTCAAACAGAGCAGACATACTACTGTTATCTAACATTGTGGATTCCTCCTCAGCATGTAAGACAACTCCTTCATCATGCGGAGAGTTATATACCATCTCTCTCGCCTCTCTGTGACATAAAATCACAAAACAAAGTTCAGCTATGGATAGCTAATAACATACGCAACCTAAGTTTGTGGTACGAATTATAATGAACTAAAGTATTGCATACGTCAATGGATTTTTTCAGGAAATTATTGTTGTAGATTCACTATATTGTAGCTTATGAGATATGAAAAACTCCAAAAATTAGAAAATTCTCTGAGACAGCAGCATGAAAAGTTGTAACCAAATTAAGACCAGGGCACCGTATTGATCAACCAAATTTGTCAATTTATCAAAAAAACCCAAGAGCAGAACGCTTCAGTATGACCAACCACATGTTCTGAAAGATATACAACATAAAACAATATGGAATATTTATATTGTTATACCATTTATACCATAATAAGGCTTACTTATAAGGATATTGATCATCTACATCATCCTTAGGAGATTTATTAAGTATGAGATATTCCAGCAATGTTTCATCTTCTACGGCATCTCGCTCTGACAAATAAATACAACAGACGGCTCTGATCTCAGTTCATTTTCTCAACATACTGACACGAGTCTAACAGAACATTCTAGTAACATAAACATATTTCAAAATTAATTGATGGCAAACACTGAAATTGTTCTTCGATGCTCTAATTTGCTGACATTTTGATCATTTACACTAAAATATCTTTTTAGAAGATTGATTTCCCAAAGAAAGTGGTGTTCTAAAAACGGAAATCTTGAACTTGTGAGAATTGTCTTCACTCTATTGCAAGGCTTCTTGACACAGCAAGGAGTTCCTGTATCACAAAATAGATATAAAAATACCTAAGTGGGTACACTGTAACGCCCTGCAAGTAGGGCCACATGAAATCTATAAGTGTCAAAATCAGCAAACCTTTAAAGCTAGGAAAAACTTTTTGTCCGAAAAAATTGGATACCTGCCACCCCTTCCAAGTTAGAGTTGGAGATGTCTCAAAAACTCCCTGGAGTTGAAAAAGTGACTAACCCAGTGCCCCATATTTTTCAGGACAACACCTGAGCAGAAATCCTCAGATAAATAGCATGAAAAAAAATACCAAAATGGGAGAGAGGTTATTATGAATCTAAAGTAATTTTGTTTCTGCAATAAGTGTTTCTGTATTTACAGCCACTTCATTGATTACATTCCAATCTTCTCTGTGTTATAGGACTAGGAGTACCGAATCAAAGAGGAAACGACTTGCCAAATTTCCAGAAATCATACAAATGAGATAAATACATGAGCAATGGGATATTTAATTTATCTCTATGTGTAGACTTGATAAAAACTACCTATAATGATCATGGCTTAGAATATCTACACCTATAAAACGCTAACGTATGCATGTCGCTACAGGTGGAAACGTGGGATAAACGCTCAAAGTGCGCATTTGTCTGGATCACGAAATGGGCGTGTGGAATTTTTTGATGTGACAAAGGGGTACGCCTGAGGGCCAAAACCGCTGATTATTAGGCTCATTTATTGGCTAGAGTTAGCCAGGGACAGGCTCTCTGCGTGTTTTGGGTATAGGTGGGGTGGGAGGGCATTATCATGAAACGTCTATGTTCGGAAAATTTCCACAATGAGGCATTACAATCACAAGAATGGGTCTTTCAAGCAAAGCATTCAAACCCAAGCTTTTGATTCTACACATTTGTCTTCTCTTGGTTTTGGTATTTGCCGTTGACCACAGTTTAGCTTCAAATATCCCAAAATTGGAATAACTATGAACAACCCTGTGAGATTACAATAAAACGAGATCCATCCACTATATTGACATAATATGTTCAAATAGTAGGTTTCCTGACTCATTACCGGTATTAATTTTCAAATGTAACATGTGATAACACCAGGAGTGATTGAATGAAGAAATTCTGACAAGCAATATGTAAGATTTTGAACAGGAAATTCTGTCAAATGACAAAAAATCTTTGGTGACAGATATTAATAAATATTGTTTCAATTTCAATTGTAGCTTGTTTTGTGAGTGGGTGTTAGCAAGGTTTTATTACTCATTGGTGTTAGTAGCACTCCGCTATCAACCACTAACACCCATACAAGAAACAGTGCAGGGTACTCAAGCTTGCATGGAAATAGTAAATAGAATATTTTCGTTGAGACAGAAATAATACCAGCATAAGTGATAATGCCTGATTATGTCTGTATGGTGATATTTTGAAAAGACGGACCAAATCACATTTATGCGCAGCGTTGTCAAAATTTCTAGAGCACAAATTACTTAAACTCCAAAATATAGCAATAAAAGAAAAAAACTGGTCATTTTGATATAAAGTTAGCAGATCTAATACTATGTCGTGGTGATACCTGGTACGATGTAGCCCCAGCCGTGTTTGTCGTGATAGTACAGCGGGTAGCCCTCCCACTTGAGCTTGAGTAGTTTAGGTGTAATTCTGAGAGAGGTTGTTAGTCTAGCGGGTCCAGGTCTCCAATTCTCATCACTCTCCTTCATATGTAACTCTCTATACCATCTGTATAACAGCAATAAAACAGCATTTACATACGTGTATATATATATACAACAAGGAAAGAAATTTATCAAAACCTCCCTAAAATTTGCTGCTGAATGCGGACACACCTTGAAACTTTCAGCCGTTAAATCCTGAGGGTTTGAGCCATGTTGCTGAATTAAATTCTGTGAAAAGATTCTACCTGGAGCGTACATCTTTATGTTGCCAACAAGTGTAACACAAAACATTATCAAGTTGAAATCAATCCGAAAATATGTTTAATTTAGGTAACTTTGTATGGTTTACGATGCATGTCATCAGCATGTAGCAAAAATGAAACATAGAAACGTAATCGTAAACACCAAATTATCATTATTATTCTTAGTCACTCCGTTAGTATACATGACCAATAACATGAAAGGGAAACCTTGCTGGTAAATCCAGATCAAACTATTTTACTCTACAGGAAAAAAGTTTTCATGATATATCTATTTAAATGTACCTATTTCGCAAATGTCAAATTCACCAAATTCAATTCATGAGACTTTTACAAATCTTTCATTGATAGCTTATTATAAACAAAATTAAGAAAATCAAAATTCACTCATATTCAATTCTGTGAATTTGACCACTGTCGACAAGTTATTGTATATTGTATATTTTTATCCTGTTGCGTATACATTATTTAGTGAGTCAGGTCAGCATCATCATTTGATGCAACAACATCATTCCACCCACAGACACACGCAGCTCATATGTCTGTGGGTGGAATGATTTCGACACCAATCAAGACTATGAATAATAATGATACACGACTTATCCCTAACCGGACACTGTAAAGCAAAGAACTGATCTACATAGAGTATCATATAACTCTATTTGTGATAACAGCAGCACCCTCCTAGTCCAGTTACAACACAGCTTAATACAAAGAACCTGACATTCTCAACAATCACCTGATACTAACGCTTGTAATCAAATACCAGGGAGGGAGGTCTACACAAGGAAGAAGGAAAAACTCTGTAGCTTGTTTGTTCGTCTTATGAGGAATGTCTTAGTAACCAAAAACAAAGCTGTTTATTTTGAATAATATTGCTCATTGCATAAGTGCCTGAGATAAGCACACGATGCATTATTGCTGCTTTATAATAACAAGTCATTCAGTTGAGGAAATGGTACAAACCCTGACCCCCTAAAATTATCATTCTTGGAACTGGTAGAAATGATAGAATCATCATCACAGCTGCTCCTAATAATGATGACGAGCTCTTTTTTTTACTTATATCATTGACACCCATGGCAGTCACAGAACATCAGCCCTCAGAAGTTCTCAGACAGATTATTGCTGGAGCATGGATTACTGGTTTCACACCATTACTACTTCTCATTGCAAAACAACTGTCACCTCTGTAATGTTTTAAATATCATTAGCCTCGAATTTCCTCGAAGAGTAAGAAATTCAGGGTAGGGAATTTAGATTCAGTGAAAGGGCCCAAATGGCCAAATCCAAAGTTTGTTTGATTTGTTCTGTAAAAGTGACGTCTGGTTGAAAAGGTATTGATGTTTATAAGAAAATGCCACAAACTACAAAAAGATGGGTGTGTTTTTAAAATTTGGTTTAGCTACTAAATTGCTAATATGCAATTACACGCGCATTTTCCTTTCGTCTTTTACACAATAAACTGTCATGGCATAGGTGAGACGCTTTGAATATGTATTAATCATCACATTAGGACATTACAGTTGAGTGGTTCCCGATTGTAATCACATCCTACACTATCATCTAGGCAAGGTGGATCATAACTGTGACAAGTCAGAGGATTAGAGTTATCCCACTCAAGGGTGGGTGGGTATAACTCCAAAGTAATGATGTGTCCAGCTCATAGTAGATATATTACAGTAATTTGTGACCTGCATGGGTATAGTATTATTTTTTGTCTGAATTTCAGTTCTCAATCGCCGTCAGTTGGTTTTGAGCTGTATCACAGAGTAGACGTGTACATTATTATCATTACTCGTATGTGTGCTCGTGCGTGTATTATCTTTAGCTGTTTTAGTATCAGGAAAACAAGCGATGCTTGTTACGAATTAATAAAGCGTATTTTATAACCTGAACATCGGAGTTATCCTTTTCCAAGCCGGGAAAAAGTCGACATTTGGAAAGACAAGATTGTCTGGTTCTTCTTCCTACAACCCCATTGGTTTTGCATTGAATGGAGTTGACTCATAATGAGTCATGGCTTCTGAAAAGTCGCGTTTTTCCAAATGAGTTTTTCCAAATGATCATTTCTGTGGTGCCATGCAAGGCACAAACCCAAGTCTAATTTTAAATTGCTGGAAGTGCGTACAACAGTAAGATTACTGTTGATTAATATCTGATGTGCACTTTTACCATGAGATACTATACTAGGAATCATATCATTTCTTCTTTGAAATGCTGAAATTTGTTGGACATAGTAATGGCAACATTTCGCTCCTTCATCTGATTTTAAGTGGCGCTAAAAGACCTCCTATTAAGTTCCCACAAGTTCTAACCACTGTGATGATGCTGTCGGAACTATAATATTAACTCTATCTTGAACTGTCCTTTTATTGATAGAAGGCATTTTCGCCAAGGGGCAATTGTCAACAAATAAGTGGCACAGCTAAACACATTTGCAGTTTAAAACAGTACCGGTAGTATTTGTTGTGTACAATATAGAGTTTTAGCGCAAGTCAGTCCTGTCACACAATGGTTTATATTCTGATCATGACCAGAAAATGCTGTGTTGACCAGGAGATGCTTACAACGCGCTTTCCAAGGTTTGACACGTGGCACGTGGTACGTGGTCGGCAATTTAAGAATGTCATTGTATATATCTGGTTTGTTGCCAAAGAGCTGTATCATAACTTTGTCCAGACTGGCACCGTCACACAACAAGCATAATCAACTATTACATTGGAAATCCCTGCACTACATAGGGAGTGATAAAAAGATTAAGGGTCATACAATGCAGAGAGTGCCCATGATACGCTTTAAATTACAATTAGACCAGATCACTCAATAACCATCAATTTTAGATTATTGATATCTAATTTGACCATAAGCTGGATGCCAAAGATCACACACAGGATCAGAATGCATTAAAATTGATGAGTTGGTTTTTTTAAAATCTGTTTGACCAACTAGTTGTAGGACAGATTAGATGTAGGTTTAGGTTTATTTTGCAATCCATGTATCAACAGCATTATGCGATAATATTGGATTGGTACATAAGCGAACAGTACCGTAGCAGAGTAGCAAACAAAATTTTCATTTGTTTAGAGCTGACATACAGTGTGGAACTAAAGCTCTTGAGGCTCTTCTGAGTCCTGCAATTGGGTGGGCGGTTCATTGTGTCCAGGCAAGAGGAAGTGCGAGCTTGATTTAAAATGATACGACTAAAAAATGGATGAATTTCATTAGATGCAATCTTTCAAAAAAAAAAAGACTGAAAAATTAGAAATAAAAAGGAAGGCAACTCTAAAAACTCCAATCTATCAGAGTACTCCAAGTCTGATTCGATAGTTTTTGTAGCCAACTCTTGCACATGTTCTAGCTTGGATTTAGAAGCATCTCAAAGAAAATTATAAAATACGGGGTATGCACACGCCAAAACCAAACGTATGTTCGTACAATAGTAAGTCTTTAATCCATTCTTTGGTATGGTGACAAAGAATGAGGAGTCACCTGCATACTTAATCGATTTACAGCCATCTATCTGCAAGTCATTTATATATATATATATATATATATATATATATATATATATATATATATATATATATTTATATATATATATATATATATATTTATATATATATATATCAGCCATAGTAGTTGGCCAAGTTTTGTCCCCTGAGGAGCGCCAACATCTATAGGAGTGAAACTTGAGGAAGCAGCGTTCAGTTTCACACATTGAGATCTTTTTTGTAAGATGCTCGATACAATGTTTATGATTTTCGGGTTAAAACCAGTCAGCTTCATTTTGTTGATGACAATCGACCGCTTCAAACCGTCGAACACTTTAGAGAAGTCTAACAACGCCAGCTGTACACAATTGACTTCTGTGCCATCTATGGTGCCTATTTTTGATTGATATGCATGCATATTGATCGGGCTTTGTAATTTCACTTAATTCACCCCTCACCACTGTTCTATGATCACTTGTTCCACGAGCTTTCCAAGGTGAAATAAGAGTGAAATGGGGCGGTAGTCCTTGTACTGAGATGGTTGGGTGGATTTAGGTATGGGATGTACTTCAGCCTGTTTCCAATAGTTTGGAAACTCTCCGCTATCCAGCATAGTATTCAGAATGTGTTGTAACGGGATGCAAAGATCTTATTTTGCCTCTTTTGTCAACCATGCTGGGAAGTCTTTACTACCGCAGGCTTTTGTCTCGTCTATTTTATTGATCAGATGTTTGATCTTGCCCAGGCCAACATGTTGTCGAGGTGTCTCAGCATTTTCAGATGTTGTTTCCCCACTATCGGCAAAGCGCTCAAAACCAACACTACAGTAGTAGTCTTTGAGATTTTTGATCGTATCATGCTCTAGACCTCCGTATGCAGTTCTTATGCTCAGCACTATTTTCTTCGTAGGCTGTCTCACGAGCTCTCATTACCTCAAGGATAGCTGGAGTTATCCATTTGGGTAGGCAATGTCTAACTTCATAGGTTTTATAAGGGCAATGAACTTCAAGGTTGTTGTTAATAGTCTTACGAAGCTTTTCTACCTGAGAATAGACATTGCTGTCATTCAGAATGGATGACCAGCCTTCTTTGGCTAGGGCGCACATCAGATCTCATTTTCGCTGAGGAGTTGCAACCCTTTGCTGCACTTAGCCATCTTTGCCACGAGCTGTTCCCTGCCCATCCACAAAAACACAAAAGTGATCATTCTCAGCCAAAGGTAAAAGCCTCTTGCCTCTTTGCAATCTTTAATGCCTGTCAGTATCGAATCTAACTGGTTGTGGTAACGTGTCGGGAAGTTTACCAGATCCCTAAGACCCTGTTGGTTGCACATATCAGAAAAGGGAAGGTTATTAGTCACCAGTGAGAATGAATTTTGCTGATGGATGCTGCCTGGTTAATTTTGGGACCGTTGTTGTGGTATGATTAAGGGATGTTGCGTTAGTGGCATTCGGTGGATGGTAAATGCAGCCGGCAATGATGGGGCTGAATGCTTTTACGTCTACCATTAGCCAAATTGTTGATATGGTAGGTGTAGTATGAGACAATAACATTGTAGCATTGATGTCATTATGCACAAGTATGCCAAGACGGCCCCCACCCCAGCAAAAAAATAAAAATAATAGCAAAAGTGAAATAGATAATTATAAATATAAACGGTGAGGGGTTTTACAAAA
>ERZ1740068.569-NODE-569-length-16477-cov-9.480879_pt1 | contig 16477 bp, 18 predicted proteins | sample MGYA00581735_ERZ1740068 | MGnify/ENA primary metagenome ERZ1740068 (study PRJEB43018, sample SAMN04849740) | marine metagenome | isolation source: floating plastic debris | place: Pacific Ocean | collected 2008-08-30 | study: EMG produced TPA metagenomics assembly... | reverse complement strand
TTGACATTTCAAAAGTCCCGGAAATCAAGGATGAATCGTAAAGAAACCTACCGAACTGTAGAATAAGGGGGAAGAACTGTAGAAAAATTAAAAATACTGTCCCACTCCGACTACAAAACCATGGCTTTGGCTGTCTTGGAGGTCTACACCGTAGTCGAAGCGCAGGATGGTATTGAATGCTTTCTTATAAATAAAGCGTGCGCCCAAACCGGCAAAAAGTTCAAAATTCTCGGATTGTGTAAAGTCCGATAGTGTTCCGCCAGGGGTTCGCCAGGTTCCTGTATCGGCAAAAGCCACCCCTTGAATGGCAAAGGCCGGCCGGTCGCAGAGCAGCCTGCGATATTCCGAATTGATCACAATGACACCCGTACCACGATCCACACGATTGCCTACACCACGGATATTGAGGTAACTATCCAGGACAAAAGGGGCAAAAGGACTCTCTTCATTGGTCGCCAGACCTACGCGTGCCCGCATGGCAAAGTTATGCTTGCGGTTAAAGAGCTTGAACCACAGAAAGTCATGAAACATGATAAAGAAAGGGTCATCGCCCTCATGGAAAGAGTAGACATATTCTGACACAGCCGTGTGACCGGTCCCCTCCAGCAGGTAACCATTATAATAGTCTACTTTATTATTATAGAAAATGACTTTGGCCAGCAGCTTTCTTCTGAATGCGCGCTGCGGCCCCGGTGTCTCCTCAGAAAACTGCTCCGCTGATTTACGGTAGTTTTCGGTGAAATAGGCTCCACCAAACTCTATCCTGCGCCTGTAGTCAAAATGATAGGTGGTAGTGGCGCCATAAGTGAAGTTGTCATAGTCATACTGTGTGACGCCCTCAGCAAAATATAAAGGTTCCAGCGTAGACCACTTAACAAAATTCAGATTGAGGTCCCATGAAGAGCCGTTGATTCTGGGGAACTGCGTTCCAACGGCCAGACTGTGGCGGTCATAGTATTGATAATAGGCGGTGATTTTCTGACCTCTTCCACCAAAGTTGGCATCTGTAAAACCTGCCTGCAGCCAAAAGGCACCTTCACGTAGTCCTCCAAAACTGAGGATGGGCAAAAAAGTAAATAACTCCTGACAGTCAAAAACGAGTCGGTAGCCTTTTTTGTCCTCCTCAACGCGGAACTTGACATCGGAAAACATTTCCAGGTTCACCAGACGTTGACGGTTTTCTTCCAGCACGGCAGAGTCGGGAGCATCGCCTACCTGGATTGTCAGGTAACGGCGTACAAACCCCACTTTGGTTTTCTTCAGCCCTTCAAAATCAATGGCAGTGATGACCTTTTGTGGTGGCCGTGTTGAAAGGGAAGCCTTTTGCTGGTTAGCTGGCGAGGCATTCAGCGATGCCGTGAGTACAACATTCAGCAATGCAGTAAACGCTGGTGTAAGCCATATTAGCAACCAATATTTTCGTTTACTGCATCGCATTAGTCATCTACAATTTATTTTTGATTGATCAACCTTACGCCCAGGTTAAATGTTTGGCCGGCGCCATTGCCTTCGCTGCCCAACCAAAAATTGGTGTACAACAATTCTGTTTCTATCAAGCCGGGAATCAGTTGGTATTTCAAGCCCAAACCAGACTGTACAAACCAGTTGGTCGCAAACTCACCGCTTTGCGAAACGTCGTTATAATGGGTAGGGAAATATTCAGTCATCCCATAAATTGTCCATCTGCTATCTGCAAAATAACTAAAAAACACACTGGTTTGTGTCTCCAGGTAGTTTTCGGGTCTGAAGGAGTCTCTTACCACAGCATACCAAAAAGCCTGCTGGAAGAACAATTGAAATTTATCGCTAATCGGCTTATCATAGAAAAACTGCGTCAACCAGATAGAACGGTCATGGGAGAAAAAGAAAAAAGGATTCTCTGTACCGGCAGCTCTGTTTTCCTGATCATCCAGCACAGGAAATAAATAGGTCGACTGTATGGAAAGTCTCGATAACCCTTTGAAAGGAGCAATTTTAATCTTTGGCCCAATCAGAGAAAGACCACTCTGGTTGGTTCTTCCACCTGCAGGATTGGGAAGTGATGTACTTTTCACCCAGACATCAAACCCCACATTGATCTGGTCATTGATACCATAGAGGAATTGATTGATTGATGTGAAGAAATTTTGACGCTCACCTGCCGGCCCCTTACTGCTTGTAGTTTCAAAGCTCCTGGTTTGCGTGTAATAGTTCTGAAAAGTCTTGAACTCAAAGTCACCTTTGCCAAAAAGTATGGAAGGAGTATAATTCTGTAAATTCTCCTCTTCCTGAGCAAACAGGTTAGTCAACGAGAAAAAGAGTAAGGTTATCAGTGTAATTTTTTTCATTTTAAAAGCTATTTTCAATCATGTTACACTCTCTCAACGTGTTTACCCTCCACTTGGTAACGTCGTTTATCTGACATAAAATTGATCAATCAAATTGATCTTTTTTGTGATACTTATCACAAAAGTATCATAAAGCGCCAATGCAGTGAAATTTAGCATTTTATTGTCTTCTTAAAATTACATTCAAAGTCTCAAAAGACGCTTTTGAATGTTATTATCCTGCGTAACGTAGCTGCCGGAGATGAGAACTTGTGTCGTTTAAGTGACACTCTGCTTGCAACCCTGCCTGCGCGATCCGATCTGCGTGACCCGATCTGCGGAATGCGATCTGCGCAGCGCGACCATCTTCAGTAAGGCCTGTCTGCGTTTTCTTGAAGAATTAGTGAAAATAGTATTCCAGCAATCCGGAAAAGAGTTCTGAAGCACCAATAAACATTCCCACTCCATAGGTAATGTGGCGGGCAGATAAATTGCTAATCACAAAGGGTAGGCCCGTAATGTTGATGAGGCTGAAAGCTGCTGCCAGCACCGCTGCGCTAAATATTGTCAAGGCGAAGCTGGGAGACACAAACAGGAGAATACCTGCTACCAGCACCGCATAAAATGCATAAGTCAGGACTTTGAGTGGCTTGTACCGGATAATGAATCTACTGATCACAAAAGCAAGAATCGCCGAGAATCCCAGCAAGCCAAAAGTCACAAAATCAGCTATATCGGCCTGGGCTGGGAACTTGTCGCCAATGTGCTCAGGGAAAAACTCTACCAGCAACGCTTTGGCCAGCCCCAGCTGCAGTCCTGCAACAATGATGACTGCATAGCTCAGAGAGGAGACTTTCTTGTGGTTGTCGTTTTCTGTGACTTCTTTTCTTCGGGACATCACCTCATCAGAGGATACCCTGTAGAACAAAAAGCCTGTGCCGGAGATCAATATTCCTCCCACAATAAATGTGAGGGTATCGCCAAAGAAATGCACGAGTTCTACAATGAGGGGCTCCAGTGCGTACAAGAGCTCTGTGGTGAGAAACAATACCCCCATGACCAGGGGCAATTTCTGCACGGGCGCAAAAGCTTCAATCATGGAGTTTGCCGGGCTAATGAACAAATTCATTGCTACCAGCCAGCACACAATCATAAAAGGCAGCATCCCTTTGATAGCGCTGAGCTCTCCAGCTCCAATGATGGTGGCTACTACCATGAAAATCATGGCTGTAGCACCTACTCCTACGGTAAATATGGTAAAAAACTTTCCGTTTTTTTTCAGGATGATATCGGCCAGCCAGCCTGCCAGCGGTGGAATCAACACCAGTACAATGGCTTTGGTAATGACCAAAAAAGAAGCCAGTTCGTGGAATTGGAACTTCTCAATCAATATCGGTTGGTACTCATGGTACGCAATCCAGCTGATCACAACAGCGGCGTTCAAGGCAGCGAGGCTATACACTTCTGGCCACTTCAACTGGTCTTTTTCTAAAATAGTGGTAGTACTCATTTTGGGATATACTTAAAAAATACTAAACGCCTGCGGTGGTGCCTCGGAATCCACAGACCTTCAGTTGCTTGAAATAAATAATATAGTAATAGACTTTATCACGTTTAATTTAGAATGGATGAAAGTTCCAAACATTGACCCATCTACTTATTAAAACTCATTATTAGTTCACAATTATTAATAATGGAAAACAAAACTGGATCAGGAACTTAGCTTCTACATCAATAAAAAATCTTGCGTGATAGTCTTTAATATCTGCCAACTCACTTGAGCTGTTCCATGTCTCTGATCAGAATTCTTCTTCTGTCAAAGTTGATGATGTTTTTCTCTTTGAGCTCGTTCAAAATAGTGGTCACTGTCTGCCTGGAAGTACCGGTAAGACTAGCGATGTCCTTGTGCGTAAGGTGATTTTTGATCATCATCTCAAAACCTACTTTCTGCCCTCTTTCCTCGGCCATGTCTTTCAAAAATTCGATAATGCGTGAGCGGGCATCTTTGAAAACCAGAGATTCCAACTTACGCTCCAGCTTTCGATAGCGCAACCCAATTAGTTTATAGAGTTTGAGACTGAGGGTCTTATTCTCTATCATTAGTTCTTCCAGGTCTTCTATTGTCATGGGACAAATCTGTGTATTGCTGTCCATTGCCTGAGCAAAATCTTTGCGTTTGTCTTCTCCTGTGAGGGCCAATTCGCCAAACACCTCTCCCTCGCCCAGAATGGCGTGGAGCATTTCTTTACCATCATCTGTCTGGCCTCCTATCTTCACCCTTCCAGAAGCTATCATGAAGACATGTTTCGAAGGCTCTTCGGGAAAATAGATGTATTCGTCCTTACCATACTTCGTCATCGGATGCTTCTCTGACATTGATGGCGTCTTGGTAGGACACAGGATACTGAATAGATCTACATTTTCAAAATACCAAAGCTTACTGCCTGTATTACTCATATTTGTCTTTTGATTTACAGCTAATATATCAAATACTTTACAATTATAACATAATTTAACTCCTACGATGCTTTAAAAAAAGAGTATCCACAACTGTTTACATATCGCTGTTCATACCTTAAATTTGCAATCGATATATGGATTATCTATACGTCAAGTCGCTTCACATTATATTTGTAGTTACCTGGTTTGCCGGGCTTTTCTACATGGTCCGTTTGTTGATTTATCACACAGAGTCAAACAACAAACAGGAACCCGATCGTTCCATTCTCATCAAAGAGTATCTCAAAAACGAACGCCCTTTGTGGTATGGTATCGCCTGGCCATCTGCTATCCTAACGATCACTTTTGGAATATGGTTGGTTGCCATTCTCAACTATTGGACACAAACCTGGATGTTGGTCAAGTTTGCGATGGTACTGGGACTGCTTGCATACCACTTTTCAGTAGGTCACCTATACGGTCAGTTGAAAAAAGGCATATTCAAATACAGTTCCATCCAATTACGTATCTGGAATGAAGTAGCTACCTTGTTTCTGGTCTCGGTTGTGTTCATCGTTAATTTAAAGAATGCAATCAGCTGGATTTGGGGATTAATAGGCATCGTCCTGTTTTCAGCAGTTTTGATGATTGCCATCAAGAGGTACAAGTCTTATCGAGAAAAAAGAAAAAACAATGATTAAAAATGTACTAATTCCTGTGTTGCTTGTTCTGTTGGCCATGGCCTGTAATGAGGTGGCTGAGCAGCAGCAACTTCCGGTATGGGGAAACCCACAGGTGAAAGAAAGAATTGTCAATGGAGAAACGGTCTACGACACTGTACCACATACGATTAGCTATTTCAGACTACTGGATCAGGACAGCACCATCATTACCCCGGAGTCGCTGGAAGGGAAAATTCACGTAGCGGACTTCTTCTTCACGTCCTGCATCTCTATCTGCCCCATCATGAGCAAGCAGATGAAAAGGGTTTATGAAAAATACCAATCCCAAGACAGCCTGGCGATTGTGTCGTTCAGCATTGACCCGGAGTATGATAATGTAGCGGTATTGAGTGACCACGCAAGCCGTCTGGGCGTCACCAGTAATACCTGGCATTTTTTAACAGGCGACAAAGATGAGATCTATGACCTGGCTTTCAACAGTTACATGACTCAGCGCCCGGCTGATGATCCAAATGATGAAAATAACATCCTGCACAGCGGTGCCTTTATCCTGGTAGACACCCAGAAAAGAATCAGAGGCGTTTACGATGGCACCATTGCCGATCAGGTAGACTTGCTGATGAAAGACATTGATAAATTATTGAAAGAAGAAAATGCCAATGTACAATAAACTGATCCTTTTCTGTCTGGTTTCATCGCTGTTCCTTGCCAGTTGTGGAGGCGCTACAGAGGGCCAAAACCGCATCTACGAAGGCATGGATTCCAAAACAGAGATGAAGATGCGGCAATACATGAAGGCAGGAGAGAAATTGTACATCAAACATTGCGCAAATTGCCATCAGCCTGATGGTACCGGCCTGGGTGCATTGTACCCGCCACTTGCCACCGCAGACTACCTGATGAAAGACCCCAGGGCTGCCGCCTGCATCATCAAAAATGGGCAAAATGGTGAGATTTATGTGAATGGCATTCAGTATAACCAAGCCATGCCCCCTCACAAAGATTTAAGTAATCTGGAAATAGCAGAAATTATCACCTACATCAGCAACTCCTGGACCAATAAGTCTGGTTTGCATAGTGCAAGTGAAATAGAAAAGACCTTACAGAATTGTAAATAGACAATTGTAAGGTCTTTTTGGTCTGTTGTTCTACCGGTAAAATCCCGGTTACGCATCATTTAAGACGATCAGCGATCTTCTTTGCAGCTTTCAATTCATCATTGATGAGCTTCACTTTTTCCAGTTGCTCTTTCAAAATAGCGATCTTCTTCTGCTCTTCCATGCCTTCTTCCTCGTAGGCTGCACTCATCTCGCGCATCCAGTTGGTCATGTTATCCTGCGCGCTAATGAGCGTGTCAAGCTGCGCCTCCATCATTTGTCTTTCTTCCGTCGCAGTGGAATCCAACGCCGCAATATTTTGCTTCATTTTCTTCTCTGCCTGGTAAAGTGATCCCATATAAGGCATTACCTCATCGTGGAATTTCATCACCTCGTTGTACAAGTCCTCACTTTTCTCTCCGGAATCGCAAGCTGAGAAAAGGATCGCGATCAGCAGTGCACTCAATTTTAAAAACTTCATATCTCTGGTCATTAATTCGCTTCTTCTACTGTAGCATCTTTGATCATGTACAGTAGGTTGTTACTATCTACTCTGTTGAGTTTCAAAATACCTTTGATGGTCACCAATTTCGCAGTGTATTGGATATTTTCCTTCGGATAAACATAAGCCACCGATTCCGGCCCGCTGTCGCCTCCACAAAAGAAGCATTGCGCCAGCGGCAAACTACTGATGATGAACTCATCTGCACTGAACAATCCATCATTGGGGACGATATAGCCCTGTAACAGGATCTCCTGACCTTCAGACGTTTCAATGGCTTGTGAAAATTCCGGTAGATATATCTCCGCATAGCCGTCATTACTCTTCACAAAATCCACCTGTGCCAGCTTGGACCAGTTACTGATCGACTTGCTGCGGTCGTCGCCTTGTGCAAGTGCTGTCCAGGAAAGGCCGATCAGCATAATGTACATCAATGTTGTTTTCATCCTCGTGCTAATGTTTTAGAAATATCCGTTTTATAGGCACTAATAGCGGGTATTACTGCCGCGAATATACCAACGCCAAAGCTAAGTGCCAGTATAATGAATTCGCTTTTTAGGAACAATAACGCTGAAAGGCGCACCTGGGATTCCACCGGTATGAAAAAATCATCTATCACTCCCACTGCTACATGGGCAAGTATCAGACCAAAGACGCCTCCAAGGAAGGAGATGATCATACTTTCTACGATCACATGCAGGAACAAAAACCGACTACTGGCCCCCATTGCACGCATGATGGCCAGGTCATAAGTCCGTTGTTTCAAGGAATTGTAAAGTGAAATAAAGATGCTCAGTCCGGCAATGAATATAATCAGATAGGCAAAGCCATTGATTACTTCTACACCGGTACCGATGAGCGTGAATAGCCGGGCCGTCTCAAAAGCCGGAGATGCTGACTGCATATTGGTTTCCTCGTTGATCATCCGTGGCAACCTTACCGCACCCATAGGGCCGGCATATTGCACAATCAAAGAAGTAATCTCCTTGTCTTTAAGTTCGTGGGGATGATAAGTAAGGCCCAGTGCTGTCACCATTTCATCTTCCGAATGCTCGTGGTCATGATGAGGATCATGGTGATGTTCCTTGTGCTCATGATCATCATGCTGTTTGTCATGGTCATGATCATCATGTGCTTCGTTATGGTCCTCATGCGCTTCGTGGTCGTCATGTTCTTCGTGCGCCTCCCACACACTCTCCACACTGGTCAGGATGAGATTATCCACCACAGTTCCTGATCGCTCCAGTATGCCTACCACCGTCATACCATGGTCATCATGTGCAATACCTCCAGACTGCATGCCATGCTCAGTCGCAAACTCATCCCCTACCTTCATCCCTGTGGTCAATGCCACATTGGCACCAATTACCGCTTCTGCATGCTTGCCCCATAATTGTCCGGATGCCGGTGTCACCTGATATAAGTCGGCATAAGCATGAGTAGTCCCCACAATCCGGTAATCGCGGTAGCTGTCGCCCAATGCCAGTGGGATACTTCGCTTAATCAATGAGTTCTTCGATAATTCAATGGCCTCTTCCAGGGCGATGTTGCCCGTTGGGAAATCTACGTGATAAATATTGCATAAGATGATCTGCAGCGGACTCCCTTTGGCCGCCACCACCAGATTGATCCCTTTGGCATTCTTTGTCAAGGCATCTTCCATCTGCCTGGACACCAGCAAGAGTACCAGAATAATGGCAATGCCAAACCCAAACAACAGAACGTTGAGAAAGGTATTGAGCGGACGGTCTACTATATATTTCCAGCTAAGCTTGGCCAGGTTCATAATATATAATGATTTGAGATACGGTCTTTTACCCTTTGGTCATGCGTGGTGATTAGTAAAATCGATTGGTTGCGTTCAGCCTGCTGTAACAGTAAGTCAAGCACGGCATGTGCATTCTCATCGTCCAGGCTGCTGGTGGGCTCATCGGCCAATATCAGTATCGGATCATTGATGACAGATCTTACAAGTGCTACACGCTGTGCCTGCCCTTCACTCAACTCACTGACCTTGGCTTTTTCCTTCCCTTCCAGTCCTACAGATTGCAGCAATGCCCTGGCCTTATCCTTGTCCTGATCACCCGGTGAAAACATCTGACTGAGCATCAGGTTATCCAAGACGTTGAGAGAGGAAATGAGGTGAGGTTTCTGGAAGATGAGACCGATGTGTTCTGCACGAAACTGATCCATCTCATAACCACTCAGTTTACTGTATTCAGTACCCTGTAGCGTGATTTCTCCCTGCTGTAGCTGCATCATCCCTCCTATGAGGTGCAAAAAGGTAGTTTTACCAGTTCCAGATCCACCGAGGATCAGTAGCTGCTCATTCTGTCCCAACTGGATATCTTTGTAGACCAGGTTGGTACTGCCGAGGTAATTATATTCAAGTTTGGAAATTGATAACATGGCTCATCAAATCTTTATCTACAAATACACGATGTTCGTCGTTGAATTTGATGCATTAATAGAATATACGGGTTGCGAAGCTAAATATTTTTTAATTTAGATAAATAACAAAATTACAACTGCTATGGTGTTATTATCGTTTTCTTTGGCTTTGACTTTTTTAATCTACATGTTTTACAAGAAAGCTTTATCAGTAGGTAAATAGTCAAAATCCAAAATTATCAGTTACGTTGCTCATTGAAGAGCCTAACATATACGTTAAAAGAAATTAACTAACGAAGGACAATGTTCTTCGTTTTTTTTATGCCTTAAACGCCGGAGTGACAGAACAAACATTACCGTACTCCCTATGGCGGCGGCATCACCGAAGCATAGCAAAAGATAAGCTAATCAGCGGGTCACCGCCTGACATAAACCGCTTTTGTAAATATCCTATTTATTTCTGTAGGGAGATTATTTTGCGTATTTTAGCGCGATAGACAAAGTCCTAAGTCTGACAGTTTTGCTACTGACAGCGCGCAACCTACAGACCAAAGGCTTGTTGATTGACAAAGAAACTTAACTAGTTTTTTAGCCGAGTTCAATATATGGAAACTCTTGATATTTTAGCACTTTTTGTGTTCTTTGCGGGCGTATTTATTTTCATCAATACTTACTTCCTCAAACTCCCATCTTCCATAGGCCTGATGATTATGGCCCTGGTGTTGTCCTTCATCACCCTGGTGACTGGATGGTTATTCCCGGCTTTCAAAGAGGGCGCAGTGGGCATCATGGAAGAATTTGACTTCTCCGAAGTACTCTATCAGATAGTGCTGAGCTTCATGCTGTTTGCCGGGGCCATGCAAATTGACTTTAAGAAATTAGCAGAGGAGCGAACACCGGTCATTATTCTAGCCACCACAGGGGTCATTCTATCTACCGTACTGGTGGGTACAGGAGTCTATTTCCTTTTGGACTTTTTAGGAATTCATCTCAACTTCCTCTATTGCCTGGTATTTGGCGCATTGATCTCACCAACAGACCCAATTGCCATCTCTGCTACCATCCGCAGGTTTCACTTATCTCAAAACCTCAATGTAAGGATCTCTGGCGAGTCACTGTTCAACGATGGAATCGCCGTGGTTTTGGCACTTACCTTGCTGGACTTAGCACATGCCGGGGAAGACCACGCCCTCAGTAGTTTTGACATTCTATACATCTTCTCAGCCGATATCACAGGCGGTGTATTCATAGGATTGTACCTGGGATATCTTGGTTTTGTCTTGCTGAAATACATCGACAATGATCAGGTAGAAGTGGAAATACTTGTCACCCTGGCGCTGGTCATGGTAGGGACTTACCTGGCAGATTTTGTACACGTATCTGCCAAACAGACCGCGGTAATCATGGGGCTGGTGATTGGCAACGAAGGAAAGAGTGAACACCTGTCCAATGCGGCCGGTGATTATGTATTCAAATTCTGGAGCCTGATTGAAGAATCTCTCAACGCCATGTTGTTTGTACTCATAGGGATAGAAATGGTGATCATCCCCAAGCAACCGGTTTATTTTGGCGCCGGCCTGCTGGCATTCATCATTGTATTAGCTGCAAGGTGGGTAAGCGTAGCAACACCGTTATCACTCATGTCCTTTAAACGAAAGTTTGAACCCCATACCATCGGAATTTTTACATGGGGAGGCCTTCGGGGTGGTATACCCATCGCCTTGTCATTGTCACTGCCAGACTTTCATGGCAAAGATGTCATCATTACAATGACTTATGTAGTTGTGGTGATTTCCATACTTTATCAGGGGCTCACCATTCCAAGGCTGCTTAGAAATTACTACGGTATTAAGAAAAAAGTAACGGTAACCGAAAAGACTAAACTGTAATTCCATAGTTTTGCCACGTTGTTTCCTTTCAGGAAACCGTAAGCTATAGCATGTATAAGCTCATAAAAGACATATCGTTTTACTGTTCGGTATTGCTGATCTTCGTTTTAATATCCTGTGGAGGTGACCCCGAGCCCAAGGGAAATGACAAGCCCGTGATCATCAAAAACAGTTCAAAACTCATTACTCCAAAAGGGCTGCAAAAGGTAAATCTGGGAGATTTACTTACTGTACAAGTCACTGGCAATGAAATAGGGGTTGATTCTATTGCGGTTTCTTACCAGCAAAAACAACTCATACAATTAGCCGACAGCAACTTCCTACTCGATAGCAAGATGCTCAACGCGACGGGTCAGGTGAGGCTGGTAGTGCGGGTTTACCTGAAGAACGGCAAGGACGAAGCACTTTATCCCAAGTTCAACATCACTCCGCCGGCACCTGAAAAAGTGGCTTATCTCAAAGTCAAAGAATACCCACATGAACGCTCCTCCTACACACAAGGGTTGTTCTTCAAAGACGGACAGTTGTTTGAATCAACCGGAGAGTATGGCACCAGTAAGTTACTGAAAGTCGATTTACAATCAGGAGTAGCCAGCCAGTCTTCCGACCTGCCCAATGACCTTTTTGGGGAAGGAATGACCTACATTGGTGACACCTTATACCACCTGACTTACAAAGCAGGCAAAGCATTTATGTATGACATGGATTTCCGGCAACTCCAGACTTTTTACTATCAGGGCGAAGGCTGGGGACTCACCAATATTGGAGACACCCTGGTCATGAGTAACGGTACCGAAAACATTACTCTCCGAAGCAAAAAAGACTTTAGTATTTACAAAACCCTGGCCGTTCACGATGACAAAGGACCTGTCAAGAATCTGAACGAACTGGAAATCATTGATGGCTATTTATATGCCAACATTTACCTGACTGATAAAATCGCCAAAATTGATCTCAATAATGGCGCAGTCGTAGGCATACTCGATCTTGCCAATATTTTCACCAACCGTGCAGCCTTCAGTGGTTCAATCGACGTATTAAACGGGATTGCCTACAAAGAGGGCAAAGTATATGTGACCGGTAAAAACTGGCCAAAACTTTATGAAATTAAACTAGTCAATTAATTAAGCATTAAACAATCAAGCAAGCATGACATTAGAAGAAGCAACTAGCATGGTCCAGAAACTGGCAAAAGAGAAAGGCGGTGCGCTAAAATCCATCGTCAAATTCCAATTTGAAGATGGCGTAATCGTATTGGATGACAGTCAATCCCCCACAGTTGTGACAAACGAAGACAAAGGAGCAGACTGCACCATCAAGATGAAACTCAGAAATTTCGATAAGCTCATCAACGGTAAATTGAATCCGATGATGGCCTTTATGGGTGGAAAAATGAAAATAGACGGTGACATGAGCATCGCTATGAAATTATCTTCCTTGTTCTAAGCAACAAGGGCTTACCTATCCCCTACAACCACGCATGAGCAAGAGCAGCAACCAGATCATCATCGTTATTTGTGCGGCTATTTTAGTACTTTTTGCTAATCTCTGGGGATATCCACTTTACATCCTGGACGAAGTCAAAAATGCGCAGTGCGCCAGAGAGATGATGCTGTCGGAAGACTACATCACTCCTACCTTCAATGGCGACCTGCGCACTGACAAACCACCATTGCACTACTACTTCATGGTGTTGGGCTACAAAATCTTTGGCTTTTCAGCATTTGCCGCGCGGTTCTTCTCTGCATTTTTCGGCGTACTCACCGTTATCCTCACCTTCCTGATCAGCAAGAAATATGTGGGAGACCGTGGTTCTAAAGTCACTTCTGTGGTCATGGTTGCCTCCGTGGGGATCGCATTCCAATTCCACCTGGCCACTCCAGATGCCTACCTGGTGTTTTTCATGACCTCGGCCTTATTTGCTTATTTTCATTTCTTTAAATCGGGCAAGAAGCTATTTCTATACCTCACCTATGTGGCCATGTCACTGGCAGCTATGACCAAAGGACCGGTGGGCATCATATTACCGGCTGCCAGCATCTTCTTCTTCCTGATTGCCAAAAAGCAGTTGAAGAAAAAGACCATCAAAGCACTGCAACTAAGGAAAGGCATATTGATTGTCTTGCTGATCACCGTTCCATGGTATGCAGCAGTATACTGGGTGACTGAAGGAGCCTGGACTACTGAGTTTTTCCTGTATCATAACTTTGGCAGGTATACAAGCTCGGAAATAGGACATGGAAGCGCATTTTACCTTCCCACGCTGTTTGTTGTAGGCTGGGCACTGCCGTTTTCGGCCTTTTTGATACAGTCATTGCACAAACCGTTCAAATACAGACTCAACGACCTGGCCATCCTCTCATTGGTAACCTTCACGGTGACCATTGCATTTTTCTCCTTGTCTTCCAACAAGTTGATCCATTACGTATCACCTACGTTGCCCTTTGTAGCGATTATGACTGGAAATTTTCTGGGTGCTGTTAATTCAGAAAACTGGAGATCCAGTAAAATGAATTACTCCATTTATTTTCTGATTGTGCTTTCCGCCCTGATTCCGGCCGGAGCCATCTATGCGATTTACAATGCGCCTATCCTCGCTCCTGTGAAAGAATATAGCTTGCTGTTCCTCACTTTGCCCGTTGGAGCGGTCATCATGGTTATTTTCCTGTTGAAGAGAAGTTTGAGAGGGGTAGTCATCACCATGGCCACGGTGTTCATCTTGACTTCCAATCTGATGTTCTACTTATTGATTCCTAAAATCATCCGGCTCAATCCGGTGAAGGACTCAGTAGCGGTATTGCAGCAAGCAGAGAGAGTGGCGACTTACCGAAAATTCAACAGCGCTTTTGTGCTGGCCTATGAAGAGAAACTACTCAGACTGGACAATCCACAGGAGCTCGACAGCTTCTTTGCGGATCACCCTGATGGAATGGTCATTACGAGAGATAAATACCTGGAGGAACACCGCCTCGAAGATTTCTATAAAGTGGTCTATCGGAAAAACAACCTCATCGACGAACACGATACCGTGATCATTAGTAAAAAATAGCGAAAATCACTTCTCTTCTTACCCTACCTCCTGATTTTACCGATTGCTCCGGTGAGTGGAAATGGCGGGAATTGCGACCAGGTAACCCCTACGCTCACCTGATGTCCCGAATCGATAAACCGATAATTGTAGTTGTCATGCCCGTAGATGTAGCTGATCATAAAGCCAAATGCAGGTGTCTGCGGAATGGGATAAACAGCCGCCATACTCTCAAATCTAAATGGATTGACATACTCGTGAGGTGTTGCAATGATCTCTACTGTTTGCTTAAAGCTAAACCTAAAGTCTTTGCGTTGCTTCCACCGCCAGAAGTCCATTAATTCATAGGCAAACAGCCAACGGTGCCGACCATAGATTTCAATGTCATTATCTGAAAAGCCACCAAAATCTGCCAGGAACAAAAAGCGGTTGTGATACAAAACATAGCCCAGCTGAAAAGCATGCATTTTCTTAGGCACTTCTTCTTCTGTCAACCGATAGGTACGATAGTCCAGAATCAGCTCCGTCAGGTTAGTGGAGAAATTACCGGTCTCCCGGTTGAGCAAGTCACTGAGGTTGGTATCAGGATTGATGGTCGTGTAAACATTGTCACACTCGTCCGTTTCATCCTGAAATTGTTTCGAAAAAGCGCACCCTGATTGACCGTTGGAATAATGCCCTGATTCCAGTGAAAAGCTCAGAAATCGCGCCTCCCTTTCCGAGCGCTCCCAGTCAGGCATCCTAAACATCTGTTGCGTACCCATGAATACCCTGTAGGAAGGCGTCTTCACTGGACTTGAGTCATCGGTATACATCCGAAACTGCGGCCTGGTAGCCAGGTAATACGCTTTGCGATAGTTCTCATTCCTACCCGGATCAACCATGGTATTGGCAAAACTGAATCGTACGGTAGGGCTGGCCTCAAAAAGGATTACCTCCTTACCATTGTAGCTCGACATACCACGAAGTGAGGGGTCCTCGCCTATTGGATAAAATTGTGCTGTCAGCTGGCCAAAGGCCATTTTCGGCAGCAGCAAACTCAATAATAGAAAAAACAGGTACCTCATAATATTCGATCTATGCCTTCTATCGGGGGTACTATTGAACAACCCCGCTCCTGATTCCCGGGGTTCAGGACCTGGCAAGGCGCTTGTATAAACTTCCGTCCAGCCAGCCTTCCTGCTCTTTTTTTCTAAACAGTCTCCAACATACAAATGTAATGACCACCCCTACGACAGAGCCGACATAAATATCTTCAAAAAAATGTTGCGCCAGGTAGTTTCTAGAAATCCCTACCAGCAGCGCATAAACAAATAGTAGCAGCCCCGCCCACCGCTGTTTAAGCACCAGCGCCAGGAAACCACCTACAAAAAATGCCGTCATGGTATGACCAGAGGGGAACGAATGATAACTGTGCACGTCAACACCTTCTACAAACTGTAACTCATAGACATCTGCCAGAAACTTCTTGGGACGGTAGGATTCTGTAAAGATTACGCGTTTTAGCACAGCGCTTACCAACCCCTGTACTGCACCAGTAACAGCAAAAATGACACTGTAGCGATACTTTACAAACAGCAGCACTACGGCAAAGCTCAACACAAACACCCCATCTCCCAGGTGGGTCCAGTTTTTAAAGAAGAAATCGAGCAACTCAGTTCTGTTTTGGTTGAGATAAATCACCCAGTCTCCTTTGTTGATGCTGAAAAGAAACACCGCACCAACAAGCCAGAATAGCAGGCACGCCAAAACATACCACTTAAAGGTTGTAGAAATCATCTACCAAATTAACCCGAAAATTTTGGGACTTGAAGGCAGTTGGGCTAACTATTTTATCTTCTACTGCCTGATTTTTAATATCGAAAATGCGTATTACAGAAATACCGGAAGCTATTTGCATGTATGCTGCCCGGCCGCGGAGCCTATTGCCTACTATTCTGATAGTTAATTGTTGAAAAGTAATCCCGAGCATGCTTTTAATTACCACTTTGGACGGATGTGCGGACACATCCTAGCGCTTTTAGTTACATCTATTACATAACAGCGTCAAGCGAGACTACGCGTCCCGGACGCTCTGTTTATAGTAGGATCACCGCGCGATGCGACGACCAGTTTGCCTATTGCATACTAGCCGGGCCACGC
>ERZ1740068.568-NODE-568-length-16480-cov-9.762618_pt1 | contig 16480 bp, 12 predicted proteins | sample MGYA00581735_ERZ1740068 | MGnify/ENA primary metagenome ERZ1740068 (study PRJEB43018, sample SAMN04849740) | marine metagenome | isolation source: floating plastic debris | place: Pacific Ocean | collected 2008-08-30 | study: EMG produced TPA metagenomics assembly... | reverse complement strand
CGACACTGGCGCCAGTCTGCGACTGGTGCCTTCGAACAATGCCAGTTTGAAACTGGCTACGTGGAATTGCAGCTGACCTTCAAGCCAGGCAAAGAAAACAATTGAAATCACTAGCGTTAGTGACTTTTATGGCCACTGATAGCGATTGAATGGGCAACGAATCGGCTCTACATTTGCATTGTTTAGAATTCTTCTAAATAAGGAAAGGAAAGGAACCGATGATGAGCGCTAGATATACTTTATTAAGAATTTTAATATTGCTTTTGTTTGCGGGAAGTACTGCAGTGGGGCAGATAAAAGTGGTTTTTGAGGATGAGCGAACAGCCGCAGGCATTGAGGGAATTGTGGTCATGGCCGCTGGTGCTGTGCAAGGGCAGCAGTTTTCCGGAATCACTGACCGGCGAGGGACCATCGAATTGCCTCAGTTTACTTTACCTATTCAGTTGGAGGTGAGTCATGTTTCTTACGAAGGCCAAACCATCGAAATTACTTCTTATCAGGAGCGCAAGGTTCAACTCCAACAAAGTTTGACATCCTTAGATCCTGTGGTAATTACCGGTCAGCACGAAGCGCAGTCGATCAATCAATCGGTATTCACGGTCAAATCGATTGATGCCAAACGCATTGAAGACCAGGGTGCGGTGGATTTGGCAGATGTGCTGAGCAATAACCTTAATATTACTTTAACCCCCAACAAGTCCGACGGCAGAACGGGTATTTCCATGTTGGGCCTGGATGGCCAATACGTGAAAATACTCATCGATGGAATCCCATTTGTGGGAGTAGATGGCAATGGCAACAATGCCGACATTACGCAGATCAACATGAACGCCATTGAGCGCATAGAGATTGTGGAAGGTCCCATGGCGGTTAGTTATGGAGCCAATGCGATGGCGGGTGTCATTAACCTGATTACCAAAAAATCAGCCACTAAGAGCATTTTGATCCAAGAAGAGACGGTTGGCAGTGAATATGGTCTGGATCGCGGGCGTCACATTCAGTCCTTCAATGTGGGACATTATTTACATGACAACCTACTGGCCAGAGTAGATTTCAGGAGAAATGATTTCCGGGGGCTGCAAGGCATATTCGAAGGTGAAGATCACACTGAAAGTGACAACCTGAGAGGTTACGACTGGCATCCCAAAATTCAATACATGGGTAGTGCTTCGCTGAACTACAGAAAAGACGGATTTGAGGCTTCGTATACGCACAGCAATTTCTGGCAACGCCTTACCAGGTACAGTGCTACGGTAGATCCCATGATCCATCAGGCAACTGGCATTGCCAATCCATTGGCGCTTGACAACGAGGTCACCACCAAACGATTTGTGCATCAATTGAATCTTTCAGGATCTTTAGGTAGCGTCAATTACACCATCCTGTCGGCGTATAACAGCGTGGAATTAACAGACGAAACTTTCCAGCGCTTTCTGTTATCAGACGCCCGCGGTGTGACCACCAATACCCAGACGGCCTTCATGAAATCATTTACCAGCCGTGGTAATTTCACCAATTTGCTCAATTCTGACCAGTTCAGCCTGGAAGCTGGTTATGAATTTACGGGTGAAGGCATCAGGGGAGAACAAATTAATGGCGGAGACCGTGGCATTGATAACATGGCGCTATTCTCATCATTGGAATGGTCCGTTTCAGAGCGCCTGAAGATCAGGCCGGGTCTCCGTACCATGTACAACTCCAGCTACAGCGCACCGATTATTTACTCGATGAACATGCGATACAGTGCAGCGGATAATGTGGACATCAGGGCTTCTTTTGGCAGGTCTTATCGCACCCCTAATTTGACAGAATTGTATTTCTACTTTGTTGATGCCAATCACAATGTGCAGGGTAATCCTAATCTGGTACCGGAGGACGGTTATGGTGCTTCCGTTGACATCAAACGCAGGTCTAAGATCGGGAATGGATGGTATACCGGTTCTGTCAAGCTATTTTACAATGACTTGTCTGATCAGATTACGCTGGCCAACGTGGCAGGTGAAAATGAAGGAAGTCAGCGCTTCCTCTACATCAACGTAGACCGATTCAAATCGCAGGGTTTCACTTTTGCCAACAACTTCAACTTCAGGAATTTTAACGTCAATGCTGGTGTATCCTACATAGGCCGTTACAACCGTTTCAACGAGGAGGAGGAGGGGCTTGAGACCTTTCTGTACTCCCCTGAAATCAACATCAACAGTACCTATCGCTGGACGAAGCACAACCTGCAGTTCGCGGTCTTTTACAAGCTAACCGGGGCGGTAGATCAGTACGTGCTCAACGAGGACAATGAATTTGAAAAAGGGCGTGTCAGCTCTTTTAACTGGCTTGACCTTACAACCACCTGGAATGCGACCAGGCGTATTCAGTTGGCTGGAGGAGTCAAGAATATCATGAATATATCGGATGTCAACACGTCGGCGGGCACTGCAGGTGCGCACAGCGATGCACCCACGAGTGTGGGACTTACCTACGGCAGATCCTACTTTATGCGCATCGGATATACTTTCAATTAATCGAAATCCAAGGAATTACTTATTTACTATTTAATACAATGAAATCTATTGCTAAAAGCTTATTGGTAGGCTTATTATTCGTTTCTTCTATGTTCATCATTTCGTGTAGCGATGATGAAATGACAGATATTGTTCCCTTTGGAGTTGCTTTTGAGACAACTGCCATCGGTATTCAGAATGGTGCAAACTCTGTGATAGTCAGGGTTACTTTTACAAATACGACTACCGTTGCCAATCAAATCAGAATTGGGCTGACGGAAAGTGGTGTAGTCTATGGTGACGATTATGTCACTACACCTGCTGCAGTTTCTGGTATGTTGACCTTAGACGTTCCTGTGGGCACATCCGCATACTCTTTTGAAGTAGAAAGAATTGGTGATGCCATCGTGGAAGGGAGCAGTGTCAACTTTTCCCTTGAAAGCGTCACTGGCGAGGAAGAGACCGTTATTTCCGGTAATACCAGCATTGACGTAAGTTTCTCTGCTGTGGCCTCAGCTGGTGCTTCACTTGTTGCAGAGATTGGTGGTGCTGCGCAGCCAAATCAGGTTTTTGTTGATTTCAGTTTGAACACTCAAACAACTGCTGAGCGGGTATCCTGGGACCTTGGTTTGTCCAATGGCTCTGCTGATCAGGTCATCCTGAACTTCTCTACTTACAGCATGGCTTATGAGTTGGAGGCAAATGATATCAGTGCTGTAACAGCTGCTGACACAGCTGGTTTGGCGGGTACGGTGGTCATTGGTACTGCGGGTGCGCATATCTATATAGATCATCCTGATGGTGACATGGATAAACTGGCCATTGCCAATGTGTCTGAAACAGATGACGACAACAAAGTATATATCATCAACAGAGGTGCCGGACCTGGTACCGGTGATGTGACTCCTGGTTCGGTAGATGTGGGGTCAGTGCCCAGAGGATGGAAAAAAGTTCGTATCCTGAAAAGAGGAGATAGTTACCTCATTCAGCACGCGGACATCGCCTCAACTGAATTCTCTGAAACAATCATTTCACGAAGCAGCGGCTACAACTTTAGCTACTTCAGCTTTGAAAGTACATCGGCTGTAGCTGTAGAGCCGGTGGCGGCTGATTGGGACATTGTATTCTCTGTCTCTTCCAATATCATCAACTTCGGTCGCGGTGACGGAGCTTACGGTTTTAGTGACTTTGTTAAATCTAATCGACAAGGTGGCGTCATGGTAGCACGTATCGCTCTGGATACAGAAGAGGATGGTACGATCATTCCTGGCCAGACTACCTATGATGATTTTACCGCTGATGATTTAGACGGCGTGACATTTTCTGAAGCTGCCAACACGATTGGTTCCAGTTGGAGATCGGTATTTACAAGAACAGCCAATAGCAATGTATACTTCATTATTGAAGATGCAGAAGGCAACAGATACAAACTACAATTCCTCGGTTTGTTAAATGAACTTGGCGAGAGAGGCAACTCCTCATTTAGATATGAGTTGTTGTAGTCTCTGGCAATTCTGAGTTAGTTTTAGTTACGAATGGGAGCTCTTCACGGGGCTCCCTTCTATTTTTAAATCCCATCAAAGTCCTGGATCACCCAAACTACTTAGGTCCTACTTAAAAACACTCACCCCCTTTTGTTGACCACTCGTCGGCGTTTACTGTTCATATCACTTTTAATCAGTCTTCTGGTGCTATTTCATTGGAATATTTGTAGAAATAGTAATGCTGATGAATAGATCCATGAAGATAAGAAATCCCATTCGCCTGTTTCAATACGTTTTATTGATCGTGCTGATTTTGATCAGGTTTGTTGTATTTGCCCAGAACAATTTTACTTGTAGTGACAACCTGTATCAGGTCGTCAACGGCAAAGATTTAAAATATCTCAACCCTGCTACCGGAGAGTACGTCACCATTGGTACCTCTGCGATCAATTACAACGGTGCGGGTTTTAACTATCAGGACAATTATATCTATGGCATTGGTTCTGGTAATGTATTGGTGCGGATAGACAACACTGGCCAGGCCACAGATCTTGGTAGCATTCAAGGGTTTTCGGTCCTTTCCTATTCCGGTGACCTGGATACATTGGGAAATTGGGTCGGTTTCAGGAAGGCATCCAACACATGGCGGATGAATACCATTGACGTTAGCGCAGCTACCCCTGTCGCAATAGAGGATGCAGTCACGGAACTTAGCGGGGAAGGCAGTGCTGCCAATTGTGCAGATATCTCCTTTAATGCCATTTCGGGTAAATTCTATGGTATGAATTCAGGGAAACTTATTGAGTTTGATCCTGTTAATAAAACGGTCAAAGTCATCGCTGACTACAGTGAGCAGGCGGCAGGCGGTTCCTATGGAGCGGTATGGTCTGACAGTGCGGGGAATACTTATTTCTTCAACAATGGTACTGGCAATATTTACAAAGCGGTCATCAATAGTGCTGCAGAAGTGGAGTCGTTTGGTTTTGTAGCGGTCTCGGCTCCCAACGGGATGAACGATGGCATGAGTTGTGCACTAGGTGCACCTCCGGTCTTCCCGGAAATCTGCAACAATGGTTTTGACGATGACGGAGACGGGCTGGTAGATTGCGAAGACCCTGATTGCACAGGAACAACGGAATGTGGTGTATCAGCAACTGTTTACAGCTCGGAAAAAGGTTGCGAAGGTTCCATTGTCACGAACCACCTGTTTTTCACGAATCATTCTAATTTATCGAACAGTATCACGGTCACCGATGTGATGCCCGCAGGATTTACGTTTTTGCAGGACACCATCGAATTTGATGCCGGTGGAAGCAGTAGCTTTCTGAACCAACCGGCAGAGGGTGATCAGGGTACGTTGATGTGGGGAACGTTTCAACTGGCAGCAGGAGAAACAGTGAGGATATCCTACGATATGTTGGTAGGAAGCGGTGTGTCTTATGGCACTAATCAAAACCTGGTAACCGCAGAGCTGAGTAGAGAGCAGACGATTTTAACGCCTTCGCAGCTATCAAATACCATTGAAATAGCAGAAGAGTGTCCGGCACCAAATGTATTTAACTGTGAGCCTGCTTTTTATCAGGTTTACAAGAAGAGAGGCAAAGAACAGCCCAATTTATATGGAAAACTTGATCCCATCACGGGAGATTATCTTCAGATTGCGGTCGCCTCAGACTATGCCAATGGGTTGGGCTTTGATGTGAACACCGGACTGGTTTACGGCGCGTCCGGCAAGCGGTTTATCCAGCTGGATGAAGACGGGCTGGTCATCGATCAGGGCATTACGTTTGACAAAAAAGTATATCGTGGAGATATCAATCAAAACAGTGAATGGTATGGTGTAGTAGGGGGTGATATGGTGAAAATAAACGTGAGCGGTACCCCGCAGTTGACAGCAACTTATGCCGGAGAAGGCTTACCGGGTTGGGATATCGCTTACAATGAAGATGGTCATTTCTATTCCATTCACAATGGTACGCTTTACAAGTTTGATACAGGTACTAATCTGAAATCTACCATTGCCAGTTTGACGGGTGCAGGTTTACCCACAAGCGGAGGATATGGCGCACAATGGACTGGTTCTGATGGTTACTTATATGCCTCACACAATGCAAGTGGGAGTATTTTACGGATTGATGTTGCCACAGGAGAGGCGAGGATCGTTTCCAGTTCTGTATCGGGACTTAGTAAGAATGACGGGTTTTCCTGCCCCATGGAGATTCCTGCGGTATATGAATTTGATTACGGAGATAATAGTCGTCTTCCTCAGTCACGGATACTGGCTTACAAGCAGGATATCAGTAATGACGGATTGCCGGACTATGCCATGGTTTGGCTTGGAAACACCGTTGATTTTGACACCAGTGATCCTGCCAATGTGGATGCAGATGGCGACAGTGACGATGGTGTGAGCGTTAATACCAGAATCAATAACAACCAAGTGACAACAATCCTGGGGCTCAATGCCAATCATGCGGTTTCCTGCTACTATTTGCTGGGTATCGATTGGGATGATGACGGGGCTTTCGATGAGGTCATTGCGGGCAACCAGGCGCTGGAAGGTGCTGCGAGCATACCAGTGGCACTCAATGTACCAGCGGGTTTTATCAATGGCAATGTGAATGTCCGGGCGATGGTTTCTGAGCAGGAATTGACCACAGACCATATCAGTGGCGATATTGTGGCGATGGGTGAAGTAGAAGACTACCGGCTGCTGATCACGTCAGATGAAGATTGCAGCAACGGTATAGATGACGACGCAGATGGTTTAATTGATTGTGATGACCCCGATTGTGCAGGAGTTGCTTCCTGCCCGGAAACACCAACGGGTCCCGGAGGAGGCGATGGTGGTCTGGAAAGTAATGACCGCCTGGCAGACAAAATCGCAGCAGTACGCTTTGCAAGGGCTAAAAACCCTACAGTGGACTATGACGACAAGAAGGCATTGCCCAGGCTGGAAAGAGGGACGGCATATGGTAAGTCTACCGCTGGTAAACTTCAGAACGATGCGGGAATTGAGCGTTTTATTCCAATTGATGTCATTGAAGGAGCAGAAACCTACGTGACTTCTCCCAATCACCTGACGGACATCACCAACGCTACCGAGGTATTTGCTGCGGATGTTTTCCGTGGAGACAGTAGAGTAGCGGCAATCCTGGCACTCACATCGGAGAATGGTGTCTATGAGCATACCAAGTACGTTTGTGACAGACTGAGCGGGTCAGAGATCCTGGACATTCTCAACTATCAGATTGATGAGCAGCATGCGTTTCAGATTGCTAAAATGTTACTGCCTGGAGGCAATGTGGAATATGCTACCAGCTTTTCAGTGAGAGAAGAAGGGGCTGACTTTGTACTGGAAAGTCACTGGAACCTGGAATTCTACACGCCCGAAGTAACTTATTATAATTTTCAGATCTGGGCTGCCTCTACAGAGAAGCTATCTACATTGGTCAATGAAATGTTGCGACTGCTGCAGCTTGATAGACCCATTGCACAGTGGGCGATTGGTGATGCCCCGGAGTTTTTCGTCAACAAAGCGGAGGTGTCTTATGGACAATTGAGCATGCAAGTGACCAACCGCTCTGAGGAGGACCAAATCATGGCGACGGGTTTTTACAGAAGCACAGAAACTGCCAACAAGGAACAATTTGAAGAATTGCTGACGCTGCAACCCAGAGATCAGGAAGAGTTGCAACTCAATGTCACAGGAATCTATGACCTGGGGCTTACTTTCTCGGGTGATCGCATCGCAATGCCAGACGTTATCTTTATGGCTGATGGTGTCTGGGGTACCGATTTTGATGAGCAGATAGAGCAGGTAGATGAGTTTACCATCAGTACAGGACAGGCTTCGCAGCATGTGACGCGTGCCCTGGAGAGGGATGTAAGACTAGCTGGAGAGGTACAGGAGTCTGTGGCAGTTTTCCGTTCCCTGAACGCTACCTGGCGCCCTACCGATATCAGTAAATACAATTATTTGACTTTCGCAGCTTCAGGTACTGCACAGGTAGAGGTGACACTCGTTAAATCCGGTGTGAAAGACTGGGCAGACCAACCGCGGTTTTTCTTCAACCTGGTAGGGACAGAACGCGAGATTCAGATCCACAAAGGAGACTTCATGGTAGGCGAAGACATCAGCCGCGAATGGGACGATATTGTCTCTGTGGTATTTGATGTGCGAGGCAATCAGTCATATCCCACGTCGTTTGAACTGGATGTCTCCAACGTAGGGTTTACCAATAACATCATTACCAGCGTAGGTGAAACGGAGGTTGTACCACATACGGTGTATCCCAATCCGGCGAAGGATCATTTCACCTTTTCATTTACCAGTGGCCAGCCAGATGATTACGCACTGGTGCTGGTTACTCAGACAGGACAGGTACTCAAAGAATGGAATGGGATGATAGAGGCAGGTGCCAATCAATTAGTCATCGATGGCCTGCCAGATACCAAAGGACTGTATTTCTATCAGTTCACCACAGGATCGGGGCAGCAGGCAAAAGGGAAAGTATTTGTAATAGATTAAGGCTTATGGAAGAGTCACAAAAGTGATTTTCAACAAACCGGGATTAGTGATTGATGTGTGTGAGAGGTGTCGTTTGGCGCCTCTCTTTTTGTATTGAGATCAGCTGCACAGGAGTAGGCACTATCTGCTATTCACCCAGAATCTGGTTGCTCATCATGTATAAATTACGCCTTGCAGGCGCACCAGCTGCCATAAATGGTAGATTGATACAAACGTGTAGGCGGAGTGAACCCGGCCTCTTCAAAAAGTGCACTCAACCTTTCTTCTGAAATGTGATGAATTTTTTCTTTGATTCTATTCAAACGTGCTTCCATGGCGGTGCTGTCTACTTTTGATTTCAACAGTGCTCCCAGTAGCTCCAGGTTGGTGGTGAAATCATCACTTTCCCCAAAGATATCGACCAGGTAAAATGGTGCGCCGGGCTTGAGCCTTTCACAGATATCTTTCAATAAAGTGAGCTTACTGCCATCATTGGGCATGAAATGCAGTACAAGAATGAGTGTGGCTCCATCGAAATGTTGATCAGGCGGCAAGTCACTCACCAGGCCATTAATGAAGTGCATGTTTTGGTGTCCTGCTAACTTTTCTGTGGCCTGCTCAATCATTTCCGGTGATGGGTCTACACCGGTGAGCTGCCAGTGGCTGTAGTGGCGGCTCATTTGCAGCATTTCAGTACCAGACCCACATCCAGCTATTAGTATTTGGGGATTCTCAGTCGATGGAGTCTTCAGGCCGATCACATTTGATGCAAGCTCAATGAATGTCTCGTAAGATGGAATCCATGTGTTGACAAAGTTGTCATAGTTGGTGGCCCTCTCGTTTTCAAAAAGCTCTATCTTCATATGGTCTGCATTTTGTATGATATTCTTGTCTTGTTTCATCACCGTGGCTACGGTTTTTGCACCAGGAGCATTGAAAAGTCGATGATTGGTAGTAAATGGTAAATAGAGAGTGATTGCGTGAGATCAAGGCTGAATCAGCCCATGAACTTTGATCATCAGTGCTGCTTCTACCAATAAGGCCTGCATTTCCGGGTGATCTTCTTTGGTGAGGCAGAAGAAACCATCTTCCAGCTTGCTGAAGGTGAGTGTAGCAGCCATTCCACAGGGATGTGGATAGTCAAAATGATGATCTTCTATTTGTTCAAGGCACTCCAGAAGCGCATCAAATTCAAATCTGTAGAGGGTAATAGCGATGGATTTGAACACCAGGTGGATCATGCCACAATACCGGCATGAATAAACGTGTCCATGGTCACTTTGGGAATAAGTTAAAATGTCTTCAGATTCCTTCATATAAGATCTTGCTGCGACGTCTCTGCCAGTCGGCTCTTGATCATCGATAGCAGATAGGGACAGTCAGTAGATTGTATGATCGATTTGATCTTGGGCAAATCGGGTGATTTTCCCTCTTCTACATTCAGTGCTGCATTGATCTGTGCCATGATGATGTCGTACTCGTCTGGATTCATAATGTGTTCATTTATCGTACAATATAGAAAAGACTTCTTCAAAAAGAGAAGCTTCTCTGATGACCTCAAGTACTTCGTCGACCTGCAGCCTTGAAAAGGAAACACCTAAATGGGCTTTACAGTTTCTTAAAAGTACATGTTCTTGCCCGCTGGGGTGGTCTTTGTTGAAGTCTTCCGGCTTCAAGTCCCTCAATGTTTTGGTGAAATTGGCCATCTGCTCTCTGCTGAAGGACATGTACAGGTTGTTATAAACCAGCACATACTGGCCACAGCCTTTACATTTGGATACTCTGGCGGTTTCTGTTTCGCTCAACAGAACGTGATCTGACAGTTGACACATGTCTAAATATGTTAAAATCTATTGAAAATAGTGCCTCAGGAAGGGTATCGTAACCAGTGCCTATCGGTTTATTCCTGATATTAATGGCTATCGATAACAAGGTAAAAATTACGCGATTTTCACCGTTACGATACCTTCCGAGGTCTTAGGGATTGAAGAAAGATCTTCTAGTTATCAGTGTTGAAACACTTCATTTACTTTGCGCTAATTCTTTTATCCTGTGAAGTATGTACTTTGAGTACTTCACCAATCTTTTTCTTTGCTTCTTCCTGTTTGTACTGTTCTCCTGAGTACTCATCCCCCAGTCCAAACAGTTTGAACATCATCATTTTGCCATTAATGTTTTGAGTGGATTCCAGTGTCTTCTTTTCAGCAAAGACATTGTCCCATTCTCCTCTTACATCACTCCAGAATGCAGCATTTTCCTTCCACCAGTCAATGGCCGGCTGGCATTCGCTTTCAGCTACTTTTTTATAAGTATTCCACCCTTTTTCCTGTGCAATTAATTTGTCTTCTGCTTCGCGCAAAATCTTGTCATTGTCTTGCTCGTGTACCCAACCATCTTCTGTGATTTCATGGCGATTGCCTCTGATCATCACGTTGTAATCATCTCTGGTAGTACGCTCTCTCCTTGGAAGCGGAGAATCTGCCCTGGTTTCCCAGTAGTGTCTTCCATCTTTGTGAATCCATGAACCGCTCGCCTCATACCTGGGGCTGTCATCTACCTGATATACTTTTTGCGTCCATTGACCTTTTACCTGGTCTTTAGATAGTGACTGATACTTCCATACATTGTCCTTATGATATGAGTAGATATCAGTATTCTCATATAACCAATCTTGTCTCCAGTGTTTGATGATCATAGTATCGTTGACAACCAGTAAGTGCTGGATGACAATCTTATCTTTGGATACCTCTACCGGCATGGCATATTCCAGTGCACCGGAGTAATAGTTGTTTCGGTATTCGTAACCGCGGATTGGTGAAAATGTCTCGGCAAAGCTGAATTTGATTTTGAAGCAACCGCACATTTTCTTGATAGACTCAATGTCTTGCTTCTTCGACTTCTGAGCTTCCACATTCCATGCAAGCATGGAGAAGACCAAAATCAGGGTGAAAATTTTGTATGTATTCTTCATGTTTTAGTTTATTTAGAATAATTCTAAACAGCTATGCAAATGTACAAGGACAACTTTATGCAATCAATCACTAGTCCTAGCGATTCTTACTGTTTATTTTAAAATTAATGAAAGTAAGCCTATCAAGACAGGTTTTCCAGCGCAAATACAATGAGTTGCGTAGGTGATTTCATTTCTAGTTTACGTAACAGGTTCTTGCGGTGCGAATTCACCGTATGGATACTGATAAATAGTTTTTCCGAGATCTCTTTGGAGGTAAACCCTTTACCAATCAATTCCAGGACTTCATATTCCCGATCAGAAAGTTGTTTGAGCACATCCACAGTACGCTGCTTGCTATCATCGTCCAGCAGGATGTTCATCACCTCCTGACAAAAAAAACGATTGTTGTGACTGATGGCAGTCAACGCATCTCTTATTTCACCAGGTTTGCAGTGCTTGGTGAGAAACCCTTTTACGCCCGAGTCAATGATGGTGCGGATTTTGGCAGGTACCTGATCATCGGAAATGACAAGCACATTGGTATGTTTGGAGATTTCACCAAGGATCGCGGGAAAATTTTCTGCATCCTCGGGGAATGACTGGTGGTCGGTGATAAAGATGCTGGGGCTAAACTGCTGAATGGCATCCGCCCAGTTGGCAGGCTGACCGATTTCCTCATCTATCAAATGAAACAGTGCCTTCTCCTCAATGACTGCTTTTAAGCCTTGTTTAATAAGAAATTGGTGCTCCGCAATGAGGATATTAAAGCTCACAGGCAATGGTAGGTTAAATAGTTACTCCCGAATTGGGATGTAATTTAAAATAAGTCTAAATAAATTTAAAGCTATAACCAGTATTTTTCAGTTTTGTTAGTTGTGGGCTGATATTAGTTTCATCTAGATGAATGGAGAAAAATGGCGGATCATGCAGTTCACCATCACTTAATATCCTATCTTTCTGAAAATCAATTTTGAAGCGATCAGGAGCCATAAGAAAATACGTTACTCAAGAGATATCCGTAGCTCCGCTGGTTGTTTTCAGGATACTTTTTGGGCTTTTGATGAGCTACAGTCTCATTCGCTTTACGCTAAAAGGATGGATTGAGGAGCAGTACGTTTTACCTAAGCTATATTTCCCCTATTACGGATTTGAGTGGGTGCAGCACCCGGGGGCGCTGGGAATCTATTGTTTGTTTGGGTTGGCATTTTTAGGCGCTACAGGCATCCTGTTGGGTTACTACTACCGACTGTCGGCCATCGTGTTTTTTTTATCCTTCACCTACATCGAGCTGATCGACAAAACCAACTACCTCAATCACTACTATTTCGTAAGCATCGTTGCATTTTTGATCATTTGGCTGCCGCTGAATGGAAGGTTGTCAATTGATGTTTGGCGGGGAAAGTCTGCTTACATTGAAACGGTACCTGCCTGGATGGTGAACGTAATCAAGCTGCAACTCGCTATCGTTTATTGCTATGCGGGCATGGCGAAGCTTAACCACGACTGGATGATTGATGCCTTGCCGTTGAAGATTTGGCTCAAGGCCCATGTAGACTTTCCATTGTTAGGAGTGCTATTGGCCAAAGATTGGGTGGCTTACTTCTTTTCTTGGTTTGGCGTCATTTACGATTTGTCGATTGTGTTTTTTCTGATGTATCGGAAGACGAGGCCTTTTGCTTATTTCTTTGTAGTGAGCTTCCACCTCATGACCTGGCTACTGTTTCCCATCGGCGTCTTTCCATGGGTGATGATTGCTTTCTCCACTATTTTCCTGAATGAGCAAGCACATGAAAAAATCCTGCGTAAAGTTTCGTCTACCTTTCATTTTGGGGAATCAGGAGAGGTGGCTGTCAGCTACAGCGGGACATCCCGAAGTTCCGGCATATTGCACTGGGTGATGATCCTGTTCATGGCCTTTCAATTGCTCTTTCCATGGCGCTATCTTTTGTATCCTGGCAACCTCTTCTGGACGGAAGAAGGCTACCGGTTTTCCTGGCGGGTGATGCTGATGGAGAAGGCCGGTTATGCCACGTTTTATGTGACGAATCCTGTGACCAGCAACCGGTCGCAGGTACGCAACTCAGACTATCTTACCCAAAAGCAGGAGATCATGATGGTGACACAGCCAGACATGATCTGGCAATACGCACAGATACTGGAAAAAGACTATCAATTGAAGGGCATCAAAGATCCAATAGTGACTGCTGAAGTCTACGTGACACTCAATGGCCGTAGAAGTCAACAGCTCATAGATCCGAGGGTAGATCTGACCACTGTATCAGAAGACTTTGCTGCCAAAAACTGGATACTTTCAGCTCCTTGATTTCTGATGCTCCATGGAATCTTCAGCAGGTTACAAGCGCCTGAAAACGCCCCTCAGAACAATTTTTTTGCAGAAAATTTCGTTATTTAAAATCATTCTACATTAAAATTGCGGTGTCTTTTCGACAAAAAGTGAAGAGTGAGGTACCTCTCACAATATTGCTGAAAAAGTCAATCACTAGGACTAGTGATTTTCAGTAGCTAGTAGTCATGAATCCTGGCAAAAGCTGAACAAGAGAGTGTTATAAAATATTATCGTACAGTAAGAATTCATTCAAAAAAATGAACATGAAAAATTTAAAAGGAATGCTCTTTTTGAGCATCCTGGCAGCAGCTTCTTTTTTAGTTGGTTGTGGAGATGATGATGAGCCCAGTGGTGGTAATGAGACCAGTTGGTTGTCAAGTAATGTAGACGCATTGGGTGAGGTTGACTTGGGTGGTTTTTCCATTCCAACAACATATGACGTATCAACTGGTGGATCTTTTGCCCCAGGCGCATACAATGGCCAGATCAGAAGATTGGCACAATTACAGGAAATTGTAGACTCATCGCGAAATGAGCCCATTTTCTGGGATTTGGAAGCAGCATTGGTTAACGAAAACAAAGACCAATTTGCCAGTGAGGCGGCTCAGGGTAACTCCGATCTGCGTACTAAGATTGATGAGTTGAACTTTGACAACGGCAATACCTCAGTAGCGGACGACTTCGCGAAAGTAGCAAGACTGTTGACTACCTCCAGTCAGGCAAACTTCGCGACTACTGCCAGCAATGGCGTAGCAGGGATGATCACTACAGGAACTACTAAAAGACACGTAGATGCCAATGGACTGGAATTTATCCAGATTCTTGAAAAAGGTATGTATGGTCCGTTGATGTATGATCAGATGGTGGACGACTACCTCAGACCTACACAGGCAGGTGCTGACAACCCACTGGGTAACAATCAGGGTGCAGTAGATAACTATGCAAGTAATGGTACAGACAGACAACACCGATTTGATGAAGTATTTGGTTATTTAGGTGCCAATCCTTTGACTTATCCTAATGTTGCAAACACTTCCAATGGTGACGGCTCTTTCATCGCTAACTATACATTTGATTTCAGTGATGAGACCGAAGAAGCCTTTGGTGTAAACCTTGCTCAGAAATTGATGGATGCCTTCATTTTTGGAAGGTCTGTACTAAAAGCGGGCGAAGGTTTAGGTCCCACACAGGAGACTACAAACGAAGCGGCTTACGAAGCAGCAAGAGCTGATATCAAATTGTATACAGAAGCAGGTCTGGCAGCTGCGGGTTTCCATTACCTGAATGATGCCATCGCAGACATCACAGATGAAGATAAACTGCATCACTTATCCGAGGCACTTGGATTTATCTATTCTTTGGGATTCAATTCTGAAGGAAGAATCTCTGCTGCTCAGGTACACGATGTATTGATTGAGCTTGGCTGGTCTGAAACGGATTCTTCCCTGGAAGGTGTTTATGACATCAACCTGTGGGAAGTAACAGATGAGCAGATGCAAGCTGCAAAAGACCTGCTGGATCAGTCATTCCCGGGTTTTGGCGATGTGCCATTTTAATGTATCGAAAAGAGAAGAATGATGAAGAGAGGAAAGATGAAAAACAGAAAACTTAGTTACGTATTTGCCCTATTGGTGGCTTCTTTGGTAGCATTTACCGGCTGCAATGATTCCGGTACCAGTGATGATGATGGCGCTACAGTGACTGATTTCACCGATCTTCTCACCAATCAGGTCAATGAGGTCATCATTCCATCTGCTACTGCTTATCAGTCAGCGATGGAAAACCTGGTGACCTCGGCCAACGCTTTTGTGGCAACCAGCGATGTCAATACTTTGGATGACCTCAGGTCTGCCTATCAGTCTGCCTATCTGGCTTATCAGGCAATTGCGGTACATAACTATTTTGCCACGGCTAACCAGTCTTTGGTGCCTACTTCCAATTTATATCCGGTCAATGTGACATTGTTGGAGGGCTTTATTGCTGGGGAACGCTATGAGTTCAATACTTTAGTGCAACAAAGAGCCAATGGCTTTCCTGCGATGGATTACATGCTTTTTGGTCCGGAAGATGTGTTGGCTTACTTCATAGAAGATGAGAAAAGAGGTGCATTCCTTACCAATCTCATCGCCAGCATGAAGGAAAGAGCTGATGCCATTGTCACGCAGTGGACAGGCTCATTACAATCCGGATTTGTAGAGAATGGCGGTACTGCATTGGGTAGCTCGGTCAGTACGCAGTTGAACGAAAGTCTGGTGTACTACGAAGACCATGTCAGAGAGAACAAAGTAGGCATACCCATTGGTCAGTTAGGACCGTTGGATACGCCTATTGATCCTGACGGAACCAAGATCGAAGCCTACTATCAGTCGTTGTTTGATGGTAATGATAGCTTTGCACTGTCTTTGCTGCGTGCCTCTATTGAAGAGATGGAAGACCTGTATCTTGGATCTGCTACTTCTGATGCAGACGGTCAGGGTTATGATGACCTGTTGATCGCGCGTGATCAGTCCACCATAGATACCGACATTAAAGCGCAATTTGCCGCGATCTATAATCAGATAGCGAATAGAACGACCATTTCCGGTGACAATGCATTGTATGATGCTGTTCAGGAATTGGTTACTTTATATAAATCAGACTTTTTCCCCGTCCTGAATGTCCAGGATGCCGATGGCATGAATGACGGAGACT
>ERZ1740068.567-NODE-567-length-16497-cov-7.343632_pt1 | contig 16497 bp, 1 predicted proteins | sample MGYA00581735_ERZ1740068 | MGnify/ENA primary metagenome ERZ1740068 (study PRJEB43018, sample SAMN04849740) | marine metagenome | isolation source: floating plastic debris | place: Pacific Ocean | collected 2008-08-30 | study: EMG produced TPA metagenomics assembly... | reverse complement strand
GGCGTATTGGTTTCACCAATGGATCCATCGGGTTTATCCTACGTCATCTACACTTCCGGCTCCACCGGAAAACCGAAAGGCGTTCTGCAAACACATCGCACCATTGTCAACCTGGTCAGGTATCAGCAGGAAGTTTATGGGCATGACATGGAAGTACCCAAGCAGGTCAGTCAATTTGCTTCTGCAGGGTTTGACGTATCGATACAGGAGATCTTTTTTACGCTCCTCAGCGGATATACTTTGCACATTACGCCGGAGCAAACCAGGTTTGACACGGCCAAAATGGTGCAGTTCATCGCGGATCACCAAATCGCGATCAGCTACCTGCCGACGGCCTACCTGGAGTACTTCTGCAGAGAATACCTCAGGGAAAGCAGTGCGGACCTATCCAAACTGGAGCGAATCATTGTGGCGGGAGAGGCCCTGAAAATCAATGAAGCTACCAAGACGTTTTTCCAGCAACAGCCGCACATCCGACTGGAAAACCAATATGGTCCTTCAGAAACGCATGTGGTGACTGCTTACACCATGCCGGAATCCATCGCACAATGGTCAGAGTTTCCATCCATTGGCCGTGCAATTGACAATTGTGGATTGTATTTGCTCAATGAATCCATGATCGAAGTCCCCAAAGGAGCTGTCGGTGAATTGTATTTTACAGGAGAGGGCATCGCCCGGGGATATCTCCACAATGAAAGCCTGACTTTCGAGCGTTTTATCCTTCATCAGGCGACCGGTCAACGAATGTATAAAACGGGTGATCTGGCGAGAATTGGTGCCGATGGGAACCTCCAATTCATTGGTCGTGCGGATACACAAGTGAAGATACGCGGTTTCCGCATTGAACTGGGCGAGGTAGATACTGTGCTGGCGGGTCATCAGGATATTGCCTCAGTAGCGACCATTGCCAAAGAACTGGATGGGAGTATGCACCTGGTATCCTTTTATACCACGGTCAGTGAAGAGGTGAAATTGGATGACACCGAATTGAAGACATTCATCGGCGGAAAGCTGCCGGATTACATGGTGCCTTCAGTTTTGAAAAGTGTGGAAGAAATTCCGCTGAACCACAACGGCAAAGTAGACCGGATGTTATTGGCCAAAGAAGCCATCACTTTTGAGTCGGCAGTTGAATTTGTGGAAGCTGAAGGGGCTGTCGAAGCCGAAATTGCCGCGATCTGGAGTGAGCTTTTGAAGAAAGAAAAAGTAGGAGTATCAGATAACTTCTTTGAGTTAGGCGGTCACTCCCTGCTGGCGACCCAGGTCATTTCCAGGATCAACAGGAAGTTCAATGCAGCGGTAGAACTCAAAACGTTGTTCAGCCAACCTACTGTCCGTCAGTTGGCCGCCCAATTGTCTGAGCAGTCTGCTGAAACAACGACGCAGCCTGTCAAGAATCGCTTTTTTGAGCGGATGGATCGTACCGATAAAATACCGCTTTCCTATGCGCAGGAGCGTTTATGGTACATCAACGAGATGGGACAGGGGCACCTCTATCACATGCCTGAACTTGTGAGATTGTCCGGAGAGTTTGACCAACAGGCGCTTCGCGGAGCCATTCAACTTTTGGTGCAGAGGCATGAAAGTCTGAGAACGATCATGGTAGAGGAAGGCGGTGTTGCCTACCAGTATATCCTGGACGAATTGGAAATTCCCTTCCGTCACCTGAACCTCAAAGGCAAACCAAATGCCGCATCCCTGAGGAGCGAGACGATTGCGCATTTTGTGAATGACTGGTTTGACCTCAAGGAGGGACCGCTGCTCAGAGTGTTGATCATTGAGGAAGAAGCAGGTGGTTTTACGGCAGGACTGTGCATGCACCACATCATTTCCGATGGATGGTCCATGAAAGTGCTGCGCCAGGAACTCAACCACTTTTATACCTGCCTCAGAGACGGCCAGGACCCTGCCTTGCCACCGCTCCAGGCCCAGTATGCAGATTACGCCATTTGGCAAAAGCAGAAATTTGCCGGAGGAGTGCTGGAAGAAGCACTGGAGTCATGGAAAACCCATCTGGAAGGTTACGAAGACTTGGCGATGCCTACGGATTTTGCACGACCTGCCAAAATCAGCGGAGAGGGTAGTGCCATTTCAGTGGCGATGGCCTCGGACTTAAGTAAGAAAGTAAAAGATTTCAGTCAGCAACATGGGGTCACGGTTTTCAATACGCTGTTAACAGGACTTTTTGCGACCCTGCATACTTTCAGCAGACAGGAAGACCTGTGTATTGGGATGCCGGTGGCCAATCGAACAGACGAGCAGCTGGAAGGGCTCATTGGTTTCTTTGTCAATACGATGGTCAACCGTGTCAACGTGCGGTCCGGGCAAACCTTGCAGGAATTGCAGGCGGCAGTGAAGAACGAACTGATCAGAAGTCAGAACTATCAGGATGTGCCATTTGAAAAGATTGTGGAGGCGGTAAAGCCACCCCGTGACATCAGCCGAACACCGATTTTTCAGGTGATGGCCAGCTTTGCAGATCCGGGACTGCAAGAGGGGCAGACAACGAAAGAGACCAATCAGGAGGAGAGCTACTACAACATCTCCAAGTTTGAACTCAACTTCATTTTCGCAGACGGTGGGGACCAACTGTACACAACGCTGGAGTACAATACCGACCTGTACAAAGAAGCAACAGTCCGCAACTACCTGGAGGTAATGGAGTCTATCCTGGAAGCACTGGTGACGCAACCCTCACAGAAAATCAGCGAGATAGACCTGCTCACCGTCGAGGAGCGGAATATGGTCCTGGAGCAGTTCAACGAAGGAGTAGAATACCCTGCAATCGATCAGACGCTTCATCAGCTTTTTGCCGAACAGGTCACCGCCAACCCGGAGCAAGTAGCACTCTACTTTGGAGAGGAAACGATGACCTATCAGGAACTGGACCAACAAAGTAAGAAGATGGCGCTTTATCTGCAGGGATTGGGCATGAAGCCGGGGAAACGCATTGCCCTTTGTCTCAACCGATCTATGGAAATGCTGGTCGCGATTCTGGCTGTCCTGAAATCCGGGGCCGCCTATGTGCCCATAGATCCACAGTATCCGGATGAGCGTACACAATATATGTTACAAGACAGTGGCTGTGACCTCATGATTACCGAAGATGCCATTCAGCTACAAAAAGAGGCGCTTTTCGAAGGATTGAGAACTGTGTTGTCAATTGACCGGGATCAGTTGCTGTTTGAAGCATGTGAAGGCTACCTGACACCCTATACCGATCCCGAAGCCCTGGCTTACATCATCTACACCTCCGGGTCCACCGGCAAGCCGAAAGGAACCCTGATCAGGCACCGTAATGTGCCCAGGGTGTGTAAATATCCGAATTATGTGGACATCAACACCGGTGACAGAATCCTGCAATTGTCCAACTATGCCTTCGATGGGTCTGTTTTCGACATTTTCGCTGCTTTGCTCAACGGTGCAGGGCTGGTGCTGATCAAGCAGGAGACGTTGCTCAATATTCAAGACCTGGCAGCTTACATGAATACGCAGCAGGTGACCATTTCATTCATGACGACTGCCTTGTTCAATTCATTGGTAGATCATTCGATGGAAGCACTGGAAGGCTTACGCAAGATCCTTTTCGGAGGCGAAATGGTGTCTGTGAGACATGTCAATCAGGCCATAGAGCGCCTGGGCAGCAACAGGGTAGTGCATGTCTATGGACCCACGGAAACCACAGTGTATGCGACCTATTTCCCTATCAACGAACCAACAGTAGCAACCAATATACCAATCGGTAAACCACTGACGGGTACCGGTTTGTATGTGCTCAATGAATCAATGAAAGCAGTTCCGGTAGGGATTACAGGAGAGCTTTACATCAGTGGCGACGGACTGGCCGAAGGCTATCTCAACCGTCCAGACCTGACGGCGGAACGCTTTGTAGAGAATCCATACAAGCCCGGATCGCTGATTTACAAGACCGGAGACCTGGTCAAATGGGACAAAGAAGGAAATATCCTCTTTGAAGGACGTGCCGATCAGCAGGTGAAGGTGAGAGGATTTAGAATTGAACTCGGTGAGATAGAGCATGCGATGACTTCCTACGGGCCCATTAGCAGAAGTGCAGTGATTACCAGGGCATTTAAAGGCAGTAAGCAAATCATTGCTTTCTACGTGGCCACGGAACCTGTGTCTACGGAGGAGTTGAGACAATTCCTGGGTGCGGAATTACCGCAATATATGATACCAGCATGGTTTGAGGCGATAGACGATATCCCATTGAATGCCAATGGCAAGACCGATGTGAAAGCATTGACTAAGCGTGACATCAAGCTCATCAGTCAGCATGAATATGTCGAACCTGAGCGACCTGAGGAAAAGCAGTTGGCGACCATCTGGCAGGAAGTGCTGGAAGTAGAGAAGGTCGGACTTAACGACAACTTTTTCGACATGGGAGGTCATTCGCTGCTGGCCACTCAGATCTTATCGCGTGTCAATGAGGCGTTTGGGTCGCAGATCGCACTGAGCCAATTACTGGAGGAGCCGACTTTGAAAGCCATGGCGAAGATGGTCGGACCCATGGATGAGGCCTTAGCGCTATCCGTACCACCGGCCGATGCGCAGGAAAAGCCATCAGCAACTTCAAGTGTTTCTGAAAGCACTTCATCAGTATCTGTCGGGTTGGAATCAGACGATGAAGCGCCACCAAAACCTGAGGCACCATCAAAGGGTACGTTTCAGGGATTTGAAGAAGGAGAGGAAGAGGTGATCTTGTGATGCAAAGGAGCTATTATTACTTTGTCGCCAAGGATTTTAACCGCGCCCCTGTTGTGTGTTTTTCGGGCCGCGTAGGTACCAACAGGAAATCGATGAGGTTGCTGTGGTCCGACCATCGGTGAGAACACGCAGCAACGGCGAAAAGCGTATTCTTGACAAAGTAAGACTATTAGTAAGACGCTAAAAACAATTTTAAAACAAAGACAGTAGCAGGAAATGATGGAAGAATTGATCAGCCGATTGGTCAGCAAGGGAATCAGGATAGGAGCAGGAGAGGAGAACCTGCGAATTCAGGTGGGGCGTGCTACGTTGACGGCTGCCGATAAGCAGGAGCTGAAAAACTTTAAACCTGACATCATCAGGCGATTGCAGCACCGCAAGGTGGTTTCCATGTCCTATGCGCAGGAAAGAATCTGGTTGTTGGCTCAGTTGGGCTATGGCTCACAATATCACCTTTCTGATGTGGTAAGGATCAAAGGTCATTTGCAGGTGGAGGCGCTCAAACAGGCCATAGACCTGCTCGTCCATCGTCACGAAAGCCTTCGTACGGCTTTCTGGCAACTGGCCAATGTGACCTTTCAGGTGATTGAAGACAAGGTCGACTTCCAGGTGGAAGAGACTGACCTTTCCATGCACGATAGTGATATACGGGAGCGCAAATTTGAAAACCTGGTCAATGCGTTTATTGCGCGCCCTTTTGCACTGGAAAGTGCATCCCTCATGCGAATACTGCTGGTAAAAATGTCAGCCGATGAATATGTGCTGGGGTTATGCATGCACGAAATCATCTGCGATGGCAAGTCTGCGAGGTTATTGCTCAAAGAACTGAACGAGTGTTACAGTGCGCTGTCGAAAGGCGAAACCCCCGATTTCAAGCCTCTGAAAATGCAGTATGCCGGCTATGCGGCCTGGCAGCGGGAAACGGAAAGTGAGGAGGCACTTCAACCGCAACTAGAATACTGGAAGAAGTACCTTGCCAATTATCAGGACCTGGATCTGCCTACTGACTTTCCCCGCCCCGGCAAACCGAAAGGCGGTGGTGGTGTGGTCTCTCAATCCCTGAGCGATGAATTGAAGGAGAAGCTCAAAACATTGGCGTCGCAGCAGCATATGACGATTTTTTCTGTCTTTACAGCAGCTACTTACCTATTGTTGACCAAGTACAGCCGCCAGAAAGATATCTGCTTCGGGACCCCCGTGGCCAACCGCGACCACCAGGAACTAACCGAAATGGTAGGCTCCTTTGCCAATACCCTCATCCTCCGGCTTAATGTAGAGGAAGACCTGACGGTTTTAGATTTCTTAACCCAGGTAGGGAAAGTAATAGCCGAAGCGCAGGAAAACCAACATGTCCCGGTAGAGAAGGTTTTCGATTTTATTCAGCCCCGTCGTGACCTGAGCAGAACCCCTGTTTTTCAGGTGATGATCGACTATGAAAAGAAGGAAGCGCAGCATGCTGGTTTTGGCGAATGCTCCTTGGAAAATATTGCTGTTGAACAAGATGTCGCCAGGTATGACTTAACGATTGGTTTTACAGAACAACCCGATGGCGCGATTGATGTGCGCATCGAATACGCTACTGATCTTTTTGAGGAAGCCAGTGTGTTGCTCATGCAGCAGAAATTCATCAACCTGCTGGACGTATTGTGTGAGCACCCCAGCAGTAGGATCAGCACGCTTTCATTCTCCAGTGAAGCAGAAGCTGAGCAGGTACTCAATCGCTGGAACGATACGGACATGGAGGTGCCAGCGCAATGCATCCATGACTTATTTGAGCAGGTAGCGAAGTCTCAACCGCAAGCAACCGCCCTGATACGGGGCCATCAGGAAGTTACCTATCAGGAACTGCTGGAACGCAGTGGGAGGCTGGCCAACTACCTGCAGACAAAATATGGGACGAAGCAGATCATTGGCGTAAGCATCACCCGGTCGCCGGAGATGATCGTTTCGGTCATGGCCATTTTGATGTCGGGGAATGCCTACCTGCCATTAGACCCTACTTATCCCGCAGATAGGTTACAGCACATGATGACCGACTGCGACGTGGAGGTCATCATCACCGATCAACACATTCAACCGCAGATGAAGGCCCTCACAGCCGGTCATGTTGACCTGCTGTTACCCGAAGAAAAGGCCACGGAGATCGCAGCTTTTGCGCCTACAGTACCTCAGCGTGACTTTGGTAACAATACGCTTGCCTATATCATCTATACCTCAGGCTCTACAGGACTACCAAAAGGAGTGAAGGTCACACACGGCAACGTTGTCAACCACAACTATGCTTGCATCGATATCTATAACCTGACTCCTGCCGACCGGGTGATGCAATTCTCCACGATCAACTTTGATATTTTCGTAGAAGAAGTATTCCCCACGTTGCTTTGCGGTGCCTCGCTGGTCCTGCTGGATCAGGAGCGGTTCCTCAACATCGATTACATCCGGGAAATTATTAAAACCAAAGCGGTATCCGTGGTCAACTGGCCTACTGCTTTCTGGAATTCCATGTCGGAGGAGCAGTTTACTGATACGGCACTCAGAATGGCCATCATCGGAGGGGAAAAAGCGGAGGTGACCTACTACAAGAAATGGAATGCCTTGAATCCAAATGTCAAGGTGATGAATGCTTATGGTCCTACGGAGACCACGGTGATGTCCATGTATCATGAGATAGGGGGAGATCTACGTAAAAACATACCCATCGGAAAGCCATTAGCCAATACGCAGGTCTATGTCATGGATGAGCAAATGAGACCCCAACCGGTTGGCATTTTGGGTGAACTCTACATTGCAGGCGACGGCGTTTCGGCAGGTTACCTCAACCGGGATGAGCTCACCAAAGAGCGATTTCTGAAAAATCCTTTTCGCGGCGGGAAAATGTATCGGACAGGTGACCTCGTGAGATGGTTGCCCAATGGCTACATGGAATTCCTTGGCCGTGTTGATCAGCAGGTTAAAATCCGGGGATTCCGAATAGAACTGGGAGAGATAGAAAATGCTTTGTTGAAATATGACGGGGTAGAGGCGGCTGTGGTGGTCGCTCCGCAATCCAAGGGAGGCAAACAACTGATTGCCTATTGCAAGGCATCACAATCACTCGATGAAGGCGAATTGAAGCGGTTTATGTTGAAGAACGTTCCTGATTATATGGTGCCACTCGCGTTCATCGCCCTGGAGGAAATCCCGATGACTCCCGGAGGAAAAGTAAACCGCAGAGCCTTGACAGATCGGGAGGTCAATATAAGCGGTGCTGCTGAGTTTGTGGCCCCTGAGACAGCAACCGAACGGCAGGTAGCGCAAAGCTGGAAGGAGTTGCTGGATGCAGAGCGGATCGGTATTTATGATGACTTCTTCGAAATAGGTGGAAACTCCATGTTGGCGGCACAGCTATTGTTTCAACTCAACAAGGACTTCAATTGTGCGCTGTCATTGACCCAGCTTTTTGAGCATACCACCGTAGAGGAGTTGAGCGAATTACTAGACGACCAGGACGCATCGGAAACGGTGATAGACGAGGTGGAAGAAATGGAAGTCAGCCACGAGCTCAAACGCCTGGAGCAGCGCCCTGCACAGATTCCTTTGTCCTACGCACAGGAGCGTCTTTGGTTCCTGGCAGAGTTGGGACAGTCCGACCAATACCACATTCCTAATATCCTGGATTTCCAGGGAACACCCGATGTCGAACTGGTGAGGAAATCCTTTGAATACCTGATCGGCCGACACGAGTCCTTGCGAACCTGTCTGCGAAAAGACAAGAACGGCGAACCCTATCAGCTGATACTGGATCACATGGAAGTGGCGTTGCACCATCTCATCTATCACGGTGCCAAATACGATGATCCAGCCATGATTGCTGACCTTGAAAAGTTTGTAAAGCAACCATTTGATTTCGAAAATGGACCGCTGATCAGGGTCATTGTACTGGAATTGAGTGCGGAGAAGTTCATGATGGGCTATTGCATGCACCACATCATCGGAGACGGATGGTCGGTAGATGTGATGCAGAAAGAGTTAGCCATCATCTATCCGGCCCTGCAGCAAGGTAAAGCGCCTCAGTTACCGCCATTGCCACTGCAGTTCGCAGATTATGCCATCTGGCAAAAGCGAACGCTGTCGGCGAACAAGCTTGCGCAGAAGGTACAACATTGGAAAGCGCACCTTTCCGGTCATCAGGACATCAACATGCCGGTGGACTTTGAGCGGCCCGAGGTCTTGAGTGGCAAAGGAGATTCCGAAATCCTCACGCTCAACCAGATCAAAACTGACTGGATGAAAAAGTATTGCAAGGAGCAGAACATTACCCTTTTCAGCTTCATGCTATCCATCGTCTATGCCTTGCTCAATCGCTATTGCAATCAGGACGATATCTGTGTGGGAATTCCCATCGCCAACAGAAATCACAAAAGCGTTGAAGGCCTGATCGGCTTTTTCGCCAATACGGTGGTCAATCGTGTAGTGCTCGGGAAAGACATCACGATGGAAGAGTTGGTGATGATGTCGCAACGCGAGCTGCTCAGAAGTCAGGATTACCAGGATGTTCCTTTTTCAAAGGTAGTCGATGCGGTAAACCCTCCCAGGGACGGCAGTAAGACGCCTATTTGCCAGGTATTGGTCAATTATGTGAATGTAGCGGCGGCAAAGGGAAGTAGTCAGGAGCAACCCAAGGAAGAGCGTGTCAAGATGGATTATGCAAATTCCAAGTTTGACCTGGACATCACTTTCTCCGAGACCGCTTCGGGCAGCATCAATGTCAATGTGGAATACTCCACAGACCTGTTCCTTGAAGCGACCATCAAGCGTTTCCTCCGTCATTACGAGATTTTACTGGAGAACGTGATCAGGCAACCCGAAGTCAAAGTCAGTGAGGTCAACTTGGAAACAAATGTTGAAAAGCAGACTATTTCAGGGTTCCACGCTCAGAATTCTACTGAATGGAAGCCTAAAACGATCCATGCGACGCTGGCGATAGACCAATTATCTGCTCCCGATCGAACGGCGGTGACTGATGCGCACCGAAGTATCACCTATGCGGAATTGGTCAGTCAGGCCGATCACCTGGCGCACAGATTGATCCAACTGGGGGTTACTAAAGGCCAAAATCTGGGAATTTGCATGGAGCGCTCCTGCGAAATGGTGATTGCTGCTTTGGCCATATTGAAGGCCGGAGGTGTCTGTGTACCCATCAATGTGGACCATCCGGAAACACTGAAGGCACACATCATCAAAGATAGTGCGATCAATATCCTGCTAACGGACGAAGATCGGGCGACTGATCCTGTGTTGACAGCAGTACCCCATTTGCTGAAAGTGAATGAAGCCTTGCAGGAGGTGAAACCCAATCATCAGACAGCGCCTGCTATGGCGGTATCACCTACAGATCCTGCTTATGTCATTTATCATGCCAGCGCTGATGCAAAGCCGGTTGGGGTCCTGCAGTTGCACCAGACCATTACCAACCTGGCTGATTTTCAAGAGCAGGATTGGCCAATAGAAAAGAATGCTGCTGATCGCTTCGGACAGTTTGCAGCTGCAGGTGCTGACGTTTTCATCCAGGAGCTATTCACGGCACTGTTGAAACTGCAACAATTGGTCATCATTCCTTCAGCAGTCAAAAGTTCTGGCCGTGAGTTGGTTCGCTTTGTCGCTGATCAACAACTTCAGTACCTGTTTTTACCAGCAGCTTATCTGGATAGGCTGGCCGTGACGGCAATGGAGATGAAAGTATCTTTTCCCCAGCTTAAAAAGATCATTGTGGCAGGTGAGGTTTTGAACATTACCAGGTCTGTTCGGGCCTTCTTTGCACAATGTCCGCAACTGAATCTGGTGAATCAATATGGCGCACCAGAAACACAGGCCATGACACAACTGACGCTCCCTGAAGATGTGAATTCCTGGAAAAACAGGCCAACGATTGGGAAGCCGGTACCGAATGTCAAGCTTCATATCCTCAACGAAAGCATGACCAGGGTGCCTTTGGGCGGTATTGGTGAAATTTATATCAGTGGATCAGGACTTGCCATGGGTTATGTGAATAATGCAGGGCTGACCGCTGAGAAGTTTGTTTATCACCCACAAACCGCAGAAACCCTGTACAAGACAGGCGATCTCGGCAGGTGGCTTTCCAATGGGGAGATCGAATGTTTCGGTCCTTTGGATGAGCAGGTGAAGGTCAAAGGCTATCTCGTGGTGCCTGCTGATGTTGAAAATGCGATTTGTGACCATCCGGAAGTAACTACTGCGGCCGTAAAGGTCATCCATCAACAAGGTGGGAAACAACTGGCGGGTTATTACACGGCTAAAAGCAAGGTAAATCCGCTGGAAATAAAACAGCTGCTACAAAAAGAACTGCCTGATTACATGCAGCCTGCCGGATTGAGGCAAGTGGACGAAATCCCATTGGACTTCAACGGTAGGGTAGACAGTAAGCAGCTACCAGCCATCGAATTAGCCTTCAGCGCAGACGACCAACACAGGGAAGCGCAGTCTACCCTTCAGAAGACCCTGGTCAATACCTGGAAGAAAGTCCTGGGGCTGAAGCGCGTTGGACTGGATGATAATTTCTTTGAAGTTGGGGGACATTCACTGCTGGCAGTCAAGCTGGTGAGTAGTATCAACAAAAGTTTGGATGGCCTGGAACTCAAGGTCATGGACATTCTAAAGTACCCTACAGTCGCCGGACTGGCCAAATTCCTGGGCAGTGACACCGGCAACAAAATCGATACGCCTTATATCCTGGAATATACAGAAACAGCGGCCAATTTCATTGTACCGGGTATGCCTGGTCTGGCCGATGGTTACCATGACATGTCCACCAGGCTGCATCAGCAGGAAGGCGGCGTTTATGGATTGCAGATGAAAGGATTTTTTGGCGAACAGCCATTGACGACCATTGAGGAAATGGCGGCTCACAACCTGTCGTTGATCGGGCAGATTCACTCAGGCGGTAAGCTTAATTTATATGCCCACAGTTATGGTGGTACCGTCACTTATGAAATGCTGCATCAACTCAACCGCGACCAGTATGAAGTAGGGAAAGTAGTTTTTCTGGATAGTACGCCCCATACCATTTCCTCGTCACCTACGGAGGAAGGGATGATTGCTGTGGGGAAAGGTGTTTTATTGAAATATGGTTTGAAAGATGAAGCAGTATTCAAGTCCCTCAACCAGCTGATTTACCAGTATGAGCCCGACAGGTGGAAACATGTCCTCAGTGATTTTCTTAAATCGCATATTGAAGCTTTTGATCCGGAGTTTTTCAGCAGGATGCTGGATACCCTGATGCAATCCATGGCCGCAGAATACCAGTTGAAAGGCGCGCGCGAAGATGCCATTCAGTTGGTGATTCCGAATGGCAGTATTGGCATTACGGATGAGAGGGCCTGGGATGGTTGTTTCCGCGAGGTGGATGTCATCAATACGACCGGAGATCACTTTTCGATGGTGAGCAGTCAGTATTGTACGGACTGGATCAAGAAATTGGCTGCCACTCCCGGGTTGCGTGCCGTGGATAATAAACAGTAATCAATTACCCGATTGCTTTCTGATGTAACTTCAAATGAAACTAGAGCACTTACTTGACCACCTCCGGTTGGAGGGTTATGTACTCAATAGCGTCAACGGGCGTCCCCACATAAGTCCGGCTGGCTACCCGCTATCATCACAGGGTTATCAACTCCTGGATCAGTACCTGCACCAGCCAGATAAGCCAGACGCTACTGTCATTGATCAGATAGAAGCAATTGCCAGGGTATTCCCTAATGCCGTTGCTGTTAAATACGGCCATCAGGAAATTAGCTATCAGGAATTGGTCGCTCAGTTGAAGGCTGTGGCCACTGCTTTGTCCTATCAAGGTGTGGAGCAGGGTGACGTGGTGGCGGTATCGATGTTGAAGTCTGCTGCAGTGATTCCGGTTTTGTTAGGGGTGATGAGGGCCGGTGCGATCTACCTGCCGGTGGATATCAATCTCCCGGAAGAAAGACGCCAACTTTTGATCGAAGACAGCGGCGCGACAGCAGTGATCGTCCATGATGAAGCAGCTACTAATCAGCCAATTTATCGGCATATCATGCAGATGCCTGCTGATCGGTTGATCAATTGTGCATTGCCGGATTTGCCTGAAAGCGCTTCATTGGGTGATATCGCTTACATCATTTATACATCAGGGTCTACCGGAAAACCTAAGGGAGTACAGATTAGCCATGCCTCACTGGCGCATCATATTGCCGTGGTATCGGAGTTTTACCGCATGGCTGAAACGCACCGGGTATTGTTATTCCACAGTTTTTCATTTGATCCATCACTAGAGGAAATCTTCAGCGCATTGGTCAACGGTGCTTTGTTGCTGTTGGCAGACGACGATGAACTGCACAATGCGCAACTGATCAATTTATTGATTGATGAACAAATTACGCATGCCGATATTCCTCCTAAATTGGTCGAGAGCCTGTTTACCGACTTGTTGGACAATGAAGACCTGATTGCGCAATTTGCGCTGGAGATCATGATCATCGGTGGGGAAGCGCCCAATCTGCAGTTTTGCAGAAGATGGGTAAAGTCTGCGCTGGGGAAGAAATGCAGGCTGTTAAATGCCTATGGGCCAACAGAAGCTACCGTAGCCGCTACGCATCACGTGGTGACGGAAAACGACACGGCAACCATCCCGATTGGCAAGCCTTTGCTGGGCACAAGAGCTTATGTAGTTGATCAGGACGGGAATCTCCTGGGCAAGAACATGTCCGGGGAATTGATCATTGTGGGAGATCGGGTAGCAGATGGTTACCTGAATCGAAAGGCGCTCAACGAGCAGAAATTTACGACTGCCTATGGCACGGAAGAGCAGGTAGGATATAGAACCGGGGACCTGGTACACTGGGATGAAGACTGGAATCTCATCTTTGAAGGACGGATTGACCAGCAGGTCAAGATCAGAGGTTTTCGCATAGAGCTCGGTGAGATCGCGACGCTGGCAGAAGACTATCAGGGCGTGAAAAGTGCGGCAGTAGTAGATCGGGAACTGGCTGGAAGTACACAGTTGGTGGCTTTTGTGTCTGTGGAAAAAGACGCTATCGACATCAGTGCGTTGATGGCCTACCTAAGTGGGCATTTACCAGAGTACATGTTGCCTGCTGCCATCGAAATAATCGACGAATTGCCATTGAATATCAATGGAAAAACAGACCTTATCAAACTCCGAGCTTATCCGCTGACGAGTGTGGAGGTTCCATCAAAATTTCCCGGAAAGGCACCTGACCAGACAAACCTCACAGAGACGCAAACGGCGGTGGCGACCATTTGGAAGGACTTACTCAAACTTTCAGACATCAGGCTGAGCCACCACTTTTTTGAGGTAGGAGGCCAGTCCATCCAGGCCATTAAAATGCTGGCACTTGTCAACGAACGCTTCGGGAGACAAATCAAGCTCTCTGCTTTTAGAAAAAATCCAACAGTTGAGGCATTGAGTACTTTAATTGACGCAACAAAAGGTGCTGGTAATGAGGTGTTTTTGGAAGAGATGGGAGAGGGCGAAGTGTCCGCAACTCCTGCGCAACGTAGTCTTTGGTTCTTGTCACGTCTCGGTTTAGATGCATCCTATTACATCACAGAATTCTGGAAAGTCTCCTGGGAATTGGACAAACCTGCGCTGCTGCGCGCCATCGCGTTGCTGGTCAGCAGGCATGATAGTCTCAGGGCTACTTTCATGGAAAAAGAAGGAGTGCCCTACATGAAAGTAGGCGACGAGACAGCTCCCTTCATCAAAGACATCGATCAACCGCTGACTGTTGACGAGTACCCTGCGGCCAAAGCAGCATTTGCGACGGCACCCTTTGATTTGGAAAACGGTCCCCTCATCCGGTTTGTGGTGATCAATTTGGGAGACGAATATGAAATTGGGATCGCAGTACATCACATTGTATTTGACGGCTGGTCACTGGATGTGTTGGTCAAGGACTTACTCAATTGCTATGAGTATGCGATGACCGGTGAAAAAGGACATGCCCTGAAAGCGCCGGCTCAATTCAGGTCTTTTTGTGCCTGGCAACATCAATATGAGCAGTCTGTCGCTTTTGCGGAGCATCTTGACTTCTGGAAAGGCCAACTACAGGATTCCGAAAAGCTTTCACTGGAAACTGATTTCAAAAAACAGCACAACGCGCAAGTGACAGGGAGTCTCGAACGACTTTCGCTGACTGAGCAGCAAACAGACCTCTTACAAAGGCTGTCCAAACGCTGGCAGACAACGCCTTTTTCACTCTTTTTGACCCTGGTCTATGCCTTGCTCCACAGGTATAGCAGGCGGTCGGACATCTGTGTGGGCGTACCGGTTGCCAATCGATCGGCTTACGAGCACCAGGAGGTAATCGGCTACTTTGTGAATAGCATCGCACTGAGAATCAATCCTTCGGAGGAGGTGAACACTTTTGAGGATTTGGTGCAATGGGTATCACAGACACTCACAACTGCACAGGAACATGAACAAGTACCGATAGAGGCGGTCATTACTGCCCGGGGAGGCAACAGGTCTGCGACTTCCAATCCATTGTACGACATTCAGGTCAATTACATACCTGCCAACCATGAACTCACGGGAACAGATCAGTATCCACTCATGAGACAGGGCTACAGAGGCGAAACTGCCAAATTTGACCTGACCTTCGAGCTGGAAGAGCTGGCCGCTGACGAGGTAAACTTCCTGATAGAATACAAAACGACCCTATTTGAGCAGGAGACCATTAAAGACATGCTCCAGAACATGGCGCATTTGCTGGAATTGGTCGATCGCGAAAGTAGCAGAGCGATGGATACGCTCAATTTTACCGCTTCACCGGCGGTCGAAGAAATTACACGGCTAATTGTTAGCGCTGTGGCAAAACCTGATTCTACATTGCATCAACTGATTACAGAACAGGTGGCCAAAACCCCTAATCACATTGCGCTGATAGATGGCGCTAATCAAATCACCTTCCAGGCGCTGGAGGAGCGGGCCCATCAGTTGGCGAAGGCCCTCTATGGAAAATTTGGTGAGCAGCGGGTGGTTGCCATTGCCATGGAACGCTCGTCAGAGATGGTCCAGGCGATGGTCGCTGTATTGAAAACGGGAGCGGCCTACTTATTGATTGACCCGGAGTTGCCTGCGGAGCGAAACCAGTACATGCTCAGGAATAGTGGGGTCAAGGTTTTGTTATTTCATCATCGGACAGCCAAAGCCGCCAATGGGCTTGCGCCGGACGGAGTTGATAGCCTTGCAATTGAAAACCTTTCTGAAACAAATGGTCATTTTTCCCTGAAGATACCCACAGGAGATGATCCTGCCTATATGATCTATACCTCCGGATCCAGTGGCCAGCCAAAGGGCGTAGAAATCTCTCACCGTGCGATTGTGAACCATATGCTTTGGATGAAGGAGCAATTTCAGTGGCAGGAAGGCGAGGTTTTTATCCAGAAGACGCCGGTCATCTTTGATGCTTCGGTCTGGGAGTTCTTCCTTCCGTTGATCACCGGTTTTCCTATGGTGCTTTCACAGTCTGGTGCTAAGGTGGATACCAATGTACTATTGGAAGAACTAAAAAAGCATGAGGTGACGGTGTTACAAGGTACTCCCACACTATTGGACTTCCTCACAAAATCACCCGCTTTCAAGTCACTGAATCGCTTACGAAGGGTATTTGCCGGGGGAGAGGCGCTGCACCGACCACTGGGATCACTGCTTGCAACACAGTATTCACTGGAGGTGATCAATCTCTATGGGCCAACTGAGTGTACCATCGATGCTACCTG
>ERZ1740068.566-NODE-566-length-16518-cov-27.165340_pt1 | contig 16518 bp, 13 predicted proteins | sample MGYA00581735_ERZ1740068 | MGnify/ENA primary metagenome ERZ1740068 (study PRJEB43018, sample SAMN04849740) | marine metagenome | isolation source: floating plastic debris | place: Pacific Ocean | collected 2008-08-30 | study: EMG produced TPA metagenomics... | reverse complement strand
TCAACTGGCTGGAACGCCTGCTACGTCAAGGTTTCATTTTTGTCAGTCAATCAGGATACGCAGTCCTACCGGAAGTACATCGATGCCGTTACGGCTGTAGAGATCGATGTAACTGACACAGAAGGTTTGGGCGTACGACTGGTCAGCTGGCTGAAGTCTGAAGAGGGAGGTGTTCAGTGGGGTATGAAGCTGGCTGTCTTCTTCACAATCCTAGCGGTCTCTATTGTTGTTGCGCGTATTCTTGCCTTCCTCACAAAAGTTGCACTCACGCGGTTTGGCAATGTCTCCTCGCTCTTCCGAGATTTTGCAGTCGTCGTGGTAGAGCGGGGCGTCATCCTGGCAGGGTTCTTGATTGCCTTGACCTCTCTGGGAGTTAGCCTCGGCCCAATCTTTGCGCTCGTTGGTGGTTTGAGCTTTATCTTAGCCTTCGCTCTGCAAAGTAACCTCGGAAACTTTGCGAGTGGCATGATGCTACTTATCACCAAACCGTTCGATGTTGGAGACGAGGTGCAGGTCGCAGGATACTGGTCTTACGTCGACTCGATAACGCTCGCCAATACAATTATCAAAGACTTCGACGGTAATCTCGTCACTCTTCCGAATAACACTGTTTGGTCGGGTGAGATTATTAACTACACTCACGATGCCGAGAAGCGAAGACTATCATTCCCCATTAAGGTCAGCTTCGAGCAAGATGTGGATGAGGTTAAAGAGCTATGGTTCGATATTGTTAAGTCTCATCCACAAACTCTAGAAACTCCGCCACCGACCATTTTCCCGTGGGATCCGCACTACGATACACATCTGTCGCTATCACTCAAAGCGTGGTGTCCGACAGACATATATTGGTCAGTCTATGTAGATATCCTCAAGACTTTGCAGAAGCGATTGCCCGAAGCGGGAATACAGCTAATATCACCAATTCAGACAATTCGTTTCGATCGAGTATCAGACGAGCCCTTGAAGCAGTTGAGTAACGCTTCAGCTTCAGTGTCAAAACCTTCAGAACCATATCCCTCTGACGCTTCAGATATCCCAGATGTCTCACCGGATTAAATAAATACCTAGAACATTGCCAAGCTGTGGAGTCAATCCCGTTTGCGAACTTCCATAAGAAATTCGTGGGCGATCGCTCCACGGCTTAGCAACGCTAAAACTTCCTCGATTTATGTATGTAACTTATCTTTCCATCACCCACGTGGTGGTGTAGGCGCGAGCAACCTTATAGTGCTCTATTTCCGTCGATACCAGGTCTCTCTGCATCCCTCCCACACAGTTAACGAAGTTTAGTTTCTCTAAAATACTTTTTTTAAATTCCTTGTGATGCTTCATAAATAGATAGTTAAACGTCACAATTAGAACACCATATTCACTCCCCTTTGAAAAGGTTTCAACAATCGAGTTGAAACGCTCTATCGTGATATACCCTGGCGAGCCGAGATGTACAAAGTGAGCAGCTTTAAGAGATTCACTAACTTGCTCTTCTTCCGCTCCTGACAAATTATTAATATCAGCGGAAATAAAGCTATCAAATATTCCCGCTTTTTTTCCATATTCTAGCGCGGGTCGCGAGATATCAATGGCAAGAGTGTCGCAGTCAAATCGTCGAGATTTGACTGCGGTTAAGCTATTCTGCTCGTTACTCCATGCATCGTAAATTTCTTCCGGACTCATACCATGCACTGTTGCTAAAAATGAATTTCCATAAGCTGATAGTACGTCAACACAATAGATTGGCTTTACCTGAGCAATCTGACTTAATTTTGGGTATGCCTCGCGATCGAAGATTTCATTTAGCAAGCCATCTTTCGCATGTATCTGGCATTTCTGCATTAACTCATTTCGATACACAGTCGGAAACTCTGACTGATAAGCTTTTGACCAATCCTGTTTTAGCTCTTGTCCGGGTTCAATCGCTGGGAAGAATCGAATTTTATCCATTTAAGCCTAATACTCTTAAATACATCAACGCGTTAGCAGAAAAAGCAAGAAAGCTCATGGATTTACGCCAAAAACTTTTGCGAGAGCGCTTTGAATGTCTCCAATCAATGAGTGCGCCTCCTCGTTTCCAATACTAAATCGAATTAAGCTATCAGCAATTTGGAGCTTCTGCCGCTCAGCTTCGCTGTACTGGTGATAGGTGAATATAGAGCACTGTTCGATCATTGCTACATTGACTCCAAAGTTAGATCCCATGAAAGGAAGCTTTAAGCAGTCGATGAATTGAGCGGTTGAGTCGAAATCAGCGTTTAATTCAAACGAAATGACGCCGCCATGACCGGTTAGGTATGTGCGTGCAAGATCTGAGTGGGGGTGGCTGTCTAGTCCTGTATAAAAGACTCGCTTCACATGGGGTGAGCTTTCAAGATATTGCGCGACCTCTAGTCCAGCTCGATTGTAGTGCTCCATCCTTAGAGAAAATGTTTCTAGGCTACGGCTCAGTAGGGAGGCACAATGAGGGTCTGCAATCCCGCCCATCACATTACGATATAGCCGGACGCGATCGACTAAATCTTGAGAGCCAGAGATACTACCAGCCATCGCATCACCATGGCCACATATATACTTCGTACAGCTCTGAACTACGATGTCCGCCCCAAAGTCAAGGGGAGTAAAGTTATGTGGCGAGGCCAAAGTGCTATCGACAATAATCACCGTTTCATCATCAACTATTTCCTCGATCTTTTCTAAGTCGATCAAGTATAAGTGGGGATTGCATGGCATTTCTAGGAATACTGCCTTAGACTTAAACTTTTGATAGCAAGACTCAAAGCTTTTTATAAAATCACTACTAGTGTTCGAGCTATTTATTGGGATCGCTTTAATCCCCATTTTGGCAAGGACACTAGACAAGAAGAAGCGAGTATTTCGATAGCAATTTTCTGTGAAGATGATGCTATCTCCAAATTCAAGTAAAGCGATAAGAGTTGTCGATATCGCGTTCATGCCGCTTGAAAAAATGAGCGTATCTTCTCCATGTTCCATGCCACAGATACGTTTTTCAACACTAGCCCAGTTAGGGTTACTATATCGGCCATACCGATCTAGTTTGACTTTCTCTTCTTGATATTGAATGACTTCCTCTGTAGACTTAAAAAAGTAGGTTGAGCCTCTGTAAATAGGCTGCACGCAATTATTTTCAGAACTGCCGTTCAGGGGATCTTGTCTGACCATGTCTAAGAAGCCGTCTAGAAAAATATAATCAGGAGTGTCGAAACCGAGAAGCAGAGGAGAGAGGCTAGTTGACGGACAAAAGTGGATAGAGAAATTTTAAGATCCTGACTGTGTAGAAATTTCAGGCGACGGGTAGCAGAGAGTGGGAGTTTACGCTCTAAGCTCAGATACCACTTAAAAGTAAGTAAAGAAGCGGTAAGAACATTTCCCCCTCTATAATGCCCTGCACGGTTGGCTGGGTCAATTAGCCCCTTCGGTCAACAAACTCATCTGGATAGGGCGGGTAGTAGGCCAACTCGACCGTCAACTGCTCTCGGCGGGTGAACTGGTTCAAGCGGCTCACGAACTGCGTACGCCGTGAGTGATTCTCCGGACTGTTGTCGGCATTGATGACGAAACGCTCGATGTGACTGAATCGCTCTTTGACTGAGTGCCGCCACCTCTCGACGCAATCGATGATGCAGTTAGCGCTCACTTTCGTCGTCACCAGGTACAGCCACAGCTCGTTGAGGTCGGGAGCAAATATATCGAATGGTGTAACCGTCGCTGTTGGCTTGAAATCGTGGTCGTATGCTTCGGTCAACGCCCATTGAAGTTTTTGCCGAGCGTCCTAAGCAAATTGGCTTTTGCGATATCGATCGCATCCACCCGCGATCGCGCCTAATTGTTACGACACAAAATATCCCGCACGCCCTGGCAGGTCTCACGATTTGTAAATGCCCCCGCGTTGCCATTCCAGTCAAAATCGTTAATTCGGAGCTGTAGCGAGCCCGCCTCGCGCTGCGGGTTGATCGACAGGATGATGCCGTAGGTGCGGCGGCTGTACTCGAGAATGTAGTCCGTGCTGATCGCCTCGTTGTCGTCGAGGTTGATCGACGTTTGGATGCCGAAGCGGAACGGGCCGAAGATTTGCTGCAAAATGCCTAGACTCAGCGTGCGGCGATCGGCCACGCGATCGAACTGGAACGGCGACTCGCCCGCAATCAGCGACTCCGAGTACTGCACGAACACCGAAGTGTAGTCGAACACCGGCTTCGAGAAGTGGCCGAACTGACCCTGGATGCCCACCGTGCCGCGTAGCGAATGCTCCGATGCGCCGTTGCTGTAAAAGCCGCTGATGCCGCGCAGCCCGGTAAAGAAGCGCACGTAGGGCAACACCGGGAACGGCGAGTAGCGCAGGCCCTCTTCGGCGGTTGGCGGCAGGGTTTCGCCCACCCAGAGGTTCCAGCCGCGATCGAGCGAGACGCTGCCTTGGACGCGCGTTAGCGTCACGCGGTTGGTCTCGCGCACGGGCTTGAGCAGTTCGGCCTCGTCGGTGTCGGCGTTGATGCGATTCGCACCGATCTGGTAGTTCATCACGATGCCGGTGTTGCCGAGCTGGATCGGCGGCGAGCTGAGCACCAGGCCGAGGCTGCTGTGTACCGTCCGGAAGCCCAGCGAGCCGTTAAAGAGGCGGTTGCGGAACGTGTATTCGCCCGTCAGGCGGTGATTGCCCCAAAGCAGGTGCGTCAGGCGCGCGCTGGCCCGCAGGCTCTCGTCAAGCTCCAGTTCCTCGAAGTTCAGGTCGGTGAGGCTGGTTTCGACAGCGAGGCTGGTGCGATCGTTGAGGCGCGCGGCTAGCTCGGTAGTGAAGCCGAAGTTACGTAAGAACGAGTTGCTACTTGATGCGCCGTCGGACTCGCCGTCAACGAAGAAAGTGCGCTGGGCGTAAAACTGCGGCGCGATCTCGAATTTAACGCCAGCGTTATCGATGATGACGAAGGTGCGCTGGATAAAGAAGCCGTCGCGATCGCGCTGGTCGAAGCCAAATTCCACCAAGGGCGGCTCGCGATCGCCGCGATCGAGGATGTAGCGCCGCCTTAGAACGGGCAGCGTAAAGCTGTCATCGAAGACGATGCGCGGGCGGGTCATCAGCAGCTCGTCGCGCAGCGGATCGAGGGGCGTAAACACCATGCGATCGGCGCGCAGCTCCGACTCCGGCGGCGAGAACGGGTCGGTGGTCACGCGCACGTCGGTTCCCGTCCAGCCGTTGGGGTAAAAGTCGATCGTGTCAGCATCAAAGCGGAAGCGGCTTAGCGTTCCCGCCGCGCCGATCTGCTGCGCCGCACGGAACTCGCGCCCCGTCCCGAGGCTGAAGTTAAAGCCGCCGGTCGTGAATACACCCGTCGGTCGATCTTGCAAAAAGCGATCGCTCTGAGGTTCGTCGGCCAGCTCGCGCGAGCCGATCGGGACGGGCAACAGCGTCGTCGACGGCACGGCCACCGTGCGCGGGATGTCTTCAGTTGGGACGGTCGGCGCGGTGCTAATTTCGCCGGTGGCGCGCTCGATCGTACCGATTTCCTGGGCGAAGTTATAGCGAACTTTGTCACCGCGCAGAATGCTGCCATCGGTGCGGGTCAGCGCCACGTTGCCCTCGCCGCGCGCCATGCGGGTCAGCAGGTTTACCTGGATGCGGTCGGCCTCCAGAAGACCGCCTTCATAGCGCATCGCGGCGTTGCCGATCGCGGTGAAAATCTGCCGATCGCGATCGAAAGTTTGGCTGTCGGCGCTGACTTCCAGCGGGCTCGACAGGCGCAGCGGCGTTTGTAGGTCGATGGTCTCGCCGTCGCTTTGAGGGGGCTCGCCCGTGTCGTCCGGGCTCGCGTCGATTGTTTCGGGGTTTTCGAGCGGCTCGATAATCAGCGTGTCGCGATCTTCGCCCAGCTCTTCGCGGATCGAGTCGGCGTCGTCAGCGTCGGGAATAATAAGAATCGGCTCAGTATCCGCCGCATCGCCGTCGCTGTCCGCATCGTCTGCGACTTGCTGTGCGGTCTGTTGAGCCGTATTGAGATCGGGCGCGATCGCGGCCCCTGTCACTTCAGCCATCTCGACCGCTTCGGGAGCGGCTTCAAACTGCCGCAACTCCGCCCGCTCTGGCTCGATCGCAAACCGCGCTTCCTCCACCGCCAGCTCGCCGATCGCGCCCGCCGCCTGCACGCCAGCCAGCAGGACGTCCGCACCGTCACCCGGCTGCGCGCCTGCATCCGGCTCAGATCGCTCGACGCGAATCAAAGCTGGCGGCTCGGGGGGTGGTGAAACCGGAATGGTCATGGGCTTGCGGTGCGGCGGAAAAACGCGCGAAAAAGCCGATCGGCCACGCGAGCGCGATCGGGGTCAGACAAACATTAGCGGTTTCGGGGTCGCTTTGCTACGCAACGATCGGCATGCACCCGAAATTCACGCCCGGAATTCACGCCCGAAAAAAAAGAGATGGCGACGCCACCTCCTTAAAAGGTCTACTCGGATATCCGGGACGGTCGCAGGCGCGCGATCGAGCGGACGAGTTAAGACTGAGTCGAAGCCGAAAGAGCCAGACGATTATTCCGCGTCCTGCTGACCGGGGTTCCGCGACGGGTCGCTCGAGAGGAAGCCGAAGATAAAGATTCCGACGAAAAAGGCGACGACGATGTAAACCGTTACTTTGAGGGCAATCATGGTGGGTGTTTCCGATGGGAAAATGGCTGGGCGATAGATCGAGGGTCGAAACGCTCCGCGCTGCAAACGGTCGAGGCATTAGTCGGACATTTTCAGTCGGACACTAAGTCATCACGATCGCCAGCCCGCGAATAGGTTCGATTCTCAAGGTAGCTTTTGAAGAGCGCTCTTTTGAGGAGCGGTTCTTCAAGTCAGAGATATAACTCTCTTAGAGTTCCGAATTATATCTTAAAGTCGATATTGCGACCCGCGCCGCCGTCCGCCCTGATTCCCCTCGCTGCGTTTCCCTGCCATGACCGACTCCGCCCCGCGCTTCGACCCCAGCCGAAAAAACCCCAACACCGTCCTCGAACTCTCCGAAGCCGAGATTGAAACGATCCTCGGGCAGCTCCGCCGCAAAGAGGGCAACTGGATTAACTGGGGTCAGCTTTGTCGTCAGCTCCACCGGGCGCAGTGCGACCCGCGCGAGATCTTCGAGGAGACGGGCATCGAGGCCAGCGTGCAGAACCAAACGAGCGTCGCGGCCCAGGTCTACGAAAGCGCGATCGCCGAGGACATCTCCGATCGCGCCAAAGCCTACTGCGAAGGCCCCCACAGTGACGTACTCTACGAGCTGCGCGTCCTGAACCAAATCGATCGCGCCCGCGCCGCCGAGTACGCCGCCGAGAAGAACCTAGACGTGGACGGCGGACACCTGCTGGCGCGGGCGATGAAGGCCACAGCCCGCACGACGACGATGCCCGCCGAGTTCACCGATCGACCGGGCGACGCGATCGCCTACCAGTGCTGGCAGCAGGCGCGCCGCAAGAAAGACCTGCAAGACCGCTCTAAGGCGATCGCCCAGGGCTTCAAATACGTCGAGTCCGACACGGCGCGCAAAGCCCTCGAGGAGCTGCTGACCGACTTTAGCGTCGTGCCGACCGCCAAAGCGCCGTTGCTGCCGTTCTACCGCGTGGACGTGGAAGAAGAGATGCCGCGTCTGATTCCTTTCGCAGGCGAGAGTCCGCTGTCCGTGGCCGAGCTAGCCGCCGCACCAGCGCTCCCGGCGATCGAGCCATTTCAGGTGGTTGAGTTCCCCGCTGGCGGTCGCGGCGTTCCGGTTCCCGGCTGGGCGAGCGTCATCGGCGCGATCGACCCGGTGAGCTACACCGATAGCACCGACAGCCTGCCGAACACGGTGGATATGAAGACCGAAACGGTACTGGTCGTCGTCGATCGCGCCGTTCGCGACTGGTCGCTGTCGCATTACTTCGCGATCGAGCGCGAGGGTCGCGTCGAGGTGCAGTGGTTCGATCGCGACCCCGGCCTAGAGCCGCTCGGCAAGGTCATCCTGATTCTGCGTCCAAAGCGCATCCTCGACGAAGGCAACATCACCGAACCCTGGCAGATGGACGATTAAGATCGACTAGCGAATCTCGATCGCGCCCTGCCGCAACACCTCCCAGCCGCCATCCCGCCAGCGCACCACCGTCGAGGGCAAACCCGACCCCGCCCAATTCGCGGCTTCATCTAACACGAACGCCTCGGGGAACGCCGCAGCAATCGCGACCGGATCGGCCAGCGCTGGCTCGCCCGATCGATTGGCGCTCGTCGTCGCCAGCGGACTCGTTTTGCGGATGATTTCGCGGGCGGTCGCGCAGTCTGGCACGCGAATCCCGATCGACCCTGGCGTTTTCGGATTCATCTCGCGCGGCACTTTTTCACTCGACGGCAGCACCAGCGTCAGCGCTCCCGGCCAGTGTCGCGCCGCGATGTCTTGCCATATTTTCAGCTCCGCCGCCGCGCCGCGCACGTACGGCCAGAGCTGCCCGGCAGCGCCCCCCATCAGGATTAGCGGCTTATCCGGCTGGCGCTGCTTGGTCTTAAAAATGCGGTCAGCCGCCCCGGGACGCGCCGCAAATGCCGCGACCGTGTCCGTCGGGAAGCTAGCAACGCAGCCGCGCGCGATCGCGGCAGTCAGTTCGGGACGCGAAACAAGGGGCATGGGTCAAAATTCTGGGAGCGCTCGGGATTTTAAGTCGCAGACACTGACACCATCCGAAAATCCGCGAGCCTCGATCGTTCGACCCTTACAATCCTCGACGTCGGATGCAATCGCGGCTCTCTTTATCACCTTAGCCGCCAGCCCGAGCGCCCTAAAGAGTAAAAGGCCGGGAGTAGTCAGCGGCAACATCCGTGATGAACCGATGACAAATCTGCGAAAAACCTAGGGAGCCGTCGCCACGATCTGGCCGTACTGCGCCGCGACTTCCTTAAGCACGACCGCCAGGGGCTCGCGTCCCTGGAAGCCTTCCCAGCGATTGACGATCTCGCCTTTCTCCATGAGCAGCAGGGTTGGCAGCGCCGACAGGCGATACTCGCTCGCGAGCTGGAGGCTTTCGTCTGCGTTCATGTCCACGACGCGAACGCGTCCGCCCACCTGGGATTCAAACCGTTGCAGGAGGGGATGAATCTGACGGCAGACGCCACACCAAGGTGCCCAAAAGTTCACGAGAATCGGGCGAGTGGAATTTAAAAGGAGCTGCCTGAAGTCACTCTCGCTGAGCGATGACATCATAACTTTCTTAAAGGATTGTAAATCTATTTTATTTTATGGGATCGCGCTTGGGATTGGGCTACCAGGGTACGCGGCTGGTCGCCTGGACGAGCAGCGGGTGCGCCCACCAAAACCCCAGCACGAAGGCCGTAACGCCAATGTAGGCTGGCCGCAAAAATTCCGACCAAACCAGCGTCTGCTGGCCGCGCGCGATCGCCGCGAACGGCACGATCGAGGTGCGCGCCTTCGCCGCTTCAAACGCAGGCCCGAAGCGCTTTTCGAGCCGACGGTCGCCGTGCCACACCGCAAACAGGTGGTGCAAAACGAGCCCGATCGAGGTCAACAGCGTAAACGATGTTCCCAGCCACAGGGTATGGGCGATACACCAGATAACCTGGCCGACCATCTGCGGATGCCGGGTAATCCGAATGATACCCGTTTCAAACAAATGGACTTCGGGTTTAGCGATTGCCGCGATCTCCAGCAGGTTGAACGTGGCCGGATAAAGAAACAGAAACGAAATAAACGAAGCGATCCAGACGAAAGATTGCACGCCGGGGAGACCCTGCACCATCCACAATTGTGCGCCATCGTAACGATGGTTGAAGAAATATACGATCAAGATCGTCGCGAACGGTATGCTGACGAGAGCGAACAGCACGCGATACAGACGCGCGCCGATCCTTGATTCCCCCCAAGGGCGCAAGGCGGCAAGTCCGCTGTGGGCGATCGCGAAACCGATCAGGAGACCGACCATTACAAAATGGCTTGGGGTCAACCAGGTATTCATGATTGAAAAGCGGATGCGCTGGGCAACACGACGAGCGAAAAAGCAGAACCTCAGAGCGCGGTTTCAACCGTTCTCGAGTCGGGGATCCGCGCAAAAGCCGTATTAGCTTATCAGCCTCGCGAGCTTTCCTCGCTCCGTTAAAAGATTCGGCAGAATTCAGCGCGATCGTCCGGACAGCACTCCCACGGGCAGACCGGAAGCGCGCTGCAGGAGCGAATCTCAACCGCGGCGAAGCGATCCCGCACAGTCGCGGCCTGACGGCTCCGACGCGATCGCCTCGACACTGTCACATTCGTTAACAAAAGCTATTAATTATGTACAACCCCACCACGAGTGGCGTCGCGCCGACCACCTACACCAACCGCATGTTCGTCTACGAAGTGGAAGGTCTCGGCAACAAGTCCGTAGCCGGTGCGAACGCGCAGAAAACCCGCCAAAGCGGCCGCTCGTTTATCTCCGTCACCTACAGCCGCATGAATCAAGAAATGAAGCGGATTCTGCGTCTCGGTGGCAAAATCGTCGCCATCCACCCAGCTGAGTCCTTCGAGCCGCCAGTCGCCGCTGCTAGCGCTGAGTAGCGCGCCGCACCAAAGCGCGATCGCCGCTGCTGTCGGCAGGTCGCGCGAGTCGCCGGTCGGAAACCGCCCCCGCACGGCGCGCTCGTAAAGTCATCAATACAAACAGAGAAGGAGACGGGTCGATCGCGAGCGACAGCGTCTCCTTTTCGCTGTTAAGGCGCTGCCGACTCGCCGCCAATTCGCCCTCGAGGTCTGCGAACCCAGCCCCAAATTCCGGGGCGATTGTGGCGGGTTGGTGATTGATTCGCCCCCGATTAGAATGTAATGCGATAGGCTGCGTCAATACGAGCGTTACCCGCCCGCTCCCGCGCGCACCACCCGATAGGTCGTCGCAGCGATACATCGAAAACTAGGGTTCCAATAACAACAGCACATGTACAACTCCAACGCCGCCGGTGCCGGTTCGACAACCTACGGCAGCCGCACTTTCGTCTACGAAGTTGAAGGTCTCGGCAATAAATCTGTCGCCGGTGCGGACACGCAAAAAACCCGCAAAAGTGGCCGTAGCTACATCACCGTCCCCTACAACCGCATGAACCAGGAGATGCAGCGCATTCTGCGTCTCGGCGGAAAAATCCTCGGGATCTACCCCGCAGACCAAGCCCAGGCGATGATGTCAGCGTCTGGCAGCAAGCCCCCCGCCCCAGAACCAGGCGAAGCGCCCGTCGCCGAAGCACCTGCTGAAGCGCCCGCAGAGAAACCGGCGGCGAAGAAGCCCGCCGCCAAGAAGAAAAAAGACGACGGCATCCCTGTCAACACCTATCGTCCTAAAAATCCCCTCATCGGGAAGTGCATCAGCAATAACGAGCTGGTCGCCGAAGGCGGCGTCGGTCGCGTCCGCCACCTGAAGTTCGATATTGGCGGCAGCGATCTTAAGTACGTCGAAGGACAAAGTATCGGTATCGTCCCTCCCGGCGAAGACGCAAAAGGCAAGCCCCACAAGCTGCGCCTCTACTCGATCGCCTCGACCCGCCACGGCGACGATGTAGACGACAAAACCGTCTCGCTCTGCGTTCGCGAACTCGAGTACAAAAACGACGCGGGCGAAACCATCTTCGGCACCTGCTCGCGCCACCTGTGCGAACTTAACGAAGGTGACGATGTGGCGATCACCGGCCCGGTCGGTAAAGAGATGCTGCTGCCCCCCGACGAAGACGCCAACATCATCATGATGGCGACCGGCACGGGCATCGCGCCGTTCCGCGCCTACCTGTGGCGCATGTTCAAAGAACAGCACGAAGACTACAAGTTTAAAGGTCTGGCATGGCTGTTCTTCGGCATCCCCTACTCGGCCAACATCCTCTACCGCGAAGAGCTCGAGCAGCTCCAAGCCGAGTTCCCCGACAACTTCCGCCTGACCTACGCAATCAGCCGCGAGCAGCAGAATGCCGACGGCGGCAAGATGTACCTGCAAAATCGCATCCAAGAAAACGCGGATGAGATTTGGAACCTGCTGCAAAATGAGAAGACCCACGCTTACATGTGCGGTCTGCGCGGCATGGAAGGCGGCATCAATGAAGGTCTCGGCGGCGCTGCGGCCAAGCAGGGCGCAGACTGGTCGGGATTCCAAAAGCAGCTCAAGAAGTCGCACCGCTGGCACGTGGAAACCTACTAAGGTTCTACAATCTCGGTTATGAGCAGAGCGCGGCGTAAGCCACGCTCGATAAAGGCAAAAAATGCAGGCGTTTTCCATCGTGGAAGTGCCTGCATTTTTCGATCGGGTCATTTCGAGCGCGGACTCGAGGAAAAATTCATGGCTGTCCCCGAGAAATAGCACCGCAAAGAAATCTAAAGAAAATCTTTGCCCGAAAAAATATTGACCGGCCTTAAGTATGGATACTCAATCTCAAGAATATTTGCAGCCTATTGGTGAACAGTGACTATGTCGAGTGACGCCATGACCAGTGCAGCCTTCCCCATGTGGGGCGAGCTAGAGGGCGACCAAACCCAAACGCCGTCAAAGATTTATACGGGTTTTTCTTCTGCGGATATTCCCACGTCTGAAAATACTGGCTTTGATATTTTTTCCAGGGCGGAATGGGAGGAAACGGACTTCCTTGATGGTCGGGTCTGGACGCGTAAAATACTGAAAGTCGATCTCGTTCCCCACTGGGAAAACCAAGAATGCACGCCGAAGTTTGTTACCGACGAACTGAGCTATCTCGGCTGGAAAATTCACTGTTTTTGTTTCAGGTCGGTGGGGAATTGTTACTGTCCGGAGCTTCGGGTTTCCGTGTCTTTAGATCACCCTTTGTGGGGGAGGCTTGCGGATGGCCGAGACATCGACGAGCTAATTGTGACGATTTATGGGTTCCGGGTAGTCAATCACCCTGGGATTTCTGAGCCTGTTGTTGCGACAGAGTCGGTTGCGCGAAGCCTCTGCGGTGAAAGGTGCTAGCCGCAGCGATCGCTGCGTTCCATGACGTTGGCCTGCCCAGTCGAGCTTGAGCGCAAAGCAACCGGAACGATCGACGTGACGCGACCGAGCGCGCCATACTCTGATGTCCCTTGCTATGGGCCTCATACGGACAACACGACGCAGCAACGGAATATCAGAGATTGCTTATGCTGAAAAGCAGTCCGATTTAAATTGACGACCGACTCTTGCCTTCTGGAGGATTGAGACCGTGGTAACGCAGGTTCCAACTGCTAACGACTCTTACGAAGCAAAGACCCAGGCGATCGCGCGCGAACTGCTCGCCGCCACACAGAAAAAGGGCAACCTCTTCGCGACAATGCGCGACAATCTGCGCTGGGACGACAAGATGCTCGACTGGGCGATGAGCAGCCCCGGCCTGCGCGTTCAGCTTTTCCGCTTTATCGACTGCCTGCCCGCGCTTCGCAGTAAGGCCGAAGTCGCTAGCCACCTCCAGGAATACCTAACCGCTGAAGAGGTGGAGCTGCCCGACGCGCTTAAGAAACTCATCGGCTTCAGCGGTGGCGACTCGATGACGGGTCAGGTGGCTGGAACCACCGTGCTGACCGCCACCGAGACACTGGCGCACAAGTACATTGCAGGCGAGACTGCGAAGCAGGTCATCAAGACGGTCGAGCAGCTTCGTAAAGACAAGCTGGGCTTTACGATCGATCTGCTCGGCGAGGCGGTGATTACTGACACCGAAGCCCGCCAGTACTTCGAGAAGTACGTTCGGCTGATGAGCGACCTTACCGAAGCCTCGCAGCGGTGGGGAACGGTGGGGCAAATTGACACCGCCGACGGCGAAACGCTGCCGAGAGTGCAGGTGTCAGTGAAGCTGACGGCGTTCTATTCGCAGTTCGATGCGATCGACGAAGCCGGGAGCGAAGCCCGCGTCGCCGAGTGCGCCCGCGAGCTGCTGCGTCACGCCCAGAAAGTCGGTGCGGCGATCCACTTCGATATGGAACAGTACGAATATAAAAACATCACGCTGGCGATCCTCAAGAAGATTTTGCTGGAAGAGGAGTTTTGCGATCGCAGCGATATCGGCGTGACGATTCAGGCTTATCTGCGCGACTCCGAAGAAGACTTGCAGGGTTTGATCGCCTGGTCGAAACAGCGCGGTACACCAGTGACGGTTCGCCTCGTGAAAGGTGCGTACTGGGATCGTGAGACGATCCGCGCCCAGCAACACCGCTGGACGCAACCGGTGTTTAACGATAAAGCCGCAACCGATACTAACTTTGAAAAACTGACGCGCCTGCTCCTGGAAAATCACGAACATCTGTACGCGGCGATCGGCTCTCACAACGTGCGATCGCAAGCCCTGGCCTGTGCGATCGTCGAGGAGCTAGGGATACCCCGCCGCCACTACGAAATGCAGGTGCTCTACGGCATGGGCGACAAAGTCGCGAAAGCCCTCGCCGATCGCGGGCACCGCGTCCGAGTCTACTGCCCCTACGGCGAGCTGCTTCCCGGCATGTCCTACTTAATTCGCCGCCTGCTAGAGAACACCGCCAACAGCTCCTTCATCCGCCAGAGCCAGGAAAATCGCCCCATTGAAGAGCTAATCAGCGCGCCTATCCCCGACCCAGACAAACCCCAAGTCGCACCGGGAGTCACCCCATTCCCCAACGCCGCCGACACCGACTACGCCGACGCCGAGAGCCGCGCTGCCGCCTTCCAAACGCTCGCGCAGGTGCGCCAGCAGCTCGGCCAGTTTTATAAGCCCTACATCGCGGGCGAGTACGTCGAAACCGACGCCGAGATCGATTCGCTCAATCCGTCCAACTTCAGCGAGACGATCGGTACGGTCGGCCAAATCTCGATCGAGCAAGCCGACACCGCCATGACCGCCGCCAAAGCCGCAGTGAAGAGCTGGAAGCGCACTCCCGTCCGCGAGCGCGCCGGTGTCCTCCGCCAGGCTGCCGAGCTGCTGGAAGAACGTCGCCACGAGCTCAACGCCTGGATGATGCTCGAAACCGGCAAAACCTTCCAGGAAGCCGACCCGGAGGTGTCCGAGGCGATCGACTTCTGCCGCTATTACGCCGATGAAATGGAGCGGCTCGACGGCGAAACCGCTTACGATGTCCCCGGCGAAACCAACCGCTACCACTACCAGCCGCGCGGCATCACCCTCGTCATCTCGCCGTGGAACTTCCCGCTGGCGATTCCCTGCGGCATGACGGTGGCGTCGCTGGTGGCGGGCAACCCAACGCTGCTCAAACCGGCGGCGGTGTCGAGCGTCATCGCCGCGAAGCTGGCGGAAATCCTAATCGAAGCAGGTGTGCCCACCGGTGTTTTCCAACTTATCCCCGGCAAAGGCTCTACCGTCGGCAACCATCTGGTCAAACACCCCGATATCAATACGATCGTCTTCACCGGCTCCCAGGAAGTGGGCTGTCAGATCTTCCAGGAGGCGGCAATCCTGCGCCCCGGCCAGAAGCATCTGAAGCGCGTGATCGCCGAGATGGGCGGCAAAAACGGCATCATCATCGACGAGAGCGCCGACCTCGATGTAGCGGTGGCCGGTGTCGTCCAATCGGCCTTCGGCTACACCGGCCAGAAGTGTTCGGCCTGCTCGCGGGCGATCGTGGTGGAGTCGGTGTACGACAAGTTCATCACGCGCCTGACCGAAGCGGTGCGATCGCTCAACGTGGGCGACTCCACCAAGCCCAGCACCCAGGTCGGCCCGGTCATCGACGCCAACGCCCAGGCCAGCATCCGACGCTACATCGACACCGGCAAAGCCGAAGGCACGCTGGCGATCGAGCTGCCCGTCCCCGACACCGGCTACTTCGTCGGCCCGACGGTGATTACCAATATCGCACCGGATGCCACGATCGCCCAAGAGGAGATCTTCGGGCCGGTGTTGGCGGTGATTCGCGTGCCGGACTTCGACACTGCGCTGGCGGTGGCAAACAACACCAACTACGCGCTGACGGGCGGGCTCTATTCGCGCACACCGTCGCATATCGATCGCGCCAAGGCCGAGTTTGAGGTGGGCAACCTCTATATCAATCGCGGCTCGACGGGGGCGATCGTCTCGCGTCAGCCGTTCGGTGGCTTCAAGCTTTCGGGCGTGGGCTCGAAGGCGGGTGGGCCGGACTACCTGGCGCAGTTCCTGGAGCCGCGTACGGTGACGGAGAACGTGCAGCGGCATGGTTTTGCGCCGATCGAGGGGGCTGAGTAGATCGCGAGATCGTTCAACTGAAAGGGGCGGGATTACACCTGCCCTTTTCGATCGCCTAGAGAAGGATATGGTGCTGGCAGATGCTTTAGAGACCACATCAACAGAGCGCTAACGCGAATGTGCCATCGTCGCGATCGCCGCCAGCGAGAGGAGGAGTTCCCCACCGTCTTCCGGGTGCAGTTTCCAGAGCACGGTAATGGTGAGTTTCCCCGCAGTCTTGTGATTGAGTTCCAGTCACGGCCAAGCTCGACCCGCCACTGTTTCTCCGAGAGCCGTTCCGCTGCGCGATCGGAAAGAATCGACAGCAATTCTCAATTTGGGGATTAAGTGGTGTCGTCAAAAGGCTGGAGTTCGAGA
>ERZ1740068.565-NODE-565-length-16525-cov-7.513843_pt1 | contig 16525 bp, 9 predicted proteins | sample MGYA00581735_ERZ1740068 | MGnify/ENA primary metagenome ERZ1740068 (study PRJEB43018, sample SAMN04849740) | marine metagenome | isolation source: floating plastic debris | place: Pacific Ocean | collected 2008-08-30 | study: EMG produced TPA metagenomics assembly... | reverse complement strand
AAGCGCAAGCTCAACATCTTGTCTCCCCCAAAGGCACTTGGTAGACAAGCCCCAAAACTTCGCTTGTGCAACGGACCCAAAGCCCACTTTAAGGCATCAAACTTTCTGAAAATCAATCCACAGCTCGCGGCCTTGCCGCGGGGGGATGGAGTTGGCAGCCGTATCGAGGTGCTGAATTTGGAAATCGTTTTGAAACAACTGATGGTAGTCGGCTTTGAAGCCTCCGAAGGGCGGGTGCTCGGTGTTGAGCGCAGCGTTGAAAAGCAGGCCTACCAAGCGGCCACCGGGCACCAACAAGTGGTGCATGTGTTCCACATAGCGGGGGCGCAGGCTGGGGTTCAGGGCACAGAAAAAGGTTTGCTCGATGATGATGTCGTACTCGCCTTGGTGCTGGAAAAAATCGCCGGTGAACCAGTGGCCGGCCGGAAAATCGGGCACCCGTTCGGCGAATGCCTTTTGGGCTTCGGGGGCAAAATCCATGAGGTGGACCTGCCGGAAACCTTGGCGGTGGAAGTACTCGCCTTCGTAGGCCTTGCCACACCCGGGCATCAAAATGCGCAGGTCCTTGTCGGTGAGGCCATCGATAAAGGTGCGGATGGGGGGCGACACTTGCCCCATGTCCCAGCCGGTATGGCCTTGTTCATAACGTTGGTTCCAATAGTCGGAGGTGAGGTCGGGTAAAGCAGGGTTTGCCATGGCCAAAGGTTTGGTGTACAAAGGTAGGGCAGGGCAGGAGGATGAGCGACAAGCAGGGAAGGGAATCCCGTTGAAGATTCACCTCAGGTGAAGCCCACAATCTTGTTTCATCGAGTTCAGGAAGTAGCAATGGAACCGGCGGTACGGGCCGCGTCAATCCCCATCGTTGTCGTTGAAAGTCATGGTGACTCCAAACTGGTTTACTAAGTCCACCTTGATCAGCACCACCATATCACGAAGGGCTTCATAGGCAGCTTCGGTCTCGTTGGGTTGCTGGTGAATGGCTTGGTAGAGCGAGGGCGACAAGCCGTCGAGGGCTTGGTAGGCCACGGCAAACTTACTTTTGATGGCCGCATCCAGTTTGCCACCCGCTTCCGCATCCATCGACACGAGGTATTCTTCCAACCCTGCCCCTTCATTGCCCAGGTACAAGAGTTCGGCTACTTCCAGGTTTTTGCGGATGGCTTGTAGCGATTGGTGCCCGTAGGGCGATTCCAGCAACTCGGGCTGGGGCGTGTTGTCGAGCGATTTGCCCATAGGCTTGCCCAGCTTTTTCTGGAAAGCTCCTTCCACGTTTCCCACCAGGCTGTTGACCAACAGGCTAAAGCTGCCTTCCAGGTTGGCATTGTCGGTTGCCTTCAAAAAGGTAGCCGAGTAGCCCTGGTCGTCCATCCAAATGGAGGAAAGCCGCTCGGCACTGGTGTGGAGAAAAGCGCACAGCGCATTGAGGTAGGCTTTGCGCGGGGTGGCGTAGGCCGAAACCGTAAAACTGTCCACCACAGCAGCGTTGTTCGCCGAAGGGTCAAACAGCAACCACTCGATGGCGGGCAGCCCTTTGGAAGTGGCACCCTTAGATGCCACAAAAGCTTCGTCGATCGGTTCATCACCGGTGATGAAATTGGTGATGAAGGTTTTTTGGGTAGGCAGGCTGCTGATTTGGCTGTGGATGAACTGTTCTTTGGCCGGCCCCATGTTGAAGAGTTCACAGCGTTTCCAGCTGAGAAAAGCCGCTGCCCACTGGCTTTGGGCCGCCTCCAAGGTGGCCGCCGAAGGAGCAGCCGTAAAAGCCTCAATGGTGCTTTCCAAGGCCTCGGCCTGCTGGTGAAAAGCTGCGTGTTCGGGACGAATCACGGTTTTCAAAATGTTGTCCAGCATGGCCACGCGGTCAAAGGGTGGAGGCGTTTCCTGGGGCGCACCACCGTTGTTTTGACAGGCATTGACCATCAGCAACAGTACCAAAAGGGCTTCCAGCACAAGGTACCTTAGAAAAAGCTTCATCTACAGGGAGTATAAAAAAGTGAGCAAAGCTGCGCGCTCGGCTTTTGACAAGTTTTTAAAATTACGGGTGACTGCTTCTGCTTCACCGCCGTGCCACAAAATGGCCTCTTGCACGTTGCGGGCGCGCCCGTCGTGCAACAAAAACTCGTGGCCGTTCACACTTTTGATCAGGCCGAGCCCCCAAAGTGGTTGGGTTCTCCATTCCTGGCCCGTGGCCTTAAAATCAGGGCGGTTATCGGCCAGTCCTGGACCCATGTCGTGCAACAGCAAGTCGGTGTAGGGCCAAATGGTTTGGTTGCTCAAGTTGTCGAACCGATCGTGGATGCCCGTTTTAAAGCTGGGCGTATGGCATTTGGCACAGCCAATAGCATTGAAAATATTCTTGCCCTGCAACACTTCGGGCTGATCGAAATCCCGTCGGGCCGGTACGGCCAGGTTACTGACGTATAATACAATGCTCTCCAAACTTTCGTCCGTTACTTCAGGTGCGCCCCCGTCTGGAGCGTTTTGACAGTCGCCCTGTGGGTCGGCACAGTTTTGTTCCGGAAAAGGGGAACTGGTAATGCCCATGTCGCCGTGAAAGGCTGACGCCGTTTGCTGCACCACCGTGGGTTGGTTCGCTTTCCAGCCGAAGCGGCCCAGGCGTTCGCTTTGATCAAAAACGTCCCATACCCGATTGGGCCTCCCGGAAATACCGTCTTTATCGGCATCGTTTTCATCGGCCAGGGCCAGGATGTCCGATTCCAATATGGCTTCCAACAAGCCCATACCGATAATCTGCTGGCCTACCCGTGGAGAAATTTGTACGTCCCCGGAAAGAGGACCGTAATTCAATTCGTTCAACACATATTCGGGTTGGCGTAAGGCATAGGTCTCACCGTCCGGAAAAACTTTTTCTATTTCGGTGTAAACAATGGAGTAGTTGCCTTCACGGGTAATGCCCTGGATTCCCCGGTCTTGTAGCTGATCGCCGTAGTTGGGATCAGGTCGGGGACCACCGTAAGGATTTACCCCTGGAATGCTGAGCCGCAGCAACAAGCCCGAAGCCTCTTCTCCGTCGAAACGGGGTGGCCGGCCTCTACCGTCTTTGAAATGACATCCTGAGCAGGTACGCGCGTTGAAATAAGGCCCCAAGCCATCACGGCTCTCCGCTGAAGCAGGTGCGCTTACCCAGTTTTGCTTGAAAAAGGAGTTGCCTACAGCGAAATTAAGCTCATCCATGCCCTTCAAGGCGGGAGCAGAAAATCCAAAAGCATTGGTCGATTGATCAAAAACCGTGTTGTTAGAACCACCGGCCAACTGCTCGCCTTCTTCCGCGCTGAGCACCAACCGGTTGTCCGGGCCGTTGTATCGGGCACAGGCAAAAACTCCTACAAGCGCAGTGAGTCCTATGGCGATAATGATTTTGCGGTGGCGCATTTCCTTCTTTAAAGGAACGAAACCATTGCGAAACCACAAAAGTTTCGCAATGGTTCAGGAATCCAATACTTTCAGGGACTAAAAGTCCTTACTCAGGCAGCTTCGTACTAATGGTGAGACCGAGCGCTTTTGCCACTTCTGCAAATTTGTCTCCTTGACTTTGCAGCGCAATGACAGCCTTCATAATAGGACCGTCACCACCGATGGTTTCGTTGGTGAGGCCTAAGTCGAAAGGTACAGGAATATGGTTTACCGCATCTATACTTTGAGTGGACAATGCATTCATTTCAGTGGCCATGTTTCCGTGCACCAATTCAATCAGGTCTTGAACCGATGCTCCACTAACGGTATTTCCATCCAATTGCGTGTATGTACCGGTAAATACGTTGCGAATGCCTTGTGCATTGGTAATGATGTCGCGGTGGGTGTTGTCGCTAAAACAGGAGTGCTCATCTTCCTGATCTTGGTTTTTAAGGGCCACAAAAATGCGCTCCCCAGCCAGTTCAGACTTGCTGAAAGTACCCATAGCGGTGAAGATGTTCCGCAGGGCTTCATCGTTGTCCATGGCGAGGAAAGTAGCGCGGTAGTTGTCGCTGGCCTTGGGGTTCCAGGCGTCCAGCATCAATTGAAGGTGGTCCAGCAGCAAATCAGCACATAACTTTAGAAAAGTTCCTCTGCGTGCCTGGTGGCTGGCGGTTCCGTCGGTGATGTAATCGGTAAAGGGGCGTTCACCCGCCGTACGCTTACCGGCATCCGGATCATCTTGCCCCCAGAGCAGGAACTCAATGGCATGATAGCCAACAGAAATGTTTTTCTCCCCGTTTTTTTCGTTTAGCCCTTCCAACACTTCCTTGGTGATGTCGGGATAGTTAACCGGATCGTTCACAATGCTGTAGTCGGTGCCGCCTTGCGTGTAGTCAATGTAGCCTTCGTCAAGGGGCCAGGCATTCAACAAGCCTTCCGGGCCATCATCCGCATCGATCGGGCCATTGGCAAAACGAAAGGCTTCGGATTGCCCGTAGGGCTCCCGGGCGGCCAACCAGGCTTCTTTGGCAGTTTGCAGGGTGGCCTCCGATGGGGCGTCTACAAATGCGTTGATGGCTGTGCGGAGTTTTACTGCCTCATTGTAGGCATCTTGGTAGTTGGCAAAAGCCATGTTGGCATAATTCTCCTTAATGGCCGCTTTGAGGGTAGCAGTCGTATCGCAGAAGTCGCAAGTACCGTTGTCAACCACTGCCTTTTCATCGTAGTTGCAGGCTTTTTGGTCGGTGCAACCCTTCTTTTGGTTGCAGCTGGCGAATACTGTAGCAAGGGCAAAGCCACCCATTGCGAAGTAAAATATTCCTTTGTTCATGCTTGATAGAACTTGTTGTCCTTAAATGGCAGAACTGGTGTAGTACAATAGAATGAAGCAGCCTACGAAATTAAAAAGTGTGGCGGTTGTTAACAATACCTTAATAATAGTATCACCATCACTACATGTAGGTATTTTTTGGAAGGATGTGGGAAGCTTTTCCGAAAATACGGAATTCAGCGATAGACTGATTCGGAGCACAACGGTGGATTAGTTTTTCTTATTAGTTGCGGTAACTGTTGCAGTTGGCCAATGCACCTTCGAATCGAGTTGTAACCTAAGTGAAAGCCAATAAAATATCCCTCAGGCATCGCTTGTGTATCAATGTGCGTCCACTTATCAGTGGCATTTGAAAATTGGCTCTACCTTTAGCGCCATCACTGACCATGAAGTTTGCCCCACACCTTCTTCTGTTTTGGCTGCTGCTGGCAGGAACTATTGGAGTTTCCCAAGCGCAGTCGCGGCTCATTACACTGCCTTCCGGCGAATTTGAATTGACGCTGGGACCACAGGTTTTGGTCCTCAACTGTCCGCCTGACTCTTTAAGCGAAGCCGCCGTGTTGGCCCTGCCTAACGATGCTTTTACAGCCAATCACCGGGAGTACCTCTACAGCGATTATACGCCCAAGGATACCTGGATTCGTTTGCCTTTTGAAGCGACAGAAGCCACCCGAAACGTCACTTTCTTTCTGGACCTCAAGCGCTTGTTTCAGTGCGAAGTATATGTGGGCAACAGCACAGAGGTGCAACACCATTTGGGCGAACAGCGCTTTGCCGACGGACGGTACAATTGGCATCATCCTTCTTTTCAGCACACCTTTCCCGCCCACGAACCTCAAACCCTCACCATTCGGGTAAAAGCCCAGGGCAACTATTTGCTCTTTCCGGTCGAAGCGTATTCCACCCGGGCCTGGGAAAATTACCTCATCCGCAACAACTTGCTTTCGGGCCTTTTTTATGGTGCTCTTTTGCTGCTGTTGCTCAGCAACCTGTTTGTCACTTTTCGCTACCGCAAGCGCAGCATCCTTTTCTACTTTTTCTACGGTCTTTCGGTAAGCCTGGTGCTCTTGTTGCGCGATGGCCATTTGCTCACCATCGGACTGGGTGAACATCCCAACTGGTTCAAAATAATTGTTTCTAACCTCATTCAGTTGGCACAGGTATCCAACCTGGCCTTTGTATATGTGTTTTTCCAGTTGCCCAAAACCAACCCATGGCTATCGCGCATCTTTCAAGGGGTGATGGTGCTCGAAGTAGGTTTGATCGCCAGTGCATGGCTCGAAATTTCGGGGAATTGGCTGCTGCGGGTCAACTCCATGGCGGTCGTACTGGTCACCTTTTTAGTGGTGCTATCGGGCTATGTGGTGAGTGTGCGGCCCAACCATACTCAAACTGCTCCCTGGTTTGGCAAGTGGTATTTGTCCAGTTACCTCGTGTTTTTGTTTGGTGTGTTACTCGCCCTGGGGGCCGTGCGCGGCTGGTTGTTGCACGGGTTTTTCGATACCGGAGCCATCAAACTGGCCTTTTTGGCCGAGTTGCTCATGCTCAGCATCAGTTTGGTGGTAGAGCTCGAAAACCGTCAGCGCAAGGTGTCCATGCAATTGCAGGTCGATGTATCCCAGGCCAAGCAGGAGCGGGCCAAGTTGCAGGAAGACATGGTACGGGCCGAACTCAAAGGCCTGGTGGCCCTCATGAAACCCCACTTCATTTTCAATTCGCTCAACTCCATCCAGCACTATGTGATGCAAGGCGACAAAAAGCAGGCACACCTCTACATTTCCCGCTTTTCGCGCCTCATGCGGCAAAACCTGGAGTTCTCTTCCCGTTCGCTCATTTCCATTCAAGAAGAACTGGAAGCGATTGAGCTCTATGTGGAGTTGGAAATCCGACGGCTCGACAAAGCCATACGCTTTGAGTGCGTGCCCGAATTGCAACAAGATCCTGCCAGTTTGGGCATCCCCCCATTTTTGTTACAACCCTTGTTGGAAAATGCGTTTTGGCACGGGTTCAATCACCCGCAAATCACAGAAGGGCTCTTAGAGTTGCGCCTCCAACAATACGCTGACCGCATTGAAATCACCGTTTGCGACAACGGGGTTGGCCTACATGCCACAGCACAACAAACACCTGCGCACCAATCCATGAGCGGCAACATTACCCAAAACCGGCTCCAACTTTTTGAAAAAAGTTTTGGCTACGACAGTGCCTACACCATTACCGACCGCAGCCGCAACAATGAGCAGGGTACACGGGTTCATTTCTATATACCAATCCTCCAGAACCTATGATCGAAACCATCATCATCGACGACGAGGCACTGGCGGTGGCCAACCTCAAAACCGTTATTGAGCAATTTGTGCCCGAATTCACGGTCATAGGCACCGCCACTTCCATTGTAGAAGGAGCAAAACTCTGGCGGTCTGTGCACCCACAAGTAGTTTTTTTAGATGTGGAAATGGAAGGAGGAACCGGTTTTGATGTTTGGGATTTGGGCATGGAGACCGAAACCATTGTGGTGATGGTAACTGCCCACCGGGAATATGCCCTCAATGCGCTGAAGCGGGGAGCCTTCGACTACTTGCTCAAACCTGTAGACATTGAAGAGATTGAAACCCTTTCGGGAAAAATTCAGGAACGGCTGTTGCGCAGCGATCGCCCCCTGGGCGAAAGTGGGTATCAACGGTTAAAACTCCCGGTTCGAGACGGCTTTCGGCTGGTTGATCCCTCTTCGGTACGTTTGCTCAAAGCCGAAAAAAGCTATACACGCTTCGAATTCACCAACGGGGAACACCTGCTTGTGTCGCGCAACATCAAAGCTTTTGAAGCCGAGCTCAGCTCCTTCAACATTGTGCGCTGCCACAAATCGTATTGTATCAATCTGCGCGAGGTGACCGAATACTCCCGCACCGATGGTGGACGCCTCATTCTTACCGATGGCAGTTCCATCCCCGTGTCGAAAGACCGCAAGGCCCAGCTGCTGGAAAAAATTGGTTAAACCACACCGCAGGTTGGTCAAACCAAACCGCCAGATGGTCAAATTGGTATTGCCTTAAGCAGGCTGGCACAAGATATTTACGTGGAAAATTAACCCATAAATCAACGGTAAAAATTTCACCACGATGAATAAGAAAATTGCCCTTTTATCTGCCGGCCTCCTGTTTGCGGCCGCAGCTTTTGCCCAAAACACCTTCCCGACCCCAACCGGAAACGCTGGTATAGGAACCACTTCTCCTGCCGCCAGTCTTGATGTTAAAATTCCGTTTGTACCTACCATGGAATCGGGCATCCGCATTACCCGCCCCAATCTTTTTGGTGTGATGATGGGATCTACCTTGCCCCTTCAAAACCTGTTGCACGTGCGCAAGCTGGTTGGTGGAAGCACGGGTTTTGAAGATTTCTTCTTGGTCAACAACGATGGCCAGGTAGGTGTAGGTACAGATGATTTACCGCAGTATGTAAAAATGCGGGTCAACGGAGGCTTCCTCATGGTAGATGGTGCTCAGGGTTCGCTCCTTTTTGATCAATACACCACCAGCACCTATGGCCAGTGGGGCCTCGAATATTTGGAGGAACCCGGCTTGATGGGTGGCCTCAATTTTTGGAAACCTTCCGGCAGCTCCAACGGCATGGGTGGTGGAGGCTTTGGCAACTACTACATGTTCCTCGCCAACAACGGCAAAGTAGGCATTGGTGTACACCCTTCCGAATTTACTTCAGCCAGTTCGGGCTACCGTTTGCACGTGAAAGATGGCATCATTACCGAAAGGGTAAAAGTAGAGTTGGTGGTCAATTGGGCCGACTATGTGTTTGAAGATGACTACGAATTGCTGCCTTTGCCCGAAGTGGAATCGTTTATTGAAGAAAACGGCCACTTGCCCGGCGTACCCAGTGCCGAAGAAGTAGAATCTGAAGGGATTGACGTGGCTGCCATGGACGCCAAGCTGCTCGAAAAAATTGAAGAGCTCACGCTGTACCTCATTGCATTGCAAAAAGACAATGCTGAACTGGCTGCTGAGCTGGAAGCGCTCAAAGCTGAATTGGCGACCGAGCAACCCTAAGTAGAATGCTAAACCCAATTGCGATGAAAGCAACAAAATACTTGCTAGCGGGCATGCTATGCCTGTTGTCCGGGCTGGGGTGGAGTCAAAACACAACGGGACTCTCCGACAACCAAGCGGCTCGAAGAGCCAGCTTTGCCCAAATACAATCCAATCAAATGTACCGGGGAGCATTGCTCAACCGCAACCTTTCGGTGCACGAAACCATTTTTACCACCAACGGAACACCACAAGCCCAGCGGGCTACTATCGTTGATTGGATGAAGATGTTTCAAGACTTGTGGTTGGCTTCTTCCGACCAAGACTTACAAACGCTGCCTTCAGTGGCCATGCTGGAAGCCCGTTTGGGAAATTTTCTACAAAATTATCCCAGCACCAACGGGGTGCTTCAGGTGCCCGTTGGCATGCTCGACTTCAAATCCACCAACATTCACCGACAGGCCTTCGACAATGGTCGAATTCGTATGCGAAATGGTGTGTTTGTTGATCGGGGATTGCGGCCACAAGATTTTCAGGCGGTGGAAGTGGTAAGCATGGTGCCTTTCCTGCAGGAATTGCCCGGTACAACGGTTACCTATGTATTCCATCCCGACTTTTGGTTCACCAACCACAACGATGCACCAACGGATGTCAGTGTCGATTTTGGCGATGGCAATGGTTTTCAAAAGGTGAACATGGGAGATAAAGTAACCATTACCTATGCTCCGACCCAATCGGTGACTTTTGAATCCAAAATTGAATACCAATCAGGAGCGAAAAAATCGGGCATAGCTGCTCTCTTGCCTTTGAGTGACCCCAACTTGCCCAAAGACGAAGTTGATTTTGATGAAGGCTTCACTGTGACCATCGCCAATGGAGCCAGTATGGACGTAGGGGTGATTTACAGTGATTGCAACCAAGGGTTAGTCAAGCCTTTGATCGTAGCGCATGGATTTTTATCTCCAGGTGCGGCAAGTGCCCTCCGAATTATAGGAAACGATGCAGGATCCGATGGAGGAGGCCTTGCAACGGCAGACGATGTCACTTTGTCTTCGCTGTACCACAAGTTCAACTACTCCGGACAGATGGAATCCTATTTAGATGCTGGACAGGATTTGGTGATTTTTCGGCTGAACAACCGCTATACCGCGATCCAAAATTATGGTCTACTGGTAGCGGAAGCCATCAAGGTGGTGAATGCCCGAAAAGCGACCTTTAATTCGCATTTCGAAAACTCCGCTATTGGTTTCAGTTTAGGAGCCATGGCGCTGCGCTATGCCCTCAACCAAATGGAGGTAGACCTGATGAATGGGGTGTCCAATGAGCATCACCACACCCGCATCAACACTTCCTACGATGGCGGTCACCTGGGCAACAATTTGCCTTTGGGGATTCAAGCGGGTTTGATCTATGCTGTTGCTGAAGAAGGAGAAAACGGTTGGTTGCTAAAGATCATGTATTATTTGTTGAATACGGACATGGCCAAAAGTGCTTCTATTTATCATTTTTCAAAGCAATTTGATGAAACCTCCACCTATCAAACTCCGCATCCATTGCGAGAAAACCTGGCCAATACCTTGGTAAGTCAAACCCACTCGGGGACCATTGTCAACGGTTATCCCGCTTTTTCTCGGAACGTTGCTGTGTCGCAAGGAGATCGAAGGGGAGTGGCCGATCCACCTTATTCTTTTGGCGATTGGGGGGATTTCTATGATAAATATGCATGGGCCTCTGCCGATGTAAGAGCAAGTGCTACGGATAAAAGCAGCAGTTTCTTCAAGTTTTCAGCTCCTCTTTCAGTGGCCGATGAATACTTTACCAACAGCAGTTCGCTGGAAGCAGATAACGCACCTGGCAGTTACGAATATGGCTTGTATTCCAATTCAATGATGGCCATCCGAAATGCATATGCCACATTTAGCAAAGACGCTCATATAGAGTGGTATGTGGACAATGTGGATCCCAATTGCGACCGGTCAACGGGTGGTCCATGGTGCTTTGTGCCTGTGGTTTCTGCCTACGCCCTCAATACTTCCAAATTGGGCATTGACGACGATTGGGAATACAACCTGGATGCAGGAGGACTCATGTTTGATGCGCCTGGCTCCATGAACCCGGGCTATGGATATCCCGCTGTGGGGCATCCTACCGATCACTTTCGCCGTACGCCTTTTGAGGCCTTGTGCGGAGTAAGTGAAAATTCGCACCACATCGCTGGTTTCCGCGCAGAATTTGAACCATCGGAGCCCGACATCTGCGAATTTCGCTTTGGCAGCCTCAACCTGCAACTGCGTGCCCGCGACTTTATGGCGGGGGAAATGGTGCCCGATGAGTTGCGCCTGCAAAACAAAATCATTGGCGCGAATACCCGATCCGATTTGGAATACCGGGCCCACTACGAAGCAGTGAGTAATATTGAGTTTGGCCGCGAAGTCACTTGGAGCACTGACCGTTTGGAATATGCAGTAGAAGACAACGGACACATCGAGTCCCGGGCCAGCAACTACATTGGTTTGGAAGCAGGGTTTTCTGTGGAAGCGGGAGGCTTTTTTCTCGCAGAGATCGAGCCCATTACTTGTGGATATATCCGGCCTGACGACCCGTCGTGGTATTCCGGTAGGAAATACGTTGCAGGAGCTCCTACCACTTTTGAAAGCGATGTGATTGAAGCTACGCCACTGCCAACGGAAGGACCTTCGATGAATTTGTTTCCCAACCCCAATCAAGGACGGTTTACCTTGCAATTGGATGGCCTCAAGAGTGCGGCTCAGGTAGTGGTATACGATTTGCAAGGACGAGAAGTGTTGCGAACCCAAGTGCAAAAAACACAACAAGAAATCAACCTTTCCGATCAGGAACAAGGCACGTACATCATTCAGGTAGTTACCGACAATTGGTCTGAAGCACAACGCATTGTAGTACAATAACAGCGCGAGAACGAGGAATAACAGTCTGAGAGCGGAGAGCGAGAAGGATAGAGCGAGAGACGAGAGCGGAGGGGATGCCCTGCTAAAGAACTTTGATTTTTTCCAAGCCCTCGTCTCTCGTTCTCACCCTCGCTCTATCCTTCTCGCTCTCGTCTCTCGTTCTCGCGCTGTTTTCCTCGATTTTGGTTAATTTCCCCGCATGGGAACTGCAAAGACCAACCGAAGAAAACAAAAGGCCCAACAGCGGGAGGCCAAAGCAGCTAAAAAAGGGCAACAGCGCAACCTCATATTGGCCATCTTGATTGGGGTCGTTGGCTTTGTGTTGTACACCAATACCTTGAGCCACGGCTATGTGTTGGATGACTTTTCGGTAATCGAAAAAAACAACATCATTCGGCAAGGCTTTTCCGCGATACCCACCATTTTCAAAACCTCTTACCGGGCGGGTTATGAGGCCGGCCACAACAGCTTGTTTCGTCCGCTATCCCTGGTGATGTTTGCCATGGAATGGGGCATTTCGCCCAACAACCCAGGCTTTCACCATTTTGTCAACATCTTGCTTTATGGCTTGGGGGGAGGTGTTTTATTCCTCACCTTGATACGGTTGTTTGGCAATCGCAATGTGATGATTGCTTTCATTGCGGCCATGCTTTTCATCGCACATCCGCTGCATACCGAGGTGGTGGCCAACATCAAAAGCCGTGATGAAATATTGCTGCTCCTGTTTGGAGCCCTGGCGCTGAATCGTTTTCTGCGATACATGGACACCGGACAACTCAAACAATTGCTCTACAGCGTGGGCTGGTACTTTTTGGCCATCCTTTCAAAAGAAAGCGCCATTACCTTTTTGGCTTTGTTTCCATTGGCGCTTTACTTTTTCCGCGATCATTCCCTGAAAAAAATCTTGCAATCGTCGGCGGTATTTCTCGGTCCGGCCCTCATCTACCTTTTTTGGCGTACTGCCGTTTTGGGCGACCTCACTGGCCATAGCAAAGTAGCCCGTATTGACAACCTGTTGATGTTTGCTCAAAACGATTGGCTCACCCAAAAAGCCACCGCGGTCATGATCATCGGCAAATACCTCTTGCTCCTGATTTTCCCCCATCCCTTGGTCAACGATGCCTCCTACAATCAAATTCCGTTGGCCGGCCTGAACAATCCTTATTTCTGGCTCAGCTTCTTGGTGCTGGTTGGCCTGGCGATCTATGGTATCCGAGGCTTGAAAAAGAAAGATCCTGTTGCGTTTGGTATCGCGTTTTTCTTCATCACTTTTTCCATCTATTCTAACCTCATTATCACCATTGGATCCTCCTACGGAGAACGCTTTTTGTTCATTCCCATTCTTGGTTTCACCATTGCAGTAGCTTTCCTGCTGGCCAGGTTCCTCAAATTCGACCGGGAAGACCATCAACAACAAAGCCTAAGCGCTCTGCTGGGAGAACACAAGCCGGGGCTGGCCATTTTAGCGGTGGTAGTATTGCTCTTCGGCTATAAGACCATTGACCGCAACCCCGATTGGGAGTCTGAACTCACGCTTTATTCCGCTGATGTAGTGCATTCGCCCAACAGTGCCCGGATGCGCTACTATTATGGCATGGTGCTCATGAAAGACCTGGGAGTGAAGGCGACAGTTCCAGCAGAGAAAAACCGCTATTTCGATCAGGCCATTTCAGAATTTGAGCAAGCGGTAGCGATCTATCCGGTTTATGCCGATGCCTGGGAACAAATGGGTCTGGCGTGGTTTCGTCGGGGCAATCAACAAAATGCTTTAAACAGCTATCAGAAAGCCATCGAATTGTCGCCTTGCGCCTTTCGGGCCTATAGCAACATGGGCATCATCTACTTCAATTCGGGTGACCTGCCGAGGGCCAAAGAGGTTTATTCCAAAGCGGTGCAGTGCAATCCTTCGTTTACTGATGCCTGGATGAACCTGGGCAGTACCAATGCCCGCATGGGCGATGCGAATGAAGCCATTCGGTGTTTCGAACGCGCCTTGGCCATTCGTCCCGACCTGCCGATGGTACACGCCAACCTGGCCCAAACCTACCAGGCCATTGGTAACAACCAAAAGGCTCAGTACCATCAACAAATGGCCGCCCAATACCAAAATGCCCGGTGAGCAAGCACCTTCGAAGTGCTTTAGGAATTTTACTGGGTTTCCTGCTGGCGCTCGGTGCTGCAGCTCAGGACTTTCGTGCGGCCTTCGATCGCCTCGATTCCAACTTTAATCAAGGCTTGGGCCATAGCCTTTCGTCCAACGACAATGGAGATTTGGCGTGGCACGAAGGGTATTTGCTACAGGCTTATTTACAACTGTACCGTAAAACCGGCGAGCCCCGTTACCTGCAAAATGTGGTGCGGCATGCCGAAGGCATTCTGGCTCAGCGAGACGATCGTGCGGGGCGCACCGATTATAGAGGCCGCTCCGAAGCCACTTGGATTTCGACGAAATATACCGAAGGCGAACCTTATGCATGGGCGGTTCACACCGGCATTTTGTGCTTTCCAATGGCCGATTGGGCCGCAACCGTGCTGCAAGACAGCAGCCTGCATGGGCTAAGATCTACTTCTACCGGGGCCTTCAAAGGGCAGTCCTTTAAAAGCATCGCCGATCGCTTTATTCTCGAATGTGAACGTTCCATACAGGCCCATGAAGATCAATGGGTAGAAGATCCCTTGGGCTGGGACAGCAAGGACTCCATTTTTGGCAGCTACCGTCACCGGCCGGATGCTGCTTTCAATTGTGCCGGGACACTGTATCCGCTCAATAAAAATCAAACGATGGGCCTGGCCCTCTTGGCTTTGTATCAGGCCACCGGCAAGGCGGCTTACCGCGATCGGGTAGTGCGCCTGGCCAACGATTTTCACCGGGCATTACGGTGGTTCCCAAAAACCAATCATTACGAGTGGCGCTTTTGGGGCAACTTTCCCCACTGCCAGTCTAACCGTATGGAAGACATATCGCACGCGGGCATCAGCATCGACTTTGCGGTGCTTTGCGCAGAGGCAGGCATTGTATTCACCGAAACCGATCTGCAACGGTTGGCCAACACGTTTTTGGTAAAGGTGTACAAAGGCCCCAGCTATCTGGCCAATCACGTCCACGGCCAGAGCTATCCTTCCCAACGGCCCAACCAATGGATCGATCAAGGCGCACGATGGTTGAAGCTTGCCCCTTATGCGCCCGAAATGGTGCCCATCATGGCCGATTACTATTTAGAGCGTGGTGCCTGGAGCCGACAACTCAACAGCGGATCGCGGCTCTTAGGGGTGGCTCATTTGGCCTGTTACGCCCCCGATTTGAGCATAAAGGCAGTACAACGTGGGAGAGCCAAATGGGGGATAGACCATGATTTATTGGCAACTGACCATGCCATTGAAGTGTGTGGTAGCTATGGGGTGAAGGAATGGACTGCAAACAACCACCAACTACGTCTCCGTTGGCTCCACAGCAGTGTGCCGGCGATGGGCTGGAAATCAATGATTCCCTGGGGAACCCAGGGCAGAATTGCTTTAAGCGATGATGGACGGCGTTTGGTGGACTTTCCCGAAGGTTTTCAAGGAAATTATCCTCGCCAAGAATTGCCTTTGCCCTTGGGTTTTCGTTTCGAGGCCTTGAGTCGCATACATGTGTTAGGTGCTACTGTACCCGAACTGTTGGTTTTTTCCAGCGATCGGCCCGAAGTATTAGTGATGCGGCTTGTAGGCCAAACCTGGTGTTGGCAGTGGAGAAGCACCGGGTTGAACGAAGGCCTTTTGGATTGGAGGCCCTTAAGAAAGGGTGGGGAAGGAGTAGCACTGACCTTAAGTGGAAAAGTGGTGTTTGGAAAAAAGGTTTCCGATGGGTTCATTTGGACCACAGCATTGCCCACTACTGAACATGGAAGGGTGCTGGCCATTGCAGGAATAGAAAAGGAGCCCCAACTACTGGTGTTGGCTACTCAGGATGGAAGCCGTGGGGTACTGGATACGCGAAGCTGGAAGTGCCAATGGTCTTTTAGTGCTCCACACGACCACCGGATGAAAGCATTAGCGGGATGGATCGGCCAAGAAGGATACCTTGGTTTGCGCGAATACGATGGAGATACCTGGTGGTGGCAATGGCCGGAGCGAGAAAAGGAAGATACCCTGATGAGTTGGCAGCCCGTTTCACTGAACCGTTTATCGGAAACCAGTGGACCTTGGTTTACTGTTAGTGAGGGTGTGGAGGTGATTCGTATCCTACCAGAGGCGGCACTCTTGCCCAAAGGACTCTCAAAAGGCTATATCCCCCAATTCAAGCTGGTGCTCCTGCCGCCCCATACAGCCTTAGAACTTGTTCGAGGTCCTGCACAAAAGCGGACACGCTTACAAAGATGGTTGAAAAGGCCCCAAAGGCTCTGATTTGCTATGGCTGCATACCATCAAAAGATGAGATTGCTGTGCCCCAAGTAAAAAAAATTAGGATTGAAAATTCTGGTTGTGCGGAACGGTATTGCGCGATTTTGCGATTCCCTTTTACCTTTCTTTTTAGGAATAGACAGCAACAGAGCGGAGAATGCCTAAATGTACTCCTCTCGAAATCCGAGAATTTACAAACTCAATTACCGCGATAAATGTTAACTGTTTGTTTTCTGTGAGTTAACAAGTCGGGCCATCGGGCGATGGTAAATACCCTTTGAAGAGTAGTTTTTTTTGAAAGTTTTAGCGGCTAATCTTGCGTGGGTAGTTGGCTCAAAATATCCTTAATTTCTAGTATCGGATTAACGGTTTAAAGCGCATCCGTTAAAATTGCATAGCCTGGATTAACCGTCCTCCTATTATATGTTGAACCA
>ERZ1740068.564-NODE-564-length-16527-cov-8.538793_pt1 | contig 16527 bp, 9 predicted proteins | sample MGYA00581735_ERZ1740068 | MGnify/ENA primary metagenome ERZ1740068 (study PRJEB43018, sample SAMN04849740) | marine metagenome | isolation source: floating plastic debris | place: Pacific Ocean | collected 2008-08-30 | study: EMG produced TPA metagenomics assembly... | reverse complement strand
CAAGGCCGTTACCTGACGGCCGAAATAAAACGCTAACAAATATAAGTAGGCAGTAGGCAGTACGCAGTAGGCGGAGCGGACGCTGGCGCGAGATGAGGTAGGTAAACAGCCCGAGTCTGTGCCCTCACAGCCGATTACAAACACCTCAATCACTCATTACAGCGTACAAAGATGATTACTACGTGAATTCTGCTAACTTTGCGCCGAAAAGCAAGCAGACATGACCAAAGATCAAAAACAAAAGACTCATGCTTCCCGAATCGCCATCGAGCGCATCTACATCAATATGCGCCACCTTTTCAACAGAGGCAAATACAAGCCTACAGGTGTTTCCGGAGCCTCTTTGATGCAATCACTGCTGGTTCTTCAGCCCGAAATTTACGGTTACATCGCCCATCCTGAGAAAGTAGAACTGGAAGGATTACTTTATATCCTGGAAAGGCTACCGGATGGCATTGAGGAATGCCGCTTCATCAAGCTCATTGGCAGGGAAGGCTTACAGGAGATCGGCAGACCCGCAATTATCCCACCCAAAAGAAGGAGAAACTGCTATCGCATTGACCAGGACAGGATGTACGTAGAGATGACCCGGGGAAGGAGTGATATTTACGATATACTCACACACCTTACCTTTATGTACAACGAGTCACAAAAGATCCGCAACAAGTGCCTCGACTCTAAAAACAGACTTCTCGGCGACTGGCTCAAGCTGGAAGAAATAGTCACCAAAGAAAATAACAATGAGGAAATAGATGAGCCAATGGCCATTGTATACCTCAGTAATATTTTGGGTCGTACGGTAAAAGAGGTAAGTGAATCTGTAGAGAAATTCAAAGCCAGCAAGGTCAAAAATAGCCTGTTCCACATCACCTATTGGCTTGGCCAGAAAGCTATTCAGGACTCACTCAATGAAGAAGGCCGGGAAATCAGTTTCTCTGCGGAACTCCGGGAAATCGTTGGCCAGCACATCTACGGTGAACAGTGGGCGCAGAAAATCAAAAGGCTGCTGGATATGAAAGGCTGGATCAACCGACCTATTCACATCATTAGTGCCAACCTGCATAGTTTCCAAAATGCCCTCTATGGCTTTGCACTGCAGGAAACTGAGGAGTACCATACCATTGAAGAACTTGCTGAAGTGACTGCCAGGGCAGACAAGAAGCAACTCAATGAAGACATCAAGAACTTTGCCTTGTCCAATGGCATGTATGAACTGGAGGATGAGTCCGGCACCAACCTGACGGTACAGGTAGTAGACACACAAAACATCGGAAAGTTCAAGAATATTTTTGGCCTGGAAGGCCAGGACGAAAAAGCACCGGTATTGCTGATCATGGACTATGCTTTTGGTGAGCAAGCCTATGAATGCATGGATGAGTTGCTCAAACCTTATGAAGGCGTTGATGGTTCTACACAGTACTTAAATGTGAATTCAATAACTGTCATGGGTAAAGCCGGAATACTATCAGGAGACAAGGGAGATGTCATGTTGCCATCGGCACACGTCTTTGAAGGTACAGCGGATAACTATCCGTTTGACAACCTGCTGTCGGCCGAAGATTTCAAGGATACCTCGCTGGAGATCTATGAAGGCACCATGGTGACTGTATTAGGAACTTCACTTCAAAACAAAGACGTGCTTCACCACTTCATGACTTCCACCTGGAACTCTGTAGGACTGGAGATGGAAGGAGCACATTATCAAAAAGCCATTCAATCGGCCGCAAAAATCAGAAAAAGTATTTCGGACGACATCAAAGTAATGTATGCCTACTACGCCTCAGATAATCCCCTCAAAACCGGTAACACACTGGCGTCGGGAAGCCTGGGTGCTGAAGGCATCATTCCCACTTATCTGATCACGGTCAAAGTAATGGAGAAAATTCTGTCACTTACTCAATAATAAGCCCAACACACCGTTCGTAGTCATGATGAGAAACTACCTGTTTTTAGCCCTTTTACTGGGCACCACTTTCATTTGGAGTCACCAACTCGTGGCGCAAGACTGGAAAGCTGCCAAAAAAGAAAATCAGATTTCGGCCTACACCAAAGTCCGGAATAAAGGACTAAAAGAGGTGAAAGTACAGACTGTCGTCGATCAGCCGATGAGCAAGCTTGTAGATTTCATCACTGACTACGACAATCCCAAAGAGTGGAAACACAGCACACGCTCCAGCAAAGTGGTTAGCAGAGCTTCAGCCCGGGACTTCAAGGTCTATTACATCATCGCCACTCCGTGGCCCCTCAAAGACCGCGACTTCTATGCGGATGTCAATGTGAAATATAAGGACAATGAAGACATCTGTGAAATCACCTTCATCCCAGACAACTCACATGAAAAACATGGCAGTAAAGTACGGATGACGGAATTTGATACGCGCTGGGTATTGACTAAATTATCGGACGAACAAACGCAGATCGAGCTATATTCCTATGGCGATCCGGTGGGGGTAAGTGCAGGATTTGTCAACATGTTCATAGTAGATACGCCATTTAAGACGGTCAAAAACCTTCGCAAAGACATCATCACTTACTCTCAAAGCAAACCGTTACTTACAAAATAGCCACCCAAGATGATTTTGATGTATCAAAAGTGAATATTTAAAGAAAAAATTTACTTTTTCTCATATTAAATTCCTTATCTTTAACAGTACTTTCGTAATGTTCCTATTCCTGGATCCGAAAGTCATTGTATGGTACGGCTACCTATCATGGTTATACCTACCAACATTGTACATTATTAACAAAAAACAACTGATGATCTAACCGCGCCGGATCCCCATCCTGGCAGGCTACAAGATCACTGACTAGATCATGGCGTTATCACCACTTACAGAGGTACTGGGCGTGAAACGTGCGGCTCATTTATTGAGGAGGACTTGTTTCGGGGCAACCAAAGCCCAAATTGATGCTTTTGCCAGTTTAACTCCGCAAGAAGCGGTACAGCAATTATTTGGCGATGCATCCTTACCAAACCCTGAGCCTCCAATAGACCCCTCCACAGGCAGCGAATGGGTGCTGAGCGGCACAACTGAGTCCAACAGCGAAGAGTCCCAGCTAATACAGCACTGGCTTGACTGGAAAATTGGCCTGATGCTCAGCGTCAATGTTGATGCGGCACAATCGCTCAGTTATGCCTTCAGAGAACGGCTCATATTCTTTCTCCATACTCACTTTACCACCAAACGGTCCACTGTTAACAACAGTAGGGCAATGTACTTTCAGGATGCCTTGTTCCGGTTGTTTGCCTTCGATAGGGAAGACCGGATCATTCCCCCGCCAGATGAAGAAACGGAAGAACGTACGGTAGCCATTAACTTCAAGGAGTTAGCCAAGAAGGTTTGCGTAGACAATGCCATGCTTAGATTCCTGGACGGAAGGCTCAATGTCAAAGACAACCCCAATGAGAACTTCGCCAGAGAATTACTGGAGCTGTACACCATTGGCAGAGGCCTGGAGACAGCAGACCTGGGCGAACCACAGTTTGAGGGTGATTACCTCTTTTTTACAGAGGAAGATGTACAGCAAGGCGCATTGGTACTTTCAGGTTTCAATATCGACTTCAGTTTCGGCAATATAGACCCTGATACAGACCTGCCCAGAGGAATCATTAAGGGAGGCAACATCGCCCGGCAGCATGACAATGGCACCAAGACCTTTAGCTTCAGGTTTGAAAACAACCAGGTAGCCCCTGACCCGGAACTACTCGACGGCACATTCCCAACGGAAGAGAGCGCACTGGACGAGATCAGCCAATTGGTAGACCTGGTATTCGATCAACCGGAAACGGCGAGGCATATCATCCGCAAACTCTATCGCTTCTTTGTCTATCATGACATCAGTGAAGCGCTGCAGGATACGGTCATTCAGGACCTGGCCGACGTTTTCATCGCCAACGACTATAAATTGTATCCAGTGTTGGAAGCACTGTTGACCAGTCAGCATTTCTATGATGCAGAGCCTGGTGTGGCGGACAATAACTTCGGAGGAATCATCAAATCTCCGCTGGATATGGTGATCGGTTTTGTCAGGACATTTGGAATTCCCGTTGCTGATCCTGTCTCCACAACAAGACTTTACTATGAGCAGGTCAGTCGTTTCAGGAGGACGCTGGAAATCATGGGGCTCAACCTATATGAGCCTTTCGAAGTGGCAGGATATGCAGGCTATCATCAGTTCCCGCTGTACTATCGCAGCTGGATAACGCCCAATTTCCTCACCAACCGGTACAACTTTATCAAACAGCGCGTAGCGGTATCTGCCATCACACCTGAGGATGGACAGATTGATACCATCGGCTGGTTCCTGGATGCTTTCCCAATCGCTACCATCCGAAATGCGCGGCTACTCATCACTGAAGTCGCACGCTTTCTACTTCCCGTGTCAAATAATCTATCCTTTGACCTGAGTGACAGCAATGGCGAACTGACTCCAGAGCGGCTTAACTTCTACCTGCAGGAGTTTGTTGAAAAGGAAGGTCTCGGCGAAACCGGCGAAGCCGCATGGGACGCCCTATGGGACAGTGATTATGATGCAGACATCGTATCTGAAAGACTGGCCTTTCTATTGAATGCCATGCTGCAATCCCCTGAATACCAACTCATGTAATGGCCCATTTGATCTAAAGACAACTCCATGAAAAGAAGAAATTTTATCAAAAGCCTTTCAGCTGCTGCTGGTGTACCCATGGCGATTGGCGGTATCCCGATCAAAGTGATGGCCAATCAAACGCCAATGGAACGGTTGGTCGCCCAAAGCAACAATGACAAAGTGCTGGTCATTCTACAAATGCATGGCGGCAACGATGGGCTCAACACTTTCGTCCCCATAGAGCAGTACGACCACTACTTTAGCCGAAGGGCCAATATCGCCTTGCCCTATAAGTCCGGCAGGCGATCCATCATAGAGCTCGACAGCACACTGGCCACTGCAGATCAGGTGGGACTGCATCCAGACTTGCAGGACATGAAAGCGATGTATGACAATGCACGAATGGCCGTTGTGCAAGGAGTATCCTATCCGCGGAATAATGGCTCACACTTCCGTGGAAGAGACATTTGGTTCATGGGAGGCGGCCCCGATGATTACTATTCCTCTGGCTGGATAGGTCGCTATCTTGCCAAAGAATATGAACCACTCTCCTACCCCGATGATTTTCCCAATGAGGAAATGAAGGACCCGCTTGCACTGGAAATGGGGAACGATGTTTCGCTGTTGTTCCACCAGGGAGAAAACATACCGGTATCCTTGTCACTGAGCTCCAGCCCTGGTAACCTCGCCAATCTAATCGATGAATTGGAAGGGTTTGATGACCAGGGGATTGACCCCAGAGGACTACCCCCGGAATTATTGGCCAATACGCGTTATGCCAGGGAAATGGATTGGATTCTGAACCTGGAGGATAAATCAGAGATTTATGTGAAGCGACTACTGGAAGTCTATAACAATGCTTCCGAAACCAGCGTGGACTATCCGGAGGTTTATCCTTTTGCCACCAATCTTCGCAATCCACTCAGTGGGCAGTTGCAGCTGGTGGCGCGTCTGCTGGATGGCGGAGGGGCTGGCCTTGGTGTAAAAACCAAAGTTTTCCTGGTGAAAATTGGCGGTTTTGATACACACGCCGGACAGGTGCAGGAAGGAGACCCAACCGTTGGTAGTCACTCCGCACTACTTTACCACATCTCCAGTGCCATGAGGGCATTTCAGAGAGACCTGGCAGCGAGAGGGCTGGAAGACAAAGTATTGACAATGACCATGTCTGAGTTTGGCAGAAGAGTGGCTTCCAACGGCAGTTACGGAACCGACCACGGTACCGGAGGGCCGGTTATGTTGTTCGGAAGGAATGTCAACCCAGGCGTTTTTGGGACTAACCCAGACGTTTCTCAGAACAACATTGGTCTGCAATACGACTACCGACAGATTTATGCTCATATTCTGAAGGACTGGCTGGAAGTAGATGAAAGTGTGATTACCAATGACATCCTTTTCAGAGACTTTATCAACGGCAATGACGACGAGGGTAATCCCTACAGTCCATTGACCCTGACCCGGTCTATTGTCGCCGGATCAGATGACTTTTTGAGGGCGCGGTTCAGACTAGACAGTCCTTATCCGAATCCCGCTCAGGAGCAGGCCAACATCAGATTCAGGATCAACGCTGGCAGCCATGTTAAACTTAGCCTGCTGAATGTAGAAGGGAAAGTAGTAAAAAAGATCACTTCCCGATATTACCAGCAAGGCGAACATGTATTGGCAGTTAACCTGCAGGGCATGCCTGTCGGGTTATACTACGTCCGGCTGGAATCACCGAATTTAACAGCATCTAAAAAGCTAATGATCAGAAGGTAATGATTTTAAAAGCACTTAAAGTATTGCTCATTGCATTGATTTTTCTTTCATCCAATGCAGTGCACGCACAGAAGTATCAAAACTATATCAGTGAGTTTCTCTCCACGCAATGGTGGCTCGGTTTCAGAATAGGCACCAACCTCACGCAAGTAAATCCCATAGACCGCTTCAGCGGAATCAGTCCTATCAATTACAACGGCAGTAGCCTGGATAAGAATTATGATTCCTACAACCTTGCAGGCATCACAGCAGGGTTGGACATCACGTTCTATCACAAAGGCTGGTCTATAGGCTTCCAGCCGAATTTCCGGAGGTCACGATACAGCTACCAAAATGCTTTATTCTGGGAAGGAGCCAATGAAAATGAACGCTTTGAAACTGACTTCAGGCAGGAACAAAAAGTAGACTTCTTCGACATTCCACTGCTGATCAAATATGATTTACTCAAAAGAGGAGTGCGGCCATTTCTATCCGTAGGGGCCTATTACTCTTTCATTACCAATGCCGAAAAAGAACTCTCTGTCAAACAAAGGGATTTCTCCTCTGGCATTGTACAAGCACTGGATTTGGAAACTGTAAAACTGGGGGTTACTGATAACTTTGCCGGCTCCAATTATGGGTTGATCGCAGGAGCAGGTGTGAGTTTCGACTTTTGGAATATCCGTACGATCATAGAGGCAAACTACAGATATGGTCTGCAGAATATCACAAATGAGAACCGACGGTTTGACGAGTCTCTGCTGGTCAGTATAGGCGATCTCAATGACAACATCGAACTGCGTAGTCTGAACTTTTCAGCAAGCTTTGTATTTCCTCTGCGTTTCATCAGCAAACAATTCCAAGCATTTTAGTCATGAGAAACTTCATTTTTTACTCCGCTCTTTTGATGGTTATTCTCATGAGTTGTGATGAGGAAACCGAACTGGCCCCAACAGACAAGTACTTAAAAATATACGACGACCGCAGCTACAACAACACTTACAAACCGATCAGTATGATCGACACGGAAACCGGTGGCACGTTGGTGCTGACGGAGCGAAGTCTGCAGAACTCCAATTTTGCAGGATGCAGTATCATTCGCATAGATTCTATTGGAGACATTACCTCTACGGTGGAAGTTCCTGACAACATTGTAGCACCTGTGGGCGGTTTGCTTCAAATGGGCAGCAGCTATTTCTTCATTGCCATGGACGAAAACAGTCTGCTAACACAACTGGTGCCAGTAAATGAAGACGGCAGCGTCGGGACACCAAATGTCATCGGATTGAGATATCCCCTGGCTGCTTCTGTAACCAGTGACGGGAATCTGCTGGTACTCAGCTATGACTCTGACGATCGCCGTTCTATCATCAGCATCATTGGTTCTGATGGTTCGGTGCAAAGAGCCCAGGGTTACAGCGTAGGTGCCGCAAATGACATTGAACCCATCATCTTCGATCATTTTACAAACCCAGATGCGCGTTTGACATTTTTCACAGGCGAAACCGACGATGGCAGGTTCTATTTCAATGGATTTTACAACTTTACATTGTCTCTGGTCTTTACCAACTTCGGCGTAGAACCTACCGGCGTCGTTCAGGGACAACAAACCTTCACAGGCATCCGATCATTGTTGCACCTGAATACGGATCAATATACTGTCATGGGCTATCAGTTTGATCGCAATTTTTTACTCCCGCAGGCGACTATCCGATCCGACGAGATTACCTCCAGTGTCGATTTGTTCCTGGGAGCCACCCCGGAAGTGCGCCCTGGTGCTCCCTCCAAAAGCATCGCACTAAGGCAACCCGGCGGAGATCTTTTGGTGGTGACTGCTACGGAAACGCAAAACAGGCAGACCATTCTTTATTTCCATGATGAAACGGGTCAACTAAAAGGGATTGAATTACTGGGGAGTCTAAATCCATTTACATTCGGAGATTTGGTAGCAACCAATGACGGCGGACTCAAAGTAATGGGTACCACCTTTCTGGCTTCAAGATTTGAACGAGTTTATTTAGCACTCATACCAGCTTCTGAAATAAACGACATAGTACAATAAATAAGTTAAATAATTCTATTTTACGCATTGAGATTAAACAATAATTCCTGTTAAAAGTCCCTCGCTGGCCTTAAATGGCATACAATTTTGAATTTGTAGAACGTTTATTATCTTTAGGTACCAGGGAAAAGAGGGAGTATTCATACAGCGAATGAGATTTACACTATCAAATGGTTATCACCTAAGATACCTGAGCGGAACTAAAGGTAGCACAGTTTTTAGCATATGATAGGACAAAAAAGCAGACTTTTAACGTTGTTTTTTTACGATACGACGAAATTTATTGAGTCCTTGTGTAATTCTGCTGTATTTTTGAGATTGTGAAAATAGGGTGAAAATTAGGGTTAGTAATGAATAAACCAATCATACTGGTTATTGGGATGCTTTTGCTGTGGGGAACTACTTTTGGGCAAGGTTCATCGCAATTACGAACAGCCAATCAAAAATTTGAAGAGCGTAATTATACTGATGCGATCAGGTTTTATAAAGACGCGTTAAAGGAAACCAGTGCTGACATTGCCTTTGCGCAATTTCAGTTAGGGAATTGCTATCGGTTTCTTTTGGATTACCCCACTGCAGAATACCATTATAAAGAAGCCGTGGCGCTTAATGACCGCAGATATCCGTTTGCCCGGTTTCACTATGCTTCCATGCTGAAACAGAATGGAAAGTATGAGCAGGCACTTCCTGAGTTTGAAACATTCATTGTAGACATCGAGGCTTACTTTGATGACAACGAAAATGCACGGATCTATTTCAACCAGGCCAAAAACGAACGTGAAGGTTGTATACTCGCATTGACCGCGCTATCTACTCCCAAACCAGATTATAATCTCACCGTGTTGCCGTCTCCGGTCAATACAGACTACAATGACTTTGGTGCAACCTTCTATGGATCAGAGAATGAGATTTATGTCACCTCTGCCAAGAAAAATAAGAAAGGGGCCATCATCGGTGGGAGATTTGGCGAGACGTACGCTGACATCTATGGATATAGTTTCTCAGGCAGCAAATGGGTTCCCCTCAAAGGCAAAAACCTGGTAGATGGCGTTGTCAACCAAAAGTTGGGAGAAGCTGCTGGAGCCTTCAATGCAGACAAAACAAAATTCTACTATACAAAATGCGATGAAGCAAAAGGCTTCTGTATCATTGAACTGGCTATTTTCACCAATGGAAAATGGGACATAAAAAAACTAGGCAGGAACGTCAATGCACCTGGCACCACCTCCAAGCATCCAGCACTTTCTCCCTCCGGAGATACGTTGTACTTCAGTTCTAACCGGGCCGGAGGACTAGGTCAGATGGATTTGTGGATGAGTATTTCCAGCGACGGCGTTAACTGGAGCGCTGCAAAAAATCTTGGAAAGGAAATTAATACCCCCCTGGATGAGCTATCACCTTATTTTGATGGCAATACGGGTAAACTTTTCTTTGCTTCCACCGGGCATAGAGGGTTTGGAGGCTATGACATTTACCTTGCCAGTGGACAGAACCTGGATAAAATGGAGATCTATAATTTAGGCTATCCCTTCAACTCCAACAAGGATGATTTATTTGCAGTTTTTGGTAAGACAAGGGGGTTCATCTCTTCGAACAGAAATGGAGGTCCTGGGAAATTTGATGTTTATAGCTTTGACATCGGTACACAAAAAAGAGTCTTCGCAGAAATCTCAGTGGACCCGGCCATCGCTGGAAGAAATGCCATGTTCTCTGATGATTTTGAATTTGAAAGCAATCAAATCACATTGATCAAAGACCTTGTTTCCATCTCTTTAGCAGCCAAGCTGCAAGGTGTTGATCTCATCCTGCCTTCCAATCTTCAGGGCTTTTACGACAGGCTGTCCATAGAGGACCGTGGAAAAATTGAGCGTATCGTGAATTCACGCTATCGCCGTGTGACAGAAGAAGAACTCAACGAGCTGGAACTTGAGAATGAGTATTTCTTCATGACGAGCTCCGAAGCCAACAAGGAACACATCAGACACATGGCCACCAAGTACGTAGAGGAAGCCGGCCTTTCTGACAACATCGACTATGATTCCGTTGACATGGCATTTCTTGACCTCCTCAGCGAGAGCGACCGTAGAAAAGTAGAGCAATTTGTCCTGAACAAAGCCAGAAGAGCGAGAGATCATCAAATTAGTGCTGCTAACTATAACAAACTTGATAACAAAGACAAAAAGGGAGTAGATAATATCGCAGTTCAATTCATCAAAGAGAAAAAGAGTCTGGACCAGCTCACCTTGAGTGTAGACAATAACATCTTCCTGAAGCAATTAAACGCTGACAAGCGAAAGGACATTGTTCAGTCTATCAGAGATAAGATGTTGCTTTTAGCTGATGACGAGCGGTTCAAACTAACTGATGCAGACAAAGAGTTCTACAATAACCTCAGCCACGACCACCTGGAGTCGATCAAACACATCGCTCACTCTTTTCTATTGTCAGACGCTGAACATCTCAGCCAGTTCCTTGAAAAAGGAGACCTGGAGTACTATAATGTGTTGGGTGGTAATCAAAAGGCGATTGTAGACAGGATCATCGCAAAAATTATCCGTAATACTTACCTATCTGATATTCTGTATACAGAGACTTCCAGCATGAGCAAGACGGACATCCAGGACCTTCAAGATGATATTTCTGGTGCGAACAGTCTCAGTGAAATGCTCGCTTCTGTAAGTCCGAATGCGGTCGCGTCTTCTCTCAATACCAGAGATAAAAACAGACTGGTAAGATTCCTCAGTTCAGGAGGCGCCAGAGAGTACCTGAAAAGGCCAGATAATATCTTCACCATGGATGAGGATGTCGTTACAGAGGAATATGCGAAGCTTCAGGAAAAGAATCCTGAGGAAACCAACAAAAGAATTTTCCCTATCACCTTTGGTAAACCGGTCGCAAGTATTTCCACCGGAGGTTCAACAGGCACACCTACCGGCGATATTGCTGCAAAAACCTATACCAACGGGCTTGAGGTGTCGAATAAGCCAACCGAGAACATCACCCGTCTCGATCCGCAAACCATTGATTTTTACGAAGGACTTTCAGATCAGGACCAGTTGAAAATCGATCGTTTCATTGGGGCTCGTTATATCAACAGAGATTATGCACAAAGTAGCATTATCAACGCAGACATTGAATTTGAGTCTAATCTGATTAGGGCGGAAAAATCCCACATCAAGCTCCTTTCAAAAAGTCTGAAAGAAGATGCAATGGACCGTGTGGAAAAAGAGGCTGTGAAAGCATCGTTTGTTTTCTATGATAACAAGGCCACCAATGCAAAACCAAAATGGAACAGACTGATCTTATCGTATGGCCTGGACATTGACAAGAATGGTTCTTACCTGGCCAAGCGAAAAGATTATGCATTTTATGAATCTTTGACTGATACAGAAAAGGGATATGTCAAACAACTGGAAGATTTCAGAAACACCAATCACAGAATTCTCACTGACAACCTGAGGGAAGATGCAACCGACGTGGTAGTACCAAACCTGGTTCGTAACATTCCTAAATACATCGTCAAAACCGATAAAATGTCCATCGAGGGTGAGTTGATTGATAATCAGGATGGGACGGCAGTAGAAGCTTTCTCTGTGGCGCTGGAAAATGATAAGGGTACGAAAGTGTACCAAACCAACACCAACGAAAAGGGTGAGTTTGCCTTCAAAAGTATCGAAACAGATGAGTATAAGCTGGTATCGGCAGATGATAGGTATGACGAAAAGTTTGCGAAAGATTATTTCATCAAAGACCTCAAAATCACTGAGGTTGAAGCAGATGTTTTCAGAAATCTCATCAACACCAATATCTTCTTTGACTCTGACTCCAAAGCCTTGAGACGTGAGGCGGTGGTCACTCTTGATGAGATAGCAAAAGCCTATCAAGACGGGAGGTTCCTCGTTGAGCTGGACTCTCATACTGATAATGAAGGAAACAAGGACTACAATGAAGCCCTTAGTCTGGAAAGGGGTAATGCGACAAAAAGTTACCTGGTTTCCAAAGGTGTGGATAATGGTGATGTGGTCATGAGGTTTTTTGGCAGTGACAAACCGGTAGCGCCCAACGACAATGTCTATGGAAAACAATTTAACCGAAGGGTAGACATTCGCATTAAAGCCACTTCAGGCAGTGCCTATAATCCTCCGGTAGTCTATTTGGCACAACCTACAGTTGATTTTAAGAAGCTGGCTTCCAGGTATCAAATCAGTGATACAAGATTGAGGGCACTCAATGGGTTGAACTCCAATGAGCTGGCAGCTTTTAAACCTGTAAGATTACCTAATATCAACATTTCCCCGGACCTCAGTCAGGTAGTTCCTCTTAATACCAACGTGATGATTTTCACTTCTTACCTCGTCAAAGCAGGTGAGACAGTGACTTCCATTGCAGACAAGCTCAGAATCCCCGAAGAACTGATTTATGAGCTTAACAATTTGGCAAGTGACAAATTAGAGGCGGGCAGTAAGCTGATCATTGTCAGAAGAACTAAGTAAAAATTTCACCCTTCACAAGGTCTCAAAAGGTGATTGATCTTCGGATTGATCACCTTTTCTTTTTTGGTCAGTATCTCATCCAACCGCGGTACTTCCATAAGATTCAATATTGGAGAATCAAGTGAATTTCAGAGGAACCTTTCACCTCCCAAATCAGTCTCAATGTAACATTGACGTAAGCAAATTCCTGTGGAAACAAAGCCTTAATGCTTCGGTATGCGATCCGGGCAAGGGATAGAAACGGCACCCCACAGCGGAGCGAGGAGTACAGTGGATAGCCCGACCCCGACAGCGCTTCTGTTACATGATCACTGAAACTACCAGCGTAGGCGCTGATCTGGGGGAGCCCCCAAGGCAGTCCCAAAGTCCTTAAGCCATGAGCATTGAAACTAGAACAACGGATTAGCAGAGGTTCTGGCTTTGCGTTTCTTTTTCACCACAAAGTACTGGAGGGTTATTTCGGTAGCAGGGCCAAAATCCAACAGTTCATTATTTAGAAACTCGGTGGTACTTAAATCGTAACTGATACCAAGGTTGAGGAAGGCACTTCTGAAACCTGCGTAAAATATGAAAGAGTCTTTCCATTTGTGCCATACGCCAAGGGCAATCTTCATCCCCGAATTGGACGAAACAAAACGTCTGGTATCTTGTAAATCATAGGCAATGGTACCTCCTGCGTTGAACCTGAATATTTTATTCTCATAGGTGCCCAGGATTGTTGGCAGAAAGTCAAAGTTTCTAAATCTAAACTCGAATCCCCCATGGTATTTAAACAATAAGTCTAGTCTGCCATTATCATCAACTTCCAGAAATGAGGTACTTGGCTGATTGATGTTGTTGATGGCAAACCCCGAGAATGCACTGTAACGATAGGTGTGAAAGTTTCGCTCAATATTCCAATAGTACATCGCTCCGATATTGACAATGGGGTAAGCAGGGCTTTGAGAAAAGCCGTCCAGGAAAAGTACCGCTCTATCGCGATCATAACCACGGGTGCTGGCAAGAAATTGATTAAACTGACTCCCCCATCGTAAGTCTTCCACACCCAGACGCCGCTGTTCCAATCCACCTTGTACAGAAACAATGACAGTCTCTTTGCCTCTGACCGGTCCAATCTGAAAGTTGTGTGCATAGTTGACCATGATTCCATCGGTCTTTAATCCTCCTCCGGGACCAGCTCCGTTGTTGTAAACCAGGACACCAAATCCACCATACGGCATTCCATAAGTATCCTTTTGTTTTACTGGCAAGATCAAGGAGGCCTGGCTAAGGTCATTGATAAACCGGTCTTCCTGCACTGTCCCAACTGCCTGAACGCCCGAGACCTGCCTACGGTAGCCTACATGAAATGAAGGGGTGAGATAAATGCCCGCAAAGGCTGGATTCAGATGTAGTGAAGCAGAGTAATACTGAGAGAATTGCACTTGCTGAGCATCAGCAACATGCATCATACTGCAGCATAACAAAACAAAGGCGATATGTTTGAGCCACTTCATCATCTAATCAAATATATAGCATTCCGCTCTTCAATTACATTCGTGTCACCTTCTAATCGGTATCTAAGAACGTAATAGTACAATCCATTAGGTGAGTCATTTCCATTGTTTTGGTTGGTCCCGTTCCAACCATTCTCATTGGCTTCTGTATAGCTGCTGGTTTCGTAAAGTAGCACATTGGCTCTGTCAAATATCCTCAATTCAAAATCTTCTTCCAAAACTTTTACGCCAAACACTTTAAAGCTCTTATTATCTTCGTCGATGGCATTTGGTGAGAAAGCATCGGGCACATAAATAAAGCCTGTCTCCGGCACCAATGGTGCCAGGCCGATCGCCACAAATCGTTCTTCCTCAACTTTCGGTTTTAAATAGGCTTCTGCAACGATACTTCCAGACGAAAACGGCGGATCAGCCAGCAGTTCTGAAACTCCCAGTGATACAAATGTATCCTCAATGGCATTTTTCTTAACAATTACAGGAGATATGGTGTCAGCATTGATCTCATTCATTGTGCCAAAATTCTCCAGGTCTGCCTGATCAAAATCAATGCTTACCAGGGCACTGTCAACATCGCCATCTTCTACCTCCACTTTCCAAAGTGCATGACCTGAAACACCAATGATATCTTCTGAGATGGGCGGATTTGACGAACCTGGCGCAACCACTGAAACCTTCATTTTCACATTGCTACCTGTGATATCGTCAAATGCGATAGGCGCAAACACCCCATTGTTTCCAATTGGGTAATATTTGAATCCTGTACCAATCTGAATAAGTGCACCATCGAAATAAGAATTTCCATTTCCGCCAGTAACTACGGCACTTTCTTGTATGATCAATTGTGCATTATCTCTGATCTTCAGAATACCGTTGATGAATTCCAACTGATCTGAAACAAAGATGGTATCAGCTTCAATCATCACCTCATTGCTTCCTCCATCAATTGTCAAACGTTGCAGGTCAAGCTCAGAGCTCACAACCTGTTGCGTGTCATCGCCGATGAAAGCCAACTCACCCATCATACTAGTGAACATGTTGTTATTGATAAAGCTACCGAAGACACTCACTGTCCCAAAGTTATTGATCGCTCCATCGTTCTGCAGATCACCACCAACGCTCAGGTTAGCGTCTTCCTGCACATAAATAAGGGCATTTTCCTGCAAAAAAAGGTTCTGCCCCATTAACACGTCTATCTTCAGAAGGCTGATGAGCACACCTAGTAAAATTACTTTATTCTTCATCTGCCTTCTTATTTTCGTCCGACTTGACACCAATGGCTTCCTTAATCATGTTGATATCAGATTGCATTGATTTGTTCTCTGCTTTCAACTCATCGATTTCCTTATCCTGATCCGATAAGTCGACATTGAGTTGAGCGATAATCGACTGTTGTTCTTTGATCGCCTGCATCAACACAGGTATTAATCCCTGATAGTTCACCATTTTATATCCTCTTCTATCGGTACTCACCAGTTCCGGAAATACTAGTTCCAGCTCCTGAGCGATGACACCGATCTGCTTTTTCTGCTTTTCATCTGCTTTGAAGAAGTAGTTATACCCACCCAATTGATCCAATTTGGATAAAGTGTTTTGCAGCAAGGTAATGTCTTTCTTCAATCTCTCATCCGAAGAAGACATGATGTTTCCGGTACCATCTGTTTCCAAACCTGGCGCATTGAGCACACCTGAAAGTGTCAGTCCTGTGAAAGTGGGAGAATCGCCAGAACCCAGCCCTAAAGTAGACCGCTGTGAGGAAGCATCAGCATCGTCCAGCAGGTTTCTGCCAGCCATACTGATACCAGTGGTAGCGTATGTATCACTGCCCGTTGTATAAATCATTTGATTCGCATTCGTTGTTAATCCAGCTATGGATGATAAGGCAGTACTTGCATTCTGTTTACCTGAAATCGCAGTTGCGTTGGCAGAGATGTTTCCTGCATTGGTATCCACGTTTCCATCAATCTCATCAAGAGCCCCATTCACATTATCGGCTGTTAAGCCGGAAGTCATGTTATCATAATCAATCTCAGCCGCCTCATCCACTGTATTCACCTGCACATCCACATAATTCTTCGTCGCTGCATCTTGTGCCAGCGTGGGATCGGCTACGTTCGTCAATTTCTGACTACCCAGACTCACATTCGCTGCA
>ERZ1740068.563-NODE-563-length-16540-cov-8.500698_pt1 | contig 16540 bp, 9 predicted proteins | sample MGYA00581735_ERZ1740068 | MGnify/ENA primary metagenome ERZ1740068 (study PRJEB43018, sample SAMN04849740) | marine metagenome | isolation source: floating plastic debris | place: Pacific Ocean | collected 2008-08-30 | study: EMG produced TPA metagenomics assembly... | reverse complement strand
TATGCAATAGGCAAATGTCTGTACAAGACAATAATTACGATATTCCGGTATTACTTCATTACTAATCAAAAATCACGCATCACTCATTTAATAGTAGGCAGTAGCCAATATGCAATAGGCAACGATTTTACAGATCATTCCGGTATTTCGACATTACTCCATTCCGGTATTCATCAAAAAGTAGACAGAGACAAAAAAATGGCCGCCCCTATCCAGGAACGGCCTCATCATCAGCAAAAATGTTACCAACCTTACAGGTTATTCACACTTTATCTTCTTCTGCGGTGACCTCTGGGATTGAGTTCCACCTCAGTAGTTTCTCCATTTAAGGTAACAGATACCAGTCTGTCACAAGTACCGTCGCCAAAGTCAGTCACCACACTATTGTCACCCCAATTAATCTCTTTGACACCTGATACCGCAATTCTGGCTGTTCCGGAGACTCTGCAAGAGCGTTTGAATACCAGCGGTGTGGTGATCTCTGAAGTATAAGCCGTGCCATCCCTTCTTACTCCGCTTGCACTTCCTGTCAGGGTTACTTCATCGTCAATGGGATTGGCTGCTCTGTTCCATGTCCTGGTGTGGTCAGCATCTCTGGAAATGAAGGTATCATCAGCAAATGTGATCTTACCGCCCACCAGTGTGATATTGAACATGGGCGCATCTTCTGTGGTCTCGGATACGTTGGTCACTGTCCTTACGCCTTCTACCTGTACGCTGTCAAAATAGAAGTCTTCAAATTCCACCCTGCGGAAGGCTCCCGGTACATATTTCGCATCATTGTAAGTGATGATGATCTTACCACTTTTGATGTGTCCCCGTGGTCCTTCGCAAGTACCGTCAAATGTTACTTCAATAATTTGATTCTCCTCATCATGCGTGATCTCGGCACAGCTGATTGACTCGTCCCTGCCATTGAATCCACGTCCTGCAGATGGGATCTCTAAAATACTTTGTTCAACAATGTCATCAATTTCTTCATATGTGGAAGTTGCAGACTCTTCAGATTCAATATCGGCCTCAGAAATCTGAGCTTCTATTGCAGTACTTGTGGTTTCTTCGTCATTACAAGCGATCACACTCAGGGCGATCAAAAATGCAGCAATAATTCTAACTCTATTCATTTCTTATTTATTTGTTGTTGTTAAGATAAGTCTTCAACCCAGAATATGCATTTGAAAATTTATTGCGTAGCTAACTCGCTTTGAATCAGTTAATGAACAAGTTTTTTATTTTAACCGTAGCCATGCTACGCATAAATCAATAAAACTTGCTGATTCTTTGCGATTTAACTCCTCATGACTAAGTTCTAACGCATAATCTGGGTTCAACAGGCCCGTCGTGAATGCTTATTTGTTTCTAAAATAATTTCTGAACCTTAGACTGGAGGGTTGCGTGATGGTTTAATCCATAGAATAAAAAAATATTGAAAAATTCCACAATTCATTGATTACCAATTAATTGAACCTCAATTAAATTTTTCCTTTTCCGGAACAATCTCGATAAATTGTCATTTTCGAGTGATTAATTGGATTATTTTTTCAATTGACCACACATTGCGTTTATTTTACAACATGCGATTCCATATAGTTTTCATTTTTTTATACATCGTAGCAAGCGGAACAACGTTTGGGCAGGACAACGGCGCTGACCTCAAAAAGGCGGCAGATGCTGCTTTACAGAAAATGTCTTATCAGGAAGCTATTGGCTTATACGAAGATGCGTTTGCAGCTTATGAAGACCAGCAAAACAATGGCGGTGCGGTAGAATGTACTATCGGGATCGGTCAATGCCAGATTGCCCTCGGCCGATTTACTGAAGCGACCGAGACGCTGGAGTCTGGTACCAATCGCTACAAGGATGATCAGCAAGTATCTCCACAAGGGCGAGCGATGCTCTACAAACTATTGGGTGAGGCTTATCTCAATAATGGACTCAACCAACAGGCACTGGCAGTACTCAATCAATCGGAACAGCTGATCACCAACAAAGACGACCTCTTCTATGCAGAGCTGATGGAAGAGATTGGAGTTGCCTACTGGAACAGTGGCAACGACCAATTGGCCACCCAGTATCATCAACTGGCCTTACAAAAAAGAAATGACCTCCTGGAAGAAGGCCACGCACTTATTGCAGATTCCTACATCAACCTGGGGCTCGTTACCATGGGTGATGACTACCTCAATACCTTCACCTACTTCAACAAGGCGCTGACCATCTATGAAAAACAATTTGGTGAAAACCATCTGAAGGTAGCCAATGCGTATTTCAATCTGGGGCTGGCAGACCTGGAAAACGGCACCTACACGCAGGCAACCCGCTATTTTGAAAAGGTGGAAGCCATCTATGCGGTCATTTATCAGCAAAATCACCCCAACATGGCCATCATAGAGGCGATTTTAGGACGTGTAGACTACGAATTGGAAAAATATGATGAGGCCATCGCCAAATTCAACGAAGCCCTGAGAATTTATAAGGAAATCCATGGTGACAAACACCCTGAGATTGCCGATACCTACGGACGACTTGGCGAGGTCTACCGGGACAAGGAGGACTATAAAAATGCCATCAAAATGTATCAACAGGCAATTTTCGCCAATTTAAGAGACCAAAACCCTTCCTCAGACAAATCACTTCCCCGCCTGGAAAAGTACTTCAATGCCGACTACCTCCTCCGGTTTTTACAGGCCAAGGCGATTGCGCTGGAAGAACTACACTACAACAAAAGCCTGAAGCCGAAAGACATCAATGCCGCTATCTCTACCTATATCCTTTGCGATTCTCTGATTTCCAAAATCAAACAAATCAGGCTCAACGAAGAGGATAAGATCAAAATGAGCGCCATCTCCAATGAGATCTATGAAGATGGCATCAGGATCAGTATTGACATTGCAGAGAAATCGATGAGCAAAAAGCAATATCATGAGCTGGCTTACCAGTTTTTTGAGCGTAGCAAGGCCTCCACTTTACACGAAGCGATCAACGACACGCAGGCCAAGAATTTTGCAGGCATACCAGCAGCAGTGCTTCAACAGGAAACCACGTTGATCAATGACATCGTGGTGCTGGAAAACAAACTCAATGATCAAAACCTGGAAGCTGAGCAAGAAAATCAGCTGAGTGAAGAGCTGTTTGAGAAAAACAGACAATATCGCAGTTTCATTCAATCGCTGGAACAGGACTATCCCGACTATTATGAGCTGAAGTACAAAAGCAGTCTGGCCAGCTCCAGGCAGATACAGGCGATGCTTGCCGAGAATGAAGCGATCATTTCCTATTTTGTATCTTTTGAAGGAGAATCTGACGAGATCGGTCGTTTATACATCATGTCGCTGGGCGCACAAAAGATGGATTTTTACAGGGTCAACCTGGACAAAAAATTCTTTAATCAGATTCGTGGTTTTAGAAATGCCATCAAGTTCAAGTCCGATAAAGCCATTAGAAAGATCGGTAAGAACCTATTTCAATTGTTTTTCCCCCGGGAGCTCTATGAACGATACGACTTTTTCACCATCATCCCTGATGGTGCACTTGGAACCATTCCATTCGAAGCACTGCTGGATGAATCAGGGCAGTACGTCATCGAGACAAAAAACATCAATTATGACTTCTCCGCTAATCTATATTATGAGAACCTGAAAAAAGCGGGTAATGAAGGCAAACGCATCCTGGCCATGGCACCTGAGAAATTTGATTCTTATGAGTCAGTACGTCTCAACACACTTCCCGGAACCATCCGCGAGGTAAGACAACTGGAACGCATCTCCAAAAGCAGTCCCTATAAAGTAGATGTCCAAACGAATGAACTTGCCTCGGAAGGACGTTTCAAAACCACTGCTTTGCAGGACTATTCTATCATCCATTTGGCTACACACGGTGAAGTGAATGAATCCGAGCCCAATTTGTCACGAATATTCCTGTATAACAGCGACCGCGATGAGGACGATGGTTTCTTATACTCTTCGGAGATCTACAACCTCAAGCTCAATGCTGACCTGGTGACGCTGTCGGCTTGTGAAACGGGACTGGGCAAGGTAGCCAAAGGAGAGGGCATCATTGGCTTGTCCAGATCGCTGAAATATGCCGGCAGCAAGAACCTGATCGTTTCTCTGTGGCAGGTGGCCGATCAATCAACTTCTGACCTGATGATCAGCTTTTACGAGAAGGTGCAGACAGGAGATTCAGCCTATCGCTCAGCACTGCGGGATGCCAAGTTATCACTGCTTTACTCCGATAACTATAGCTCTCCATATTACTGGGCTCCCTTTATCCTGATCGGCAAATAAAACGCCATATCTTCAATAAAAGCTCAGTAGCCGATTCACCGATCAGCACCTGCTGGAAGTGCTCCAATTATCACTTTGTTAGCCCATTCAACGAGCGGCAATTTGGGGAAGTGACCCACAAATACTTACTTTCATTGTCAGAAGCATCTTTTGGTGTCACCGATAACCTATATAAAAAGATTTTTATCATGGTCGCACATCTACTTTCAAGAGATGCCCTAAACTGAATGATATCATTATGAAAAACAAAATTTATCTATTTCTGTGTTTGATCGGGCTGCTATCGATGGACCTGCAGGCACAGCAATTAGACATGGATATGCTCAAAGGCATGAAAGCCCGCAACATCGGGCCTGCCGGAATGAGTGGTCGTGTCACTTCAATTGATGTAGTCACAGATGATCCGGCGGTCATGTACGTAGGTACGGCATCAGGTGGATTGTGGAAATCTGTGAGCGGAGGCATCAAATGGGAGCCTATCTTTGACAAGGAAAAGACCGGTTCTATTGGAGCAGTCACCATTCAGCAGTCCAACCCATCTGTGGTATGGGTGGGTACCGGTGAAGGTAACCCCAGAAACAGTCTCAACGGTGGATACGGTGTCTACAAATCCCTGGATGGCGGTAAAAACTGGCAATACATGGGATTGGGTGAAACCAGGCATATCCATCGCATCCTCGTAGACCCTACCAACCCCGATGTGGTTTACGTAGGTGCCATCGGTTCTCCCTGGGGCGAGCATCCGCAGAGAGGTGTTTTCAAAACGACCGACGGTGGTAAAACATGGAATAAAATACTTTTTGTAGACAATAAGACCGGCGTCGCGGACATGGTCATTGACCCGGAAAACCCCAACAAACTGGTAGTGGCCATGTGGCAACACAGAAGGCAGCCATGGACATTCAAGTCTGGTGGTCCCGGTTCAGGATTATACGTCACTTTCGATGGTGGTGAAACCTGGAAAAAACGTACCAGCGAAGACGGCCTGCCAAAAGGCGATCTGGGAAGGATTGGTCTGGCCATTGCGCCCAGCAACCCCAACACCATCTATGCACTGGTGGAATCTAAGAAAAACGCCCTCTACAAATCGACCGATGGTGGATTTAAGTGGAAAATGATCAATAGCAAAAGTGACATTGGCAATCGCCCGTTCTACTACTCTGATATCTACGTAGACCCTGTCAATGAGAACCGTGTCTATTCTATTTTCACCTATGTGAATGTGAGTAACGACGGCGGTAAGAACTTCAGTCAGCTAATGGGTGCTTATGGCGTTTCCAATGGCGTCCACCCCGACCACCACGCATGGTGGATCCACCCGAAAGATCCTAATTTCATCATCAATGGTAATGATGGTGGTATGAACATTTCCAGGGACAGAGGTAAAACCTGGAGATTTGTGCAAAACCTACCGGTAGCGCAGTTTTATCACATCAATGTAGACAATGAATTTCCTTACAATGTCTACGGTGGTATGCAGGACAATGGCTCATGGGGAGGCCCTGCTTATGTACTGAAAGCACAAGGCATCAGGAACTCCTACTGGCAGGAACTGGCCTTTGGTGATGGTTTTGATGTAGTACCCGATCCGGATGACTCACGTTATGGCTATGCGATGTCTCAGCAGGGATTTGTAAGCCGCTATGACCGCATGACAGGTTATAACCACAACATACGCCCTACCCACCCTGATCCAAATGTACGACTACGGTTCAACTGGAACGCTGCCATTGCGCAAGATCCTTTTGATAACAATACCATTTTCTTCGGTTCGCAGTTTGTGCACAAAAGTGAAGACAAGGGAAGTACCTGGACGGTTATTTCTCCAGACCTGACCACCAACGATCCTGATAAACAAAAGCAGGATCAAAGTGGAGGCCTGACCATGGATGCGACAGGTGCTGAAAACCACACGACGATTCTGGCCATTTCGCCAAGTCCGGTAGACAGAGCAGTCATCTGGGTAGGTACCGACGACGGACTGGTACAGCTCAGCAGAGACGGTGGTAAGAGCTGGTCAAAAGTCAGCCAGAACATCCCTGGCATGCCTGCTGGCGCATGGATTCCTCAGATCAAGGTATCCAACAAAAATGCTGGTGAAGCGCTCATCGTGGTGAATGACTACAGAAGGTACAATTATGAGCCTTATGCCTACAGGACCAGAAACTATGGTCAGACCTGGGAAAGGATTGTAGACAGCAATGATGTTTTCGGCTACACATTGTCCATCGTTCAAGACCCTGAAGAGCCCAATCTGCTATTCCTGGGTACAGACGACGGATTGTACGTAAGTATTGATGGCGCAGGCACGTGGACCAAATGGACCAATGGTTATCCTTCGGTTTCTACCAAAGACCTGGTGATCCACCCAAGAGAGCATGACCTGGTCATTGGCACTTTTGGAAGAGCTGCTTATGTATTGGATGACATTCGTCCATTGAGGGCGATGGCTCAAAACAACAAGGTAACGGACAAGGCCGTTTCCATCTTCCCTCCCCCTACCGGTGTATTGGTACAGGCTACTCAGCAGCCTTCGGGAACCAGGTTTGGAGCAGATGCCCTGTACAATGGTGAAAACAGACGTGGCGGCGCCATGATCTCCTACTATTTCCAGAAGCCTGAGAAAAAAGAAGCAGCTCCGGCGGCTACCAGCAGCAAAGGCAAGAAGAAAGGTAAGAAAAAAGGCAGCACGCCTGCCCCTGCCATGGACAAGAAAAGCGACTCTGTTAAAGTAGTGTTTGACTCTTTACATTTCACCTTTTACAAAGGCGACGAGCTCATCCGTACCATCAAGTTCAAAGCGCCTAAGGAGGAAGGACTCAACAGAATGTACTGGGGCATGAATGAGAAAGGTGTGAAGAGACCTTCCCGACGTGCACCCAGGTTCAATTTTGAGCCAGGAGGGCTACGGGTAGCACCCGGACAGTATAAGGTAAAAGTAACCTATGGCGACCAGGCTGACTCAACGATGATAGAAGTCATCAATGATCCGCGTTTCGATGTACCTGCCAGCGGCCATCAGCAAAAGAGGGATGCCCTCAAAAAGATTGAAGGCATGATCAGCAGGGCTGAAAAAGCGGTTACGCAATTGAGAGAGTCCAAAGAAATTGCTGATGCGTATGCCAAAGACCTGAAGAAGGCTGATAAAGAAAAGTACAAAGACCAAATTGAAAAAAGTAAGGCGGTCAGTGATACGATCAGTAATCTGATGAATGAATTCCTTGGCAAACAAGACAAGAGACAGGGAATCACGCTCGATTACAAAGTCTACATCATGCAGCGCATCAGAGGAGCGCAGTTCTACACTGGCAATCAAATGGGCGCTCCTACCCGTACGGAGAGAGAATTGATGGAGCAGGCGGAGAATGCCATAAACGAGCATATGAAAGCAGTGAAAGCATTCTTTGAAAACGACTGGAAAACCTATCGTACAGAAATGGAGCCTGTCACAGTATCTCCATTCAAAGACTATGATCCGCTGGAGTAGTGAGACAAAAGACATTCAGTGTATGACGACCATACATTGATACACTTACATTTACCCAATAATAATGGCCCTGGTAGTGATACCAGGGCCTCTTTTATTTATCCTTTTCTTGATCAACAGTTAAGTGACTTTTATAAGTATTCTCTTAGACAGAGTACTACAGTTTATTCAGACTTCATCGCGCTTTCTTACTTCTGTTCCTTTTTGGCTTGATCCCAAAAGGAACCAAAAAGATCAAGGCTGTCCCGAAAATGGCTAAAAATCAATTGATTCCGCTGAAAATTTAAGAACTCCTTCGTCAAACAGCTTAAATTTTTTAATCGCTACATCAACTGATTTTCTTAACGCATTTTCGACAAGGCCAATTTACAAAACCTCAAAATTAGACATATTTAAAGCCTAAAATCATTTATTAGAAACATCCTTTTTTGTATTTTGGAAGCGTTCCTCAGACAGATTTATTTTTCAGGAGAAGTTTAAGACAATGGCAGTAAAGCCCTCTCTTTTAATTGTTTTTCATACGATACGGTAACTACATGACACCTAGATCCTCTTCAGCACCAACGTAATCTTGTTCCAGTCAGCAGCGGCGTTGATTACCTTTCTGAAAGCCTCAAATTCCGCAACAGGATAGTAGATCTGATCATAAAACTCATCTATGGTGATGCTGAGTTCATTGCCATTGAGCTCATAAGAAGACTCAAAACGATAGATGACCTTGTCGTCTTCCTTTACATTCTCCACAATGACCAGGTCATCGGCATTCTGTACCTGATAGCCATCGGGAATCTCTATACGGATACGTCGGTCATAACCCCGGTTGTATTCATTCTCTACCTCAAACTGACGCTCATCTTCCTGATACAGCTCGGACTGCTCACCAATGAGATCTCCTACCTTCAGCAAGATCGTATTGCCGGCATTCTCCAGGTATCCATCGGTCTCAAAATCCACTGTCACCTCAAAGGGTTCTCCCCATCGCTCATAGCCCAGTTCTCCTTTCGTCACCTTCACCTCTCCTACTTCAGCATCAGCTGCAAGGTATCTGACCAGCTCATCCAGCATTTGTGTTTTCTGCTCTTCGTTGGCACGTGTGAGCACAAACTTATACAGCGTAGCCTCCATGCCGGTAAACTCTCTGGTCACCTGCAATTGGTTGTTGGCAAGGTCTTCGTCAAAAGTCATCGAAATGTTGAGGTTATTCATATTTTCCTGATAGGGTGCTTCCTCGATATACCCTATTCTGGTCACAGGATAGGCAAAATCCTGCACCTTTCTGGCGCCCACAAATATCCCTTTGGTCGCAGTGAGCTCTGGAGGGACAGAACCATATCGGTGAAAAGCCTGGTAGGGAGCAAGATAGACCTTCTGGTCCGGCAGGTAAATCAAATACTCGTCGAGGTAACTCCAGCTGTCAAAATCGGGGTTGAAACGCTCCTCCGATCGGTTGGAAGTCACCACCAGTTCGTATTTGACATCCAGGTATTGCAAGACACTCACAAACAGCTTGACAAATGCTTTCTTATCTCCATACTTATTCCTGAAGAAATCAGTCAGTTTATCAGAGGCATACTCGTTGATAAAGAATTGTCCTTTGATGTCATGTTCCAGCTTCTTGAGGCGCGCTACCACGTCTTCACTTTTCAGGTCATTGTCCTTGATAAAAGACTGGGCAACACGCTCCTCTGCCTTGTCCATTTCATGAATTCCATCATAAATCAGTTTACCGCCATCGGAATAGGTATTGAGTCTTTTGTTGCCTGCATAAGTGTTATAAGCAAGTTTAAAGTCTACTCGTTTTTTGTTGGCCCGTCCGGCAGCAAACCCTTCTGTGGCAAAGGGCGGCACGTTTTGCACTTTGAGTTGATACAGGTTGTATTCCTCCGTGTCATCTATTTGTTTCACGGTTGCCGTATCATTATTGACCACAAAGTCATATTCCAGGTTTTCGGGTGATTTGATGGACAATTCATACTCACGAACCGGCGCTCCAAACTGGAAAACGTCTGACAAAAATACCCTTCCCGGGCCTCTCAGGACATAGCGATATTCAATCTCGCCTCCTACTTCAGCACCTTCTACCGCAAAAATCCGATAACCACCTTCTATTTCTTCATCTTCTATTTCCTTGATATCCTCCTGATTGAGCTTGGTGATTTTACCATCAGGAGAAATGGCCCTTGATTTCACATCAATCAACTCATTTTGACCTGCTACCGGAATGTATATCCGGTTACTGCTTTCCAGCGCGTCTTCATTCGTAGCCCTCACGATGACATGTACCGTGCGGTCACAGACATACTTTCGGTCAATGTACTTGAAGTCAAAACCGATGGCTCTGTATAAATAATAGAGCGGATATTCTTCATCGCCCTCCTCGATGGCAAAAGGCTGACGGTTTTCTTCCCATTCACTTTGGGCCATGGATGGCGCACCAATCAACAGGATCAGGAGTAATGACAATAATTTTAACTTCATTGCTTAGCTATTTTTCTTTTTGAGTACTACAGAGTTTCGAACAGATTGGGAATATTGCCTGATGATCTTATTCCAAGAGGTAAATGAATCTACCGGCAACAATAAATAGTTCACATAAAATTCTTTGGTGGCTATCACCTTATTACCCTTTTGCTCATAGTTGATGGTAAAGCCAAAAAACGACTCTTCTGCTTTGATGTCTTCCGGCAGGAAGGACACTTCATAGCCTTCTGGCAGGTCCATGGTCACCACACTGCGGTTGATGTAATTGTAATCATTTTCAATGGGTACTTCCCGGTCTTTGATGACAGCATTCAACAGGCTTTTGTCCAGACAAAGATTCACGTATACCTCATCTCCAATCTCCCTGTAGTAATCAGCCACATTGAACTCATAGTCGATCTCGATGGGTTGGTCCAGGTCTTCTACATTAGACACAGAAGCGTCATCAAGGACAAACTTATTACTTCCTTTACTCAGCAGTCTGCGCAGGTACTTCTCAGTGCTCTTTTGCGTAATGCCTGTGAGTTTATAGGTATTGGCCACTTTCACCAAACCGGTCAGTACTACCTGTCCTGTGCCGCTGACGGTCCCTTTGTCCAATGCCACAAAGGCCGAGTCGATCATCAGGTTTTGCTCTTTGGGCACCACAGGCACAGTAACTACTTTATAATCTTCTCCTAAACTGACCAGGCTTTCCTTGCCCTGTATCATGCTGGTAGGATAGCCCACAGGCGAATAACTCCCTGTTGCGTCCAGGAAAATCGTTTCACCGTCAAGCTCCACCGAGGCAATCATGTGATTATCTACTGATGGCGTAGGCAATTCAGTATATTTATAGGGTAAGTCCCTGGTACCAATCCAGGTGTAATGCGCATCCAGTCCCTGACTCCTCAGGAGCCCTACCAGCACACTGGTCATGTCTTTACAATCACCATAGCGCTTTTCCATCACATAATCTGCCGCATGAGGGATAAAACCTCTCATACCTTGCTCAAATGCAATGTACCGTACGTTGTCCTGTACCCAATAAAAGATTTTTCGTACTTTTTCCAAATCAGAGTCGTCTTTATCTACAATAGCCGTTGCCAGCATCTCCACCGACTGCTCAATGTCCAGCCCATCGATGAAAGTGCGATACCAATTGTGCAGATCATCCAGCGAGGAGAGTACGTTCACTTGCTTTCCCGATTCGGTGGTATAAGAACTGATGGTACCATGCGCTGATTGCGTCAGGTAGCCAAACTTAGGACCGTCTCTCTTGATGTCTATGGCCGGCAGGTCCTTTGCGGAAAAGCTGTATCGCACCTTCTTGCCTTCACTGGATTGCTCAAATTGCACCACGCTGCCAGGGTCATTGAATACGCCCTGGTCGATGACCACTTCTTTGTCTGCGAGGATTTCATAGGTGGAGCTAAGCACCGGGAGGTAATTGGAAAAATAGAACCTTCCCAGCAAGTGTGGATCCGACATTTCTGTGGTATACTGGGTGACAATCTTACAGCCTTCGGTCAGCTGTGGATAGTTGAAGCTGATCACTTCCGTATCGTCAAAGAAGACAAAACTGTCTTTGTCATAAGACCGCTTAAAATCTACCACCTCTTCCCTGCTGTACTTCTTCTTGCCCGGGATCATGGTGTAGGCCTTCAGCCCTTCTACTTTAGAAAAAGAACTGCTATATACTTCATCTTTGGAGAAAGCAATGGGGTTTTGCAGGATCATGGTTTCCTGATAAAAGGCTACTTTGATCAACAGTGAATCTCCAGATACTTCTACCACCATTTCACGCCTCAGCTCTGTGATCACAGCACTTTCATCAGGATATCTTTCCTTCAGCGACGCAAACTCCTCCGCAGGAGACATATTGGCTGTTTCTGCAATGGCATTCGGGTGAATCCACCCAAACAGCATCAAAAACAATAAAACCCCAATTTTCTTAATATGCTTCATCATTCCGATAAAATCTTTTTTCTACAAGCTGGCCATTTTCATCATAGCTGTAGCTCCATCCTTCCAGCTTACCAAATATCCAGTTAAACTCCTGACGTTTCTGGCCATTAGTGTGATAAATTAGTTCTTTTCCATGTTTATAATCATCCTTGTACTGCGTAGACGTCTTCAACTTACCATTGGGATGATACGCCACACTTTCACCCTGGATGGTACCCTTCACGTAGCGGGTTTTACTCATCACCTGACCATTGGCTGCATAATAAATTGATTCGCCATCTAGGCCACCTCGCTTGTACTGCTGAGATACCGCTACCTGACCGTTTTCATAGTACGATTGAATGCTTACATCGCCACTATCGTCAAATTTGACAGGATCCATCAATTTCCCGGTCTTATCTTTGACCTGATAAGCATATAATCCGGCATCCTTGTCATAAAACTTGACCAGCTGCCAGTTACCTTCCCAGTCATAATAAGTACCAGTACCATGAGATTTTCCCTCTCTGTAGAAACGTACGTACTCAGTTTCACCATTGTCGTGGTATGAAACTGATTTTCCGTGGGTTTCACCATCCTGATAATCTACTTCAGAGGACAATTTACCTTCTTTTGTATAATAAGACCACTGACCATCGAGTGAGCCTGCGAGATAGCCTCCCTCGGCATTCAGCTGACCATTGCGGAAGAAGCCCTGGTAAGACTGATACACAGGACCATCCATCTTGTACCTATAGGCAACGTCGCCATTTTTCCGTAATTGCGTAAAACCATCAACTATTTGTCCATTTAAAAACTGATAGACAATCTTTTGTTCTCCGCTGACATATTTCAGTACATATTGTCCGCCAGTCTTTGGAATCTCTACCTCATTGAAGGGCTTGCCCAAAGTATCGTATTGTGTTTCTTTCAACAAGATACCCTCTTCATAGTACTCACGGTTGATGATGCGCCCTTTGTAATCGAAGTAGCTGACATCACCATGGTATTGATTGTCTTTATAGTTCCTGATCATCGACAGCGTCCCATCAGGGTGATAGTCACGCCACTCCTGTTGCCTTTCGTCCTTGACATGCCAGCCTTCGCTCTGCACCTGGCCATCCTCACGATAATACTGCATGTAACCATCGGTCATGCCATCCTGATGGCTGCTCTTTGAAAACACGGTGCCATTGCTCCTGTATTCCGTCATGAGACCTTTCCAGCCATCGTCTTTCATCACTCCTTCCCTGAAGACCAGTCCATTGGGAAAATAGATGGTATACTCGCCCTGAAGCTGGTCATTCTCCATCACTCCTTCTCCCCTAAGCTGTCCATTCATGTAGTAAGTCCGATAGGGCATCTTGCCATTCTTGATTTTGGCAGCGAACCACTCCTCCCCATCAGGGCCAAATGCCCTTGAAGCTACCAGTTGGTCGTCTTTATAGGTTTTGATCTCCGCCAGACTGCCATCGTACCAATATGCTTTCACCTCCCCTTGCACCAACTGCTCTTCATCGTAAGTCTCCGTTTGGCTTTTGTTTCCATCTTCATAGTAGTAGGTCCACTCGCCATATTTCTGTCCATCCCGGTAAACTCCCGTTGCAGCCACCTGACCATTGCGATAATATTTCTTCCAGGTACCCGTTTCATTGTCATCTTCATAGTCACCTTCCAAACTCAACTTGCCATCAGCATAGAATCCTTTGTAGGGCCCAGACAACGTATCAGCAGCATACTGATATCCGTTACTCATCTGTCCGTTGCGATAAAAAGTCTTGTAATAACCTTCAAAAAGGTCGTCTTTCACCTCATATTCCCGGTTCAGCTCCCCCGTAACGTAGTAGGATTTCCCCAATCCATTGGCCATGTTTTTGGCATAGTCATAGACACCGCTTTGAGTCCCAAATTGATTATAATAAATCCACTCGCCTTCCTTTTTCCCATCTTTAAAAGACACCCGGCTACTCAAAGTTCCATCTTCATTATAAGAGAGGAGCTCCCCTACCAGTTCCTCATTTTCACCAAAGTCTTCGATGCTTTCCAACTGTCCGTTGGGGTGGTAGTAGTGCCATTTACCTGTCCTTTTACCTTCTTTATTAAAGGTGCCGTGAGAAGTGATACGTCCGTTCTCACCTACCCAAAGCCAAGGACCTACGAAAGTCTCTCCGTCTTTGTCACCTACCGCTGAGACCGTGTTGTCATTGTAATACCAAAATTCATAAACGCCCGGTGCTTTCTTCACTGTATCTTGCAAAAAGTCCTGGTTTTTAGCAAGGTACTGCTGTGCTACTTCAATCCACTGCTCTTTTTCTTTTTCGTGATTGGCCAACCACTTGGTCACACGTTCTTTACCGGTAGAGGTGAGCATAAAGTACATGAAAGGGGACGTGAGCTCTTTTTGGGCCATTGCCTGAAACATAGGCACGTAGTAATCCATCCAAAAATCACCGGTGTTGGGTGTGTATTCCAGGGAGTTGAGCAGCAATTCGCCCTGCTGTGCTATGGGGGCATTGAAATTAACCTTAGACTCATAACGATCATCCAATGCCACATTGGACTTGATCAACTGGTCATACACTTCAAAAGCCGCATTGTCCAGCTTCAACCTGATCTGGCCTTCGTTTTTGCTGGCATCATTGACCATGTTATTACTCATGACCAGAGAAGCATTGTGATCTGGATTGATGGCCAATCCCATGAAAAATGAGAGCAACGATCTGGTACGCATCCCCGCAAAGGATGTGATGGCACCCAGCATGCGGTGGGCATTTTCATAATAAGGATCTATTTTCACACAGCGCTGAAATACGGGGATCGCCCGGTCCTATTCTTCCAGTTTCATGAGCGAATAGCCGGTATTGTAAATTAGTTTGATCTCATATGGAAACACTTCCAGGCCTTTCTCATAAACGGCAATGGCTTCCTTGAAACGATCTTCATTGATAAAAAGATTACCATAGTCTACATAGAAGTCAGCACTCAGGTCCTTTCCGCTTTCCTGCAATTTTTTCCCCAGTGCATCGGCCTCAGCCAATTGACCATTCTTGCCATAGGTCAACATCAAAAGATTTTGCGCTTTTACATAGTTACTGTCAGCTTCGCCTATCAGTTTCATATCACTGATGATCTGATCATATGCTTCCTGCTCATATAATTCCGAAAAAGACTCCAGCAAGGCCTGAGAATCAACATAAGGAATGGTGTCTGTCGCTGTATGGAAATTGATCAGACTGGTGAGGATAATTAATTTTAACATTTACGCTTGATGATTTAAGTTTATCACAATTTAACACTGCAAGATAGTTGATTATCAGCAATTGAGAAAGTAAACAAAATCAGATATACGCCTGCTATGTACTGTTTGACAAATTGGACAATGAAGCGATTAAATCCCGGATATGGTTCAGGGTGGAGGCTGCCACGCCTCGACGGGGTGCACAGCTTACGTTCAGGAACAACCCCGGGGAATCAAACCACATCTTCTCGTCTGCCGTAGCAGCTGCGAAGGCAGGTGGAAAAACGTTGGATCCAATACGGGAGGTCATCTGCAGAATCGTGCTGTAGGAAGTAGTGGAAGGTTGGTAAAAATGACAAAAGCGAACCGAAGTCCGCTTTTTGAGTGATTATTTCTGGTGATTAGCAGTTGCCGGTACCAAAAGGTAACAAGGTGCCATTGCAAGGATATTCGCAGGGCTGGTCTACAATGACAAGCGGTTTTCTGGGAGTGGGCAAGATGCATTTACAACAATTGCCGGTTAAGCCACCATTCAACGCCTGCTGTTCCATTTTAGTGAGCGCTTTGGCGCTCTGAATCTTTAGAATTTTCCTTAGCATAATTTATCTGGTTTAAATGTAATTAGATGAAAGTAAAATGCGCATTCGCACAGGTTTCAGAAAAAAAAAAGCGAACCGAAGTTCGCTTTCAATGATTCATTCTATGACTGACACCCTGGGTTGAAAGATTGGTACAAGACGCCATTGCAAGGGTCAGAGCAAGGCTGGACTGTATACGTACCATCGGCCCGCGACCTGGCACCCGGAGGGAAGACAGCACAAACACAACAAACAGCATTTCCACCGTTCAATCTCTTTTGCTCCTCTTTGTTGAGGGCTTTTGCATTTTCGATATGCAGTACATTTTTTAGCATAATTAAATCTGATTTAGTTGTAATTAGACCAGCTCAAAATACTACTTAATATTTGATTTTGCAATGATGATTTGTCTGCGGAGGGATGTGTATTTGAAGGACGAATGAGTTGGCTGATACTTCAATGTATTGTAAAATGATAAAAAAGTGGTGTGGCTTACAACATTCTGCTTCTTTCAACGTAATAGCTACTGAAACCAGGTATTACA
>ERZ1740068.562-NODE-562-length-16586-cov-7.219648_pt1 | contig 16586 bp, 8 predicted proteins | sample MGYA00581735_ERZ1740068 | MGnify/ENA primary metagenome ERZ1740068 (study PRJEB43018, sample SAMN04849740) | marine metagenome | isolation source: floating plastic debris | place: Pacific Ocean | collected 2008-08-30 | study: EMG produced TPA metagenomics assembly... | reverse complement strand
CACCGTTAATCATTAAATCCAACTTGACCAAATGATTTTCACGATAACCAATTAGCTGATACTCCATACTCGCATAACCGCGAGAACGAGATTTCATTTGGTCGAAAAAGTCAGTGACAACTTCGGCTAAAGGTAATTCGTAAGTTAATGTCGTCCGTCCTTGGGTGAGGTATTTCATATCTTTGAATACACCCCGACGACCTTGGGATAACTCCATCAAAGTACCCACGTAGGTTTCTGGAGTAATCATTTCAACCTTAACGTAAGGCTCCTCAATTTTCTCCCGGTCGTTGGGAGAAGGTAAGGTAGCGGGATTATCAACGTAAACGACTTCGCCTTTATTAGTAGTTACGCGGTAAATTACCGAAGGAGCCGTAATAATTAAATCAAGATTGTATTCCCGTTCCAAACGTTCTTGGACGATTTCCATATGCAGTAAACCCAAGAACCCACAGCGGAACCCAAAACCCATAGCGCTGGAAGTTTCCGGTTCAAACTGTAAAGCCGCGTCGTTAAGCTTAAGTTTATCTAAAGCTTCCCGTAAATCTTTGAACTGGTCGGAATCAATGGGGAACATTCCGCAAAATACCATCGGGTTAGCTTCTGCATAGCCGGGTAAAGGTTCCGTTGCTTTAGCCTTGCTTAAAGTAATCGTATCTCCAACCCGCGCATCTTCCACGGCTTTAATTGCTGCTGAAAGATAACCCACTTCCCCAGCATGAAGTTCATCTACTTGTACCTGATTGGGTGAAAGAACACCAATTTCATCAATTTCATATTCCTTACCCGAAGCCATCAGATAGACTTTATCGCCTTTTTTGAGCGTTCCATCCATCACTCGGAAATAAACAATTACTCCCCGGTAGCTATCGTAATAACTATCAAAAATTAAAGCGCGTAACGGCTTATCAATAGTATTCTGTGGTTCGGGAACTCGTTCGACAATCGTTTCCAAAATTTCGGGAACACCAATTCCTTCTTTCGCAGAAGCCAGAATTGCACCGCTACAATCCAAACCAATAACTTCTTCAATTTCGCCAGCCACTCGGTCTGGTTCAGCCCCCGGTAAATCAATCTTATTCAAAACCGGGATAATTTCTAAATCATTCTCAATCGCCAAATAAACATTAGCTAGAGTTTGAGCTTCCACACCTTGGGAAGCATCTACCACCAACAAAGCCCCTTCGCAAGCTACCAAGCTGCGGGACACCTCATAAGAGAAATCAACGTGACCAGGAGTATCGATGAGGTTCAGTACGTATTCTTGACCATCCTTAGCCTTATAATTCATCCGGGCAGCTTGCAGCTTAATAGTAATGCCGCGCTCCCGTTCTAAGTCCATATTATCCAGAAACTGCTCCTTCATCTGCCGATTTTCCACTGTACCAGTGGTTTGCAGAAGCCGGTCAGCAAGAGTTGATTTTCCGTGGTCAATGTGAGCGATAATGCAAAAATTGCGAATGCGAGAAGCGGGAGCGTCAGTCATATACCTTTAAAGCCGTATTTTCTGCAACCTTTCTGAAAAAAAGCCTTTTTACTTTAAGTATTGTAATGCTTTCTTCGCAAACACGCTGCTTTTGTTGTAACAGGGAGTAGGGATAGGGTATTGGAGATTGGGCATGGGGGATTGGAAATAGTTAGGAGTTAGGAGTTATTAATTAAATTAATGCGTAGCTAAAATATAAAGTGCGCTTACTTCGGAAATATTGTAGTGCGACCGTCTTGGTCGCTAATACTATACAAATTAGATAGATTCCCCAATCCCCTATGCCCTATGCCCAATTCCCATCAAAACATACTGGTATTGTTATCGTTGGAGCGTAAAATAAACATGGATGATTCGACAATAGGGTAGCAAGCAGTGGCGGTTGGGTGATTTAATATTCTTTCAGCTTAATTGTAGACAAAGCTGCTTGACCGAAAAAATTAGATCCTAGATTGATTTTGCACAAAGTTGGGAGGGTGTAGGTTTACGTCCTTCAAACTAAGAGCATCGGCGGATTTTGGATGATGAATGGTTTGCTGTACCTAGTTCCAGCTAGGTCAAAAACTCAAAATCGAAAATCTGTCTTGGGAGTTTTTGGGAAGAGAAGTTGGGGGAAGACTATTTTCCCCAAACTGAGCCGTACATCAAGGTGAACAAGGAAGAGCATCTACACCCCAACACCTGGCTGGCTCAACTTTTCCGCAAAATTCAAAATTGGTAGACCTAGCTTTAGGATAAATAACGAACGCGCAGAGAGAATATTAGCCATGAATATGAAAGAAAGACCTACTGATGCGGAAAATATGTTATCCGATAAGGTGGAAGTTGCTATCCGCTTGGATTCTGAATTGCTAGAAAAAATTAGTCACCTAAGTAATGACCCCTCAAAAGTGATTGAAGTGGCGCTGCGTCAGTGGTTGCGCGGCGATGTTCCTAGGGATGACGAACTGACTCGCACCCCACATCGAATCAAAGTTCCACCTCGCGGTGAGTGGAACGATTAGTGGAACAGTTAAAAAATATAATTTATTGTGACTGATTCGAGGAATACAATAAAAATCCCAAGCAAGTATGCTAAAGCTGTAAAAATTTATGCCACACTTTAAGCAGCTATTAGCACAACTTCTTTGGGTCATACTGTTTCTATTTAAATCCAGTCATGAGTATTGCTGCGAATTCTGAACCACCGCATTTATTGTCCGACCACACACAATCTGTAAATAATCGAACTGATGCATTGGCTTCTTTGGGAGCCGAATTGGTGTACGTTCAGGATGGAACGGGACGTTACCTCAAGTTTTGTTGGCAGCAAAGCGAACGTTTGGGATTAACGTTAGAACATGTTATTAACGATAATGGAAGTAAGGAAAGCTTCGTTCCCATTGATAAGGCGGGCTATTTTGAGCGATTAGAGCAAGTTTTAACGACTTTGGTTCCTGAAAAGTGCCAATGTTGGTTTCGTTTTCCGCAAGGTGCTGTTGAATTGGAATTGCTGATAACTCCAATAATGCCAGCTTTGGGCAATGCTGCCACTTCTGTTCTAGTTATGGGAAGATTATTACAGGTTCAAGCGAGCAAAAGTCAAACTCAACTACTGCCGAAATCGAGGAATTTAGATGAGGATATACGCTCGCAGCAATACCAGAAACTGATTAACAATGTCACCAGAAATATCCGACGACCTCTTGATTTAGATATTATTTGGCAGCAAACCGTTGATAGTTTAGGCACAACCTTACAGCCAAATTTTTGTATCATTTGCCCTTACTACGGTCAATCAAAAATACGTGTGATTGCTCAATCATGTCAGCCAAACGTAAAATCAATGCTGGGAACCGAAATAAATATAGATACTGAATTTGGTTTTACTCAAGCTTTAAATACCCTTAAGCCTGTCATAGTAGACCAAGGGTCAGATTCTATATTTCCAACTCAAAGACTTTTAATAGTTGCTACTTCTCATCAAGAACAGCCCAATAGCTTGATAGCATTGAGCTTGAATGAAGAATGCTCTTACTTATCCGCAAAAGAGCTTGAATTAAGCAAAGAAGCAGCAGACCAAATTGGTACTGCAATCGCTCATGCGACTTTATACAAAGAATTAGAATTAGCACGTCAACAAGCAGAAGACGCTTCCCGTCTCAAAAGTGAATTTCTTGCCAACGTGTCTCATGAAATTCGCACCCCATTAAACGGCATGATTGGCTTTTTAAAGTTGATTTTGGACGGAATGGCGGATGATGAAGAAGAAAAAGCGCTTTTTCTCGAAGAAGCTCATAAATCATCCATACACCTACTAGAAGTTATCAACGACATCTTAGACTTTGCCAAAATAGAAGCAGGTAAGATGGAGTTAGAACTTAGTCCGGTAAAACTGGATGAGTTATTCGGTGATGTCGAAAACTTCATGCGTCTACAAGCAGAACACAAAAATCTCAGCTTCGGAATGCAGTTACCTGGAACAAATGATGAAATACTTGTATATAGCGATTACCTTCGTCTCAAACAGGTAATGATAAATCTAGTTGGAAACGCCATCAAATTTACTCACGAAGGACATATAACCGTTACTGCTGACGTAGTCCGTAAAAAAGTGATATTCAAAGACCAAGAATTTCCCGGCATGGTGAAAGTACGAGTCGTAGACACAGGGATAGGTGTTTCTTTAGACCAACAAGATAAATTATTTCAATTATTTTCCCAGGTTGATGGTTCTCGAACTCGTCAATATGGTGGTACCGGTTTGGGATTAACCATATCTCAGAAATTAGTAGAAGCAATGGGTGGTGAAGTTCATTTTTACAGCCTAGGTGAAGGACTCGGTTCCACAGTTACCTTCACAGTACCGCTTTACCAGCAACCTGTAATGGTTTCGGGTAGTGACAGCGATTCAGGGAGTAGTGAGTAGTAAGTAACAAGTAGTAAGTAGTAAGTAGTAAGTAGTGAGTAGTAAGTAACAAGTAGCAAGTAGTGAGTAGTAAGTAGCAAGTAGTAAGTCGTAAGTAATAATTAAGCTGTAAATTCCTTTTTGTTTGTTTTCGGTTTCTCAGCCATTTATTCCTTAATCGTTACTAATTACTCGCTAATTTGAGAACTTCTTCCTTCCCGACCATTTATTCCTTACTCGCTATTGGTTACTCATTAATCGCTACTTACTACTTACTACTTACTACTCACTACTTACTACTTCCTACTTGAAAAATTTCCCAATCCACTTTTTCGTTAAACTAGGACAAGTGAAGTTCAAGTGATTGCATGAAAACTTCAAATACAGCACAAGAATTATTTAAAACGGCTTACGAGAGTCGTTACACTTGGGATGAAGACTTTCCTGGATACAGCGCTGATGTGCAGTTAATACAGGGAGAAGAAACTTACACGGGTAAAATATTTATTCGTGGTGACTTGAGTGTAGAAGTGACTGGAGTTGCTAATAAGCAGGTGCAAGAAGGTATTTATATCCAGTTATGGGATGTTGTTACCCACCGTAAAGCTACTCCTTTTAACGAGTCTCATGGAAATCATCAGTTTATCCAAGACTCCACAGACGATACACAATTGGTTTCTATTTTAGTGAAGGGGGATTCGCTAGATTCGAGTTATAAAATTCGAGGAAAAGAAATTTGTCAAGTAACTCGGATAAAGGGTAATACGGCTTTTACTATTGATACTCACCAAAATTTTGATACGGGTGGAGGTTATATTGCAAATTGTTACGACGCTGTTTTTCGCGATGCTAAAACAAACGAAGTCCAAAGCATTTTAAAATTTGAAGATACTTATCAGAAAGTAGGCAAATACTATTTAATGACCAAGCAAGTAGTAAAAGAGGATCTTGATGGTCGAAATACTAATACCGAGTTTAGCTATTCCAATATTAGGCTGCTAGAATCAGCGATGGTTTAAAACAGTTAGGAGTTAGGAGTTAGGAGTTAAGAGTTAGGAGTAGATACAGTACTTTGCAGACAAATGAGGTACAGTCTCATATTATAAAATTCTTGTGGTACGGGCATCCCTGCCCGTTAGAATGTACCTCACCAACCTGAAATATGATGTAACATAGCGTTTCTCAGTCTCCGCAAGGACATATAAATATCTCAGTTGCTGTAGGAACGCTATATTACTTACTACTTATTACTTACTACTCATTACTTAAGCCCTTGCTGGAAATTGGGAAATAATCTTACTCCTTAATCCTTACTTTCTAATCCTTACAGTTGCTCCAAGAACTGCTTGATTTTTGGTGACTGCTGTTGTTGAAATTTATCTGGGAATTTCAAATCAATAGTGATTGTACCAGTGCTATCTTTTTTTACAGTTTGAACTTCAGCAATAAATCGACTGGATTCTCCAATATCAATTGTTTGGTTTTTGCTCAACATCAAACCTACTAGTGGTTTGATTGCTTCGATGTTTTGCAAATAATTTTGGTCAAACTTTTGAATGGAAGATTTGGCTTTTGTACTATCTAATTTTATACGTAACCCCGTTACCCCTAATTCACTAATGAACCCATCGAAGCGATTACCATCTAAATATAATTCACTATAAGCAATCACTTTTTTGCGTACTAATTGCGGACTGCTTGCTTTAATATCCTTTAAGGAACGTAGGAAGCTGGTACTCAAAAATCCTAGAGATACCAATGGTCGGTCTGAATATTTGCGCTTTTGACAGTACCATTCTTCAACATCAGAATACAAAACTAAGCTTAAGTCGTCTTCTTGGGATTGGGTAAGGTTGATAAAATCAATTGCAATATGAGTTCTTATGTTGTTGATGGGAGTCAATCTCACAATTCTTGCAGTTAGAGATACTTTTTGACCAAAGTCTCCTGTTAGCTCAATATCGATTTCATCGGGTAAATTCAACTCGGAATTGAATGCGATTAAAGCCCCACTTTCGGATATGTTGATTGTTTCACCGATAATGGTTGGTTTATTGCTGAGAATTTCTGCTCGTAAACGCCTTTGTAACCTATGTTGTCTGCGAATTTGCGGCTGTTCGTAAGCAACTAATAAAGCAGCTATGAGTAAAACCAAGTTCAATATACACCAAATGGTGTTCACTAAAACAGCTTCCCAATCTTCTGGACGAAGTAATACCCAATAAGGAACCGAAAGTAAAGCTAGAACTACAAACGCTGTGACGATTGTCAAACCAATCATCGATTTCCAATTAAAGCTGCGTTTGGTAACGCTGACACCTTTATCGGTAACATTAAATGTACCTAAGTTTGGATTGATTAATGCAATTAATGTTACCCATGCTACCTGGAAAGACATGACAAATTCAAAAATTTCATTCCAGAAGCTGAAACGAGCCTGTTTGTGAATTATGTAGTTGGTACCTAGGGACAGAATAATGTGAGGTATAGCATAGGCAAGAGTTTCCAAACCTAAACCTTCAACTGCGTTAACACCAAACAGTAAAAACAGGGTGGGAATAATGGCGTATACTATGCGGGGGAAACCGTAAAAGAAGTGAGAAGTTGCGCTGAAATAACAAAGTCTTTGAGCTATTGTTAATTTCAGTTTTGGGTTAAATAGGGGATTTTCCAGACGAAGAATTTGAGCCATCCCTCTAGCCCAGCGTATTTGTTGACCTATGTAAGCGGGGTAAGTTTCGGGTGCTAATCCCGCGATCATGATTTTATCGTAGTAGACAGATTTATAACCTTTTGAATGCAATCGCAATGCTGTATGACAATCTTCTGTTACGGTTTCCACAGCAATTCCACCGACTTCTAAAACATGAGATTTCCGCATTATCGCTGCTGAACCGCAGAAAAATGATGCGTTCCAAAAATCATTACCCTTCTGAATTACTTTATAAAATAACTCGTTGTTGACGGGAATTTTACCTTTGGTAACTAAGTTACGCTCGAAGGGGTCGGGATTATAAAACCAGTGGGGAGTTTGAACGAAAGAAACTTGGGAGTCGTAAAAAAAGCCAACCGTTTCCATGAGAAAGTTACTGCATGGAATATGGTCGCAGTCTAAAATTAGTACTAAATCTCCCTCTGTTTTCCCGAATGCATGGTTGATATTACCCGCTTTTGCATGATTATTGTTATCGCGAGTTAGGTGGATGCAACCGAGTTCCACACACATTTTTTTGAGTTCTTCTCGTCTAGCACGGAATTTTTCTCGACGGGGGTCGGTTATTTTATACTTTTCGGGACGACCATCATCGAGAATGTAAACTTTTTTCTTGCCAGGAGCATATTCGCAAGCTAAGGCTGCTAGTGCAGTTTTACGAACAATCCTAATGTCTTCGTTGTAAGTGGGGATATAGATGTCAATATCAAACCATTCAGCTTGCGGAAATTGAGTTAGATTGACCGGCTGACGTTCTTTGATTTCTAAAGTTTGAAAATATGACAGCAGAAGGGTTAAAATTGCGTACAATTCAGCGGTAAATAAAACTACACAAGCAATACTATTAACCCAGCTATCAAAGTTAAGAGTGTAGGTGGTACGGTAAAACAGATAACGCATCGTTGTTACCAAACTTAGCCACACCATAAATAAATGGTAATAATGGCTAATTTGTCTGGATGATTCGTTTTTCTCTGCTCTAACAATTAATTGACCCAGAAGGACTAGAAAGACCGCGACTGCTCCTTGCTGCCATACTTCTATTGGTGTAACAATTAAAGGCACTGAAAGTATCAGCGCGAATAATACTAACCACCTTAATTTTTTTAGACCTACTTTGTCTAAAAAGCGGTCAAAAAATCGGGGAGTAAGGTCGGTTAACCATACACCTGTATTAAGTAGGTTGCGTTTAGTTTTTGATGAATATGGCATCTTAAAGTTAATTTGATTGAAGTTTTGCGACTGTATTACATTTCACGCTCAAGATTAGTTCCATAAATATGCAAAGACGTAGCAATGCTACGTCTTTACCAGATGGTTATATTTGCTCAAATATTTCCACGGTTCCTGTAGCAATTAAACTAGTGAGGAATTTTGCAGGTAATTATTAGCTATTAGTCTCATCTCGACGCTTGAGATATACCTGAACAATTCCATAAATTAAGAGTGCGATACCGATAATTCCTAAAGGTAAGAACCACCAATTTTCTTGTAGAAAACGAGACATCTGAGAAAGTGGGTTACTTTTCTCTACCCGACGGGTTTTAGGAGCATTGTTGAAAAAGTCTAATTCAAAAGCATTCTCATCATCGGGTAATGGATTCTTTTGGTCGCTGCTAATTAATACAGTGTCTTGCTTCAATTGGAAAAACCAAGGGTCGCGGCTTAATACTTGTCGTACTCTGTCCAAACCAAATTCTGTTTGAGCAGTTAAAGCCAAAACTACACGCTTGTCGTTCCAAGGGGAAATAATCTCTTTTATCATCCCTTGACCATCTATAGGTGCTTGAATTTTGGCTTGTTCTTTTTCCTCTTTGCTACCAAATAAGCGCTGAAATGATGTTTGTAAATTCAATCCCTGACTTTTTTCAAGTATTTCCGGTAGGGGGAAATTCTTTTGGGTACCAATAGCTACTATGTGATTGTTATTTTTGATTTGCTGCTGGTTAGATAAAGTTTTTGGTGTATGAACATCGAGTTCCACTGAAGAAGCTTCGGAAAGACGACCCAAACGTTCGCTAAATTCCAATAAAGTTAATACATATGTTGCGGAAGGATTCTCTGGTACAACAATTTTTGTTTTGGATAAATCCTGGGGAGAAGCAAAGGGAAAACCGTATTGCAACAATCCTAGGTCTGGTAATGTAGCGGAAGATTCACGCTTGAGGTTGAAGTTGGTTTCTTTATGTACTTTACCTACAAGTTGGTCGGTGGGGGTAAAATGACACTCTCTTCTGTTGATATCTTCTCTCGGACTCATACGGAAGAAGACTTCAATCTTAGAACTGGGTGTGATTAATTTTGGTGGTAAATCAACTTTGAGAGTTTTGCGACTTTCTCCCGATTCAGAAGACAAGCGCTCACCACCAATAAAGTTACCATCAAGTAATACTTCAACAGTAGAGCTTCTGGGATTTAATTGGGGTCCGTAACTGTAAACTAAATTCATCGAACTACCCCGTAAAAACCGGTCGTTCGGTAAAGCTTTAAAATCGATTACTACAGGTCTAGCTCCATATCCTCGTACTGTGACATCTTTAAATTTCTCTTGGTTTTCAGTTTCGATATCGCTGAGTTTAAAAGAGTTGTCTTTAGGTAGATAACGCGGCCATTCACGTTCTTGTGGGGTAGTTGATTCTGGTACTTTATCAACTAAAACCACCGGACCGGTACCTATTTTATTCGTTTTTGATTTGACTAAAAACTGAATGGCTTTCTCGACTGCTTTTTGTCCATTACCAGTGACAACTAAAACAGGAGAACCATTTTTGGTACTGCTCAACATTAGAACTCCCTTGTCTTCCGGTAAGGGATTATCATTTATATCGAGAATTTTATTTCCTTCTACAGAGAGTGGTAAATCCAACTCTGCTAAAGCTGGTTGTTCGCTAGGAGTACCAATAACAACTAATTTTTCCCCAGATTTAACACTTTCAATATTCGATACTAGTTTTTCATCCAGAGAACGGAAATTGGATTTTCTCCCTAATGAAGCTTGTAATCGAGATGCAGAAGTCAACCATGTTGGAGCTATCTGCTTTGGTTGCAGGTAGTTAATCTGATTCGATTGCAAATTCAATTCATCAACAATCGGATAGGGATAACTAGTGAAGTTTTGGGAAGCTGGTTTAAGTTTATAGTTAAAAAGTAATTTGGAATCTAGTTGAATTTCCGTCCATAGGTTTGGGTCGTAAGGGTCTACACAATATTCGTCAGTTCTTTGTCGAGCTACTAGTTTGAGTTCGTTATAGTTTTGCAGTAATCTTGGTGGAATATTAACCAGGATTTCACCAGTTTTAGACCCTTGACGCTCTAAAACTATGCTACCGACAGCTTTGTCGTTAACCAAAACAGTCAAGTTGGAATGTCTGGGGTCTAGCGCTATGGAATTTTGAAAGCGAATTAAAGCTTTGAGGTTGGTGACATCCCAATTTCGGGGACGGGTAAAACCTACACTTTCTTCTGCATAAATACCCCTCAAACGCATCCTTTTACTGACGTTGGGAAGACGCTTAAAATCCAAATTATAAGTTCCTCTTCCGGAAGTAGGATTATTGGAATTTGATGTTCTATCTTCGGTTGATGTTGTTTCTTCTTCGGAATTGTTAGTATTTGTTTGAGAAAGCAGTATTTCTGATTCTTGTGTCTGACCTTGAAGTGCTTGAGCAGTTAACAAGGAAGAAGGAGACATTAACAAGCAATAAGAAAAAATAAAGACTTTGGTACTAGCTTGAGACAGATTTTTTAGTCGCTTCATGGTTGAATTTTCTAATTTATAATTACGGGTTGAGTAGTTAAAAGTTGACTGGTTTGTGTGTGTAGGTTGATTTTTAAAACTTGGATTTGAATTGCTACCTTTTTTGAATCAGTTTCCTAGGTATATCTGAAGGATGCAGTAAACTTAACCAAGCAAGGTTTTGAGTATAGTAGGCTGAGCGGTCGCCCCAAATACCGTTTTTATACTGGGATAATATTTTACTTGCTAAAACTTCTTGAGCTATTTTTGGTTGTATCAACCGCATAGCTACATAAAACATTGCGTATTGTGATGTCGCTTCGTAATCAACTAATGGCTTGCCTTGTAAATCAATACGTGCTGGCAAGTATGATTTATCGCGCCATATCTGTTGCAGATATTGAGTAGATTTACGTAAATAATTTTTCGCTGGGGATGAATTAAACCAGGCTGCGTCGAGCGCTATTCGCCACCAAACTCGATAAGCATCAAAACTATATAGAGTTTGAATTTTACTTGATGGGGGTAAGGCTTGAATATCTCCGCTTTTGATGTTCAAAGCTACCCAGTCACTTGGTAAACCTACAGCGGAAATCTCATTGGATTTTTCTAGCACCTTATAACTAGTATCTACCAAGCTCAACCAATCACGCTCCGGATAAACTTGGGAAAAAATCCGAAAAGCATAGGGAGCGAAGTAAGAAGGGTTAAGATAAATTGTTGATGAATTGGGAATAAATGCATCTTTTGGTCCGGGAAGTAAATAACTTTTACCTTGACTGTCTGTAAAAGTAGAAAATTTCCATAAATCCCGTAATTTAGTTTTAGCTAATTCTAGATATTTAGGTTGATTCCAGCGTCTATAGGCAAAAATTAAGGCTGTAATCGCATCAATATCTCCATCGCTAGCAAAATTATTATCGATAGTACCCCAACTACCATCTGCTCTTTTTCCCCATTTCCAAGCCCACAAATTATCGGTCTTTTTACCATTATTCTGTCGTTTGAGATTGTTTTCTCCCCAGTTTAAAGTTTTAGCAAAAGTTGAGGGGTCATCAATTAGAACCGCTCGCAACATAGCATAAGCTTGACCTTCGCTTGTAGAGCGATGTTTTGCTTGATAATCAATGACTCGACCATCGTTCTGGATAAATGTCTTTCGGTAGCTTTTCCAACTTTGTATTAATAATTCTCGGTTCGATGTATCTTCCGGTAAAGTCGCAATAAATGCGGTTTTATCGTCATTAAGATGTTCACTTAAGAAGCTAGAACTAAAAACTGAGGAATTAAAAATAAAAGCATATAGTCCAAGGGGAATAATAATGGTGGCTAATAGTGATAGATATCGCATATTAAAGGGAACAGAAAATGTAGGCTGATTTTTTATGTTCTTGGAAGATACGCGCTTTAGTGGTCTGTCCCATTAGTTTTGACGGGTAGTACGAGCATCTATCTTGCTCGCACTACTGAATATAAAAACCATCAAAATTAATGAAAAGAACCACTCATATCCAGGGTGCAAGAGTATTTAATTCCCAATCCTTCGATTTGGGTCTTCCCAATAGGGTTGAAAACCACGTCTGAGAAGAAAATCTTCTTTAACTTGTTGTATCCTGCGGGATAATTCTTTATCGTTTACACCCTCTCGATTTTTTTGAACTTGTAATTGCTCCATCTGTAACAATGCAGCTATTGGCTTATCTAAAATCCCATATAAATCGGCGATCGCCATCATTGCTTCTGGATTTTGGGGCTTTTGTGTCAATATCTGAGAATAAATGTTTTGAGCGGTTTGATATTGACGCTGTTCAAAACGTATTCCCCCTAAAGCAGTTAAAGCATCGATGTCATCAGGTTGATTAGCCAAAATATTTTCATAGGCAATTCCTGCTAAATCTAATTCCCCAATCGCTTTCAATAACTGTCCCTGGACTCGATTGGACTTTTGCTGGTTATTTTTATTTGCAGCAAACTGCTTGATTAATGCTCTAGCTCGCGGATTATCCCGTTGAGCGATAACTTGCAACAAACGCTTTTGAATTTGTAAATTATTAGGCTCAAATTGCAACAGATATTCATACAAAGACTCCCATTTTGGATTGGAAGGAAGTTGACCTATCAAACTATATAACTCCGGGGGAGTTGAGGTTGCTTTTTGAGTAGCTAACCAGTTATTAACTACTGTAGTAGCTTGTTGTTGGTCTATTCGTTTGGCTTGATAGGCAACACTAATTAGTCCTAGCTCATAGACTAAGTTTTGCGGTTGACGAGTTCGCAGTTGATTGTAAGCCATTAAAGCTTCATCAAAACGCTTTTGCTGCGAACGTATCCCTGCTATTGCTCTTAATGCACCATTAAAAATCTCTTTGTCTTGGGGATTTTGATTCAATACGCTTTGATAGCTTTTAGCACTCGCTTCTAAATCTCCTTCTTGTAACTTTATTTCTGCTGCTAATAACTGACTAGCTAAATTATTTGCACCTTCAGAAGTAGCTTGATAAGCTGCTAAAGCTTTTCTAGCGCTGATTGTATTTTGTTGCTGCAAATGCATTTGAGCAATACGGAAATTTAGAAAAGGAGCGTTTACACCTTTTTGCAAAACCCTTTGGTAACTGGAAATAAATTCTGGGTTGCGAGTATTAATTTGTACTAATGCATTAGCAAATTTTTGTAATTCGATTGCATCCTGCGGCAGATTTTCTAATAGGTTAGTTAACCTTTTTCTCAAATCTTTTTGGCTAATTAAATCTAACTTATTTTGTAAAGCTAATTGATACAGAACCAAAGATTTGTCGTTCGGTAATTTTAAAGCAGCTTGCTGGTAAAGTTTTAAAGCTGTTTGTTCTTTTTGTGGCAAGCTAGAAAGTACGTTAGCAACTTCTATGAGTAAGGAAGTTGAAGGTGGTGAATTATTAGTAAGTGCTTGCTGATATAAACTAGCAACTTCTTCTACTAAAGCAGAGTCATTTGTAAGCTTGCGAATTTCATTTAATGCACGAGCTAAAGATAAACCAGCATTGGCTTCACCCCGTAAAGGTTTCAATACAGCTAAAGCTTCAGTAGGCTGACCATTAGCAACATAAGCTTGAGATAGTTCGCTCCGAGTTGCTATACCCAGGGAATCAAGACTATTTGAATCAGTTAATTGGGCTTTCAATACCTTAACTGCTTCTGTGGGATTACCTGTTTTTCGTAAAGTTCTAGCGTAAGCAACCGCTGGAGATTTAGTAATACTTTTTCCTGTAGAAAGATAGCGATTAAATAGTTCTAATGCTTCCTGATATTTGTTAGCGTAAGTAAAAGTTTCTGCTGCTGCTAATGTAATTTCGGGTTGAGGATTTTCGCTCAGTAAAACTTGGTAATCTGCAACTGAATCGCTAACTCTTCCTTGGTAGTAGTAAAGTAGAGCGCGCAGGCTTCTAGCTTCTAAATCTGATGGGCTAAGACTTAATAAGCGACTCAGTGCTTCTATACCTTTTAATTGCCATTCTGCACGATATGTTCCTAACAAACCCACAGGTTTAAGAGCGGGTTGATAATTTGGGTCAATTTCTAATACACGTTGATAGAAATTCCAAGCTTTATCAATATTTCCAGCCCGATTATAAGCAGTTGCTAAACCGAAATTTGCTTTTATCGATTTTGGATTGCGTTTGATTGCTTGCTGAAAAACTTTAATTGCATCGTTTACCCATCCTCTTTTTAAAAGTCTATTACCTCGCTGCACCAAAGAAGAATTATTCTGTGCTTGAGCGGGTGTAGCATGATTAAAAATCGGTACCGTTATCAAAGAAGTTGTGACTAACAAGTAAAAAGGAGTAATCAAAAATTTTTGAAATAATTGATTTTTTTTCTTGTGATTTTTCTGGTTATTTTTAATAATGAATTGCTTACTCATCGAGTTCTTCTCCTTGGAGTAATATCAAAATCAGATTTTACTCTTATACCTAAAACCGACTCGCTAAAACTGTCTCTTCCTTGTGCAGAAAAGCCAACACGGAGATTAGGAAGTAATTTGACATCATAAAAAAGCTCTACAACGTCTGGTCGCTTCCCTTGACGGAGACTATTGTTAGACAGAGCGCTTCCGTAGGCTAAACCAAGTCGGTCATCAGGTGCGAACAAATCCAAGAAGCTTAATCCTAAAGAATAAGTATTTGCACCTTCTCCTAAATCCCGGTTCTCGTAACGACCATAACGTCCAAATAAACCTAGCTTATACCTCGGAATAAATACTTCAGCATTCAAACCATACGCTTCTTCCCTATCGTCTTCCAAAGGTCCGAACTGATTATTTCCTCTTGGAATTCCAAAGCTTTCTGCAAATGAATCGCGATTTCCTGCATCCTTAGCTGTGGAATAAGTCCCGCGAATAATTGCATTACCGTAACGTACCCCAATTTCACCTGCAAATCCATCTAAACCCAAGTCACTCAACTGTCTTGAAGAAGAAAAAACCGCAGCTTTAGCAATGATATTATCTGTAGCGCTCCAGTTCACTAATACACCAGGACGGGAACCAATACCCGTAGACGATAATGCTGAGTTTGTCTGAAAAACTGGATTAAAAAAATGACTTGCTCCGTCTTTAGCAAAGCTATTTCGGTCAAAATAAGAAGTTAAATCCATTTGACCAACAACAAAGCGTAAGTTAGGCAAGTTTTTCAGAGAAGTTGCATAATACAGTTCGTTGATATCTAAACCTTCACTACGGGAGTCATCAAAGCTGTTTTCTTCACTAGTTAAATCTAGAGTCCCACCAATCAAAGATTGAGGAGTTAACGGATATATTCCTGTTACTCTAGCTCGTGCAGAACTATCCCCATCTTGATTTATATAAACTCCTTGAAGCTTCAAAGATGGCTCCGTTAAAGGTTTGCGTTTAAAAGTATTAGTTTTTTGTTCCTCTTGCTTTGCTTCAACTGCTTGGAAAACCGACGGTTTAATAGTTGGTGGAATAATAGTCTCTTGAGTTTCCCTCACAGTTGAACTATCTGGTGACTGCTCGGGAGATTTTTGTAGGTTAAGCAGTTGATTAAAAGTTGGTCTTGAAACTTGGCTAATTAATTTTTCTTCGGTGCAGTTACTATCAACCTTACAGCTTTGAGAGACCTTATTTGGCTTCGATAATTCAAATTTAGGCTCCTGTAAATCTCTAACTTCGTCACTGTCCACCGGACAATTACGAATCCGATATTTGAATTCGCTTATTCTTATTGAAAGCGGTTTTTCCCGAGAGATTTTACACGCTTTTATCTGCTCGATGGAGTTATTTGCCAAACTCCGACTAAATTGATTTGTTAATGGTTTTGAATAGTCTATTTGTGCAATTGCCGAACTGCTAAATGCCATCATCCAAAAAATTGAAGAGGCCGAACAAAGCAGTGGATAAAACTTAGAACTATACTTGTCACTAAGTTTCAAGTCGATGTATTTATAAAAATCTAACACTTTCTAGATAATTACCTTATGAGATATTAAGTATGATTATTTACTTTTTTTCAGAGTGTCTATTAGATTACACCGTCACAATGTGAACATACCTTATAGCTTTTATTTTTATAAATCAAGTAGATTATTTATCAAAAATACAAAAGCCTTTTATTGCCAAGATTAAATTGTCCGTCATGCTTGTAGAATGGTGAAAAAAATTATCTTTTGGCAGTTACTAAATCAGAGTACAAATTTATAATTTGAGGCGTTACAGTGTATAGTCATTCCAATTAATTTCCGTATTAAAAAACCAAGAATGGGGGATTATACC
>ERZ1740068.561-NODE-561-length-16672-cov-9.595475_pt1 | contig 16672 bp, 18 predicted proteins | sample MGYA00581735_ERZ1740068 | MGnify/ENA primary metagenome ERZ1740068 (study PRJEB43018, sample SAMN04849740) | marine metagenome | isolation source: floating plastic debris | place: Pacific Ocean | collected 2008-08-30 | study: EMG produced TPA metagenomics assembly... | reverse complement strand
ATCAAGGCTAAATGGACCATGCAGACACCATGGGAACAGGCCAAGGACATGAGCATGGAGCTTACCCACCAGGGAACCACTGCTGAGTACTTCACCACTCAGCTTGAGGGCAAATACCTGAACCAGCCTGCCAATGTGCGCTTCACCTGGGACATGAAGAATGGCGCTGATGTGCAGTTTGTCACTGTTAACCCATGGAAGAGCATGGATGCCAATGTTAAATACACTGGTAAGCAGCAGTTTTGAAAATTATTTTTGTTATGACAAGCATTTTTATAATTACCATTTTAACAAATGGCCAAAATGTAACATCTCAGATGTGTTGAAAATACTGAATGTATGAGTGAGAAACTTAATAATTTAATGCGCACATAACTGGATTTTTCATGTTTTGCAGGCCAGCCAATGGACTTCAAGACAAATGCTGAGTTCACCATGGATGGTGAGAACTACTCCACTGATCTGGAGTTTGCCTTCAACAATGCCCTGACCCTCATCTACAACATCAAACCAGTCATCTACAAACCTGTCTCTGTCACAGTCAGAGCTGATGGCGAGACCAACACTGCCTCTGTCACATGGGGAGACAACAAGACCATCACCACCAGATTCAACTACAACCTGAATGCTGCTTCCAAATCCCTGACCGGAGATGCCAGCTTCACCACTCCATTTGAGGGATACGAGTCTGGAGAGGGAACCTTCTCCTTCACTGGAAACATGGAATCTTGGAGACACAACATGCAGGCTACCTTCAAGGGAGAGACTGCCAGACTTGAGGCTGGATTCACCACCTTTGGACAAATCAAGGGAGACATGAAACTGCAGAGCCCATGGTACAACGCTGATGGATCTTTTGACCACACTGGAAACATGGAGAATTTCAACTGCAATGCTCAGCTTACCTACGCTCAGGGCAAGACCATCAGAGCCTCCACCAAATGGGACATGAGGAGCGGAGTTCATGCTGAGTTTGACCTGAATGCTCCATTCAAGCGCATGGATGGTAAATTCAGATACCAAGAAGGAAACACAAAGACCGTCACTTCAGAGATGAACATGGATGGTGAGCAGATATACACAGCTGAGGCTTCTATGCTGCAGACACAGTCCAATATCAACATGGACTTCTCCTTCGCCTGCCCTGTCAAGTCTTTCAGTGGCAAATACACCCACACAGGAACTATGAGAACTGGCTGCACTGCAACTGCTGAGTTCACCTGGGACAGAACCAACAAGATGTCTGCTGACTGGAATGTCAGTCTGGTCAATGGATTCGCCACCGAGTTTGACATCAAATCACCATGGAAGAACTTTTCTGGAGAAGTCAAGCACCACGGAACCATGGACAACTTTGAGAACACCCTGTCTGCTACATATGAGACTGGCAAGACTGTCAAGCTGGTCACTGAATTCACAATGAGCCCGGACTTCATGGTCAAGACCACCCTGACCAGCCCATTTGAGAACGGAAACGGCAACATAATGTACAGACACTCTGGAACTATGGACAACTTCTCATGCCGACTGGAGGGCGCCTGGGAAGGCACCCCTGTCACCGGCAACCTGAGGTGGAACATGCTTTCTGGCTATGAGGTCAGTATTGATGCCAACACCCCTTGGAAGAGATTTGATGGAACTTTCAAGACTAACGCTAATGTCGCTGACCTGTCCTCGGAAGCCAGCTTCAACTGGGGAACTGAGAACTTTGCCTCCACTCTGAAGTACAACACAAGAACTGGATATTCTGGTGAAGCCACTGTTGACACTCCATGGAGAAAGATGTCCTCTAACTTCAAGTTTGCTGGAGAACCTACCAACTTTGAAAGTGATGCTTTTGTGAGCTGGGAAACTGGAAAATCCATCACTGCTGAGGCCTCATACAGAAACAGAATTGCTTCTGCTAAGGTTAACACCCCATGGAGAAATATGTCTGCCAACTACAGATCCACTGGACCGATTGAGAACTTTGATTCTACCACCGACTTCTCATGGGAAACTGGCAAAACCATCACCCTTGAGGCTAAGTCCGATACAAGGAATGGACTTGACACTGAATGGAAACTGATGACACCATGGAGAACTATGTGCATCTCTGCCATGTATGACATGAGCTACAAAGTCGCTGGTGAGCTCTCATGGGAAACTGGCAAGTCCATCACCCTAGAGGCCCATGCTGATGTTGCTTCAGGACTGGAAGCCGATGTCAAACTGGTCACCCCATGGAGAACCATGACTGCTGATGCCAAATTTAACAAAGACACCTACAATACTAATGCCAATGCCTCATGGGAAGCCGGAAAGACTGTTGGTATTGACATCACTAACACCATGAGAGATGAGCACTATGAGACCTCTGCCCGATTCACAAGCCCCTGGAAGAACCTGAATGCTGATGTGACCTTCGATGGTGTGCCAATGAAGTTTAGAAGCACTCAAGAGTTTGTTGTCGGTGACAAAACCATCAAGATGGAGTCTGCTCTCAACATGGTTGATGCCATGTCAGCTGAAAGCCGACTTGAGACACCATGGAGAACTGTCTCCTTCAAGGTTGACCAGAGCGGTGACATGACCAACTTCAATGGTGACTATGAAGTGAGCTGGGAGACAGGCAAGAAAATTGCATCAACTGTCATGCTGAACAGAGAGAACGGATGGATCAGCAAGGTTACTGTAGACTCCCCATGGAGACAGATGGAGACCAATGCTAGATTTACCGGAGAAATGACCAAATTCAACTCAGAGTTTGACTTCTCCTGGGAAACAGGCAAGAAGATGACCACCACCGCCACTTTCGACATGAACCCATTGAAGGGAAGCTGGACCTACAAATGCACCACCTATGATCTCAGCGCTGAGTTCCAGCATACTGGTGTGATAACTGACTTCAACAACTCCGCTTTCTTCCAGTGGGAACCAACCAAGAAGGTCGAGGTTGCATCAAGCTTCAAGCTGGCCGATACCATTCAGGGATCTGCATCCTACAAGTGCCCACAGTATGACCTGAGCGCTCAGTACCCGCACGCTGGTGAGATGACCGACTTCCCCAACTCTGCTTACTTCCAGTGGGAACCTACAAAGAAGATTGCGCTTGCCTCAAACTTTAAGATGGCTGACAACATTGAGGGACGTGCCTCCATCAAGACCCCATTCCCTGAGCACAGAGAGTTTGCCGCTAGCTTTGAGCACACCCCTACATCTGGTGAGATGAGCCTCACCACCCCCTACACAGAGGAACTGAAGGCTGAGTACACCTACACTGACTACTACAACTTCAACTCCAAGCTGACCCACGGCACCAGAGTGTACACCAGCGAAGCTGTCACCACCTGGAACAATGGAGTTCAGACCACCCTGAAATACACCAGCCCTGAGCACACCATGAGCCTGGACATCGACCACCAGGGAGAAGGATTCACCTTCAAAAACTCTGTGGAAGCTAAGTACGACAGCCAGACTTACAAGCTTGTCTCAGACTCTGACATGGATACCCACACATACTCCCAGACTCTGGAGACTCCTCACCAAGGATTTGAGGTAAGCATTCATGTATAATCTGCTAATGTGCAGCACTTATCTCATTACGCATAACTAAATTTTATGTCATTTCTTTCATGAGACAAACATTCGAGCTGGATGAAATTGTAGTCAAACCTAATGAATCTCATAATTTTTCTATCTGTCAGAAAATGGAGTGGTCTGCCAATGTTGCTTTGAATCAGGATGACATGCAATCCACCTTCATGATGTCTAAGAACAACGATAAGATCGAGGTTGAGACCAGCGGTAACGTTATGTGGAAGAAGTGGAGCTCCGTTTTCAGCAAGACCATCACAGTCAGAACTCCATTCACTGGATGGGAAGAGAACAAGGTTGATGGTACTCTGAAGTACTCTGCCAAAAAATTCGACCTGACCCTCGATGGATACAAGGGAACCGCCACCAACGAGAAGAGCCTCAGACTGTACACATTCTCCACCAACACTGAGACCAAGCAGGGTCTCACCTCATACATCGCAACCAATGTCTATGGGTAAGTTTAATTATACGTGCACATGTAATATCATGATCGAAACCAAAAATAAATTCACTTATAGGGGATGAATTGACCCATACGACATGATACAGGTAGCTTGTTTTCAATTGCATGACTTAGCCATGTTTTCCACCTTTGAGTGACATGTAGATAAAAAAAATGATAAATTTTGTAGCACTGGCGAGAGCAGAGTTGAGTTTGAGTACAGTCTTGAGGGAGACAGACTTACCGGAAAGGTTAGCTCTGACCTCAAGTTTGCCCCTGAGTATAATATGGAGATGAACCTGGACACCACATACAGCAGAACCAACTCTGGACTGAACCACACTGGTACCTTTGGGGTAACCTGCAGCCAGAGTGTCAAGAAGATCGAGTGGAACGCTGGATCTAACCAGAACATGTGTGAGACTGGACTCAAATTCACCAATGTTGGCGAGGAGATCTTCAACTGGACACACAAGGTTAGTATCAACTCCAACGTGCACGGCTTTTTTGGATTTTCTGCACATTTTGTCAACACTTTTCATTTCAGTCTGGGCACTCAAACTTTGCTGGCCCAGGGAGGGGGCATGAATGTTGATAATGATTATATTTTGTTTACTGCAGACCACAGACACATACACATGATAGTTAATATTATAATTCAATTTTCTAAATTTCAGACCACATGGACCTCTGCTTATGACAAGATGGATCATGAGATGACCTTCAAGTGTGGCTTTGAGAGATTCAGAGACTGTGACTTCAAGCTGACTTATGACTTCACCCAGCCTAAGAAGACCGTCGGTCTGACCTGGTTCACCAACCCCAGATACCCAGTCGACTTCAAGGCTGAAGCTGAGATGGGAGAAAACATGAGAGCTATGGTGGAGCTCAGCACTCCATTCGATGACTACAAGCTCATGAAATCAACTGTTGAGGTCAACAAGGCTACTCAGCCCTGGAATGTCAGCATGGAGTCTCAGTTCAACGATATGACCATGAAGACCGAAGGTACACATTATGCTCACTTGTTTACAGGAAAACATAAACTAATGTAATGAGTGCAGATGCAAAACTATCAGCTAGGTATGATTCTCGAAATTTTCCATGTGTATGTATCCGGGGACCCGTTATTTCTTAACAAACGTAAATGTGAAGTTATTTCTGTGTTGCAGGAACCCTGAGCTACACAAGCCCAGCTGAGTTCGATGGAACCATGACCTTTACCTCCGCCATCCCAATGTTTGAGAATCTACAGCTCTCTGTATCTAACAACCAGATGAGTGGACAGTGGAAGCCTCACATGGTCGCCCAGTGGGCCACCGATAAGAAGATCGAGATGAGCGGAATCTTCTCCATGACCAACCAGTACAAGCTCAATCTTGATCTCTCCACTCCATTTGACAGGTAAGCTGCTCTAACTTGAACTGGATATGCATACATGTACATGCATATTCTAACCTTTTTTAGCAACAGTGACCTAAGAGTTTTAATGTAATAATATATTTAGAGTTTTAATGTTTTAAAATACTTACTCTAAAATGTGCATCATTACTCTGTAACCTATATTTACCTAACATTTGTGTGCAGCTACATGCACATGTAATTTTATTTTTCAGTCTGAGAAGCTTGACCACTGATGTCACTGTACGCAATCAGCTCCCAGAGCAGGTCACAGCCTCCTTTGACTTCCAGACCAACAAGATGTCCGAAAAGCTTTCAGCTGAGTTCAACTTCAACAAGCCCGCTAAGTCAGTCAGCTTGATGGTCAGCTCTCCATTTGAGCAGGTCAAGAGCTTTGAGATCAACGGTGCTGCCACACCAAGAATCACTGCTGCTGTCAAACTAAACGGCCAAACCTACTTCTCTGTCAACGGCAACGGCAGCTTCGATAGCATGTACAAGCACAACCTGGATGTCACCATGACCTACCCATTCTGGAATGAGTACATGAGAGTACAGGTCAACAATGACATCAGCGAGGCGTCCGTCTCCAGCCAGATCGACATGGAGTACACCAGAGGAAAGGAGATCACATCCAAGGTTCTCTACACACCAGGCACCAGCTCCAGCTTCAGCATCACTCTCACAACTCCATTCGAGAAGTTTGAAAAGATGTCATACGCCGTCAACTGGTCAGGCCCTGCAGACAGCTGGACCGAGAACACCGTCACTGAGTTTTACTACGGCAAGATCTCCACCAGAACCTCATTCTCAATGAGCAATGGTGTCACCTTCCACCAGACCATCAACGGTGAGATGAAGAACGGATGGGACAACTTCCAGCTCCAGAAGGACCTTGTGTTCAGCGGCTCACTCACCAACTTTGACCTCACTGCTGGAATCTCTGGCAGCATGGTGCCAACCATGAACATGGAGACCAAGTGGAACAAGGCTACCAATGCTGGATCCCTGAAGGTTACCGTCGCTGACTACTATGGCGAGTACATCCACACCGGAACTGTCAACGACTTCCAGTGCAACTGGAAACTGAAAGATGCTGAGTCTGAGCTCATCGGAACCTGGTCATTCAAGAACACCAATGGCGTACAGGCTAATGTAGATATCAAGACCAGCGACCAGAAGAGTCAGGTCAAGTTTAACATCAACGGCAACATGGAGAGCGGAACCATCACTGGGATGATCAAGGAGAACATGTACACTTACAACGCTAGATCAACCTACAGCAGAAGCATGTCTCCATACAGGTTTGTCTCCCAACTTCTACTGACTTATACTTATCAATATTTTCTCTCCTTTGTGATACAAACTGTGATCTACTGCGTGTGATTCTGAGACTCTGCACACTGCAGAATTTTATACTTGTACCAATGTACCTACTTTTTTATGATTGTTTTCATTATCTTCATATTAACAGATACACTGCCTCCACTGACTACTGGGTAGAGAATAGAGGAGTAAGAACAAATGATGACAGCTTCCAGACCAGCATCGACATGTCCACCGAGTCCTTCAACTACATGTGGAAGTATAACGGTAGGCAAGTCTTTGCTGTCCGTGCCTCAAACAGAATGAACGCTGATGACGAATACGTACCAACTGTTGTTGTCGAGATCAATGACACCAAATACGAGTTTGATGGCCTCTACAAGAATGAGGGCGAAGGACTTGTACGTGACTTCAAACTGCACCTCAACGGACCCAGAGGAGATGTAAATACTGTCGACTTCAAATTTGAATTCAGGTGAGAAGCATATTGAAAATATTCAGTCTCTTTCTGTGAGATCCACCTATGCTCATCAATTTTCATTGGAAATTGCTCTGTGTGAAGCAGAAGACTAAATGTTATCACAGTTTTAACACCAACCTGTCCATGTTGTTACAGAACACAGAGCAGCCAGCTTGTACCAGGAGATATGAAGCTGTACCTGACTAGCACTTCTCCAAGCAAGGAGATGATGAAGTGGATTGATATGAGTGCCAGCTGGGGTAACGATAGAGCTCTCATCACTTTTGTTGAGCCAGCACCAATGAGATACTCCATTGACTTCTCTGTATCAATGACTGGACAAACCGGAACTGTAAGTAGACAAGACGTTCATTACTGAAGTTTATCATATCTGGCAGCTAAATTGTCATAATCTGTCAGCTACTTTCAGCTTTCTAAAAAACTTTATATTGGAATTGTGCTTTTATTATGTATGAGAACATAACCCAATACATACTCATGTTCGTTCCAATACGCAGAACTTTTGATTTGATATTTGATAGATTGAGGCCAATTGGGACACCAGCAAGGCCGACAGAAACTGGAAGATGATGTTTGAGAACAAGTTCACCTCCTCAAGCAGAAGAATGGTATCTGAGATTGATATTGATGTTATCTACCTGGGTGTCTCACGAGGATTCAACAGCAAACTCGACTGGCAGACAAACAGCGTCTCACACAAGTTCACTGTTGGTGAGTCTGACATACAAATAATAGCCACATACATGTACTTCATTATATATAATGTAAAGCATACAGTTTTCTATCTGGTGATGTCTCAATATTTGCTTTGTATTTTTGGATGACTTTTTAATTATGCTACATATTTGTAAATGCATGTTTAGCTCAAGTTTTTATATATATTTTTTTTTGTTTTAGACTACAACGGCAAGCAGATGGGATACGACTTCATGAGTAGTACCACATCTGGTAACAGTCTGGAGGTTCTGACTCCATGGAGGAACGTCAAGGCCACCTGGAACTACGTCACACTCGCAAACGGTAATGACATCACTTTTGGTTTATACTGGGATAGCGGCCGTGATATGGACAAGAAGTTCCTTGGAAACAGCAAGTGGGAAGAAACCGCTGCTAACACCTACAAGTGGACCAGCACCTTCTCTCATCCAGCATTTGTCAAGGTCAGCATGATAAATATGTGCAGTTCATGATTTTCCTGCTGCCGTTGAATGATTAATCAGACATTTAATGGATTGTACTGTACCTAAATTGTTTCCTAATGATGACTGCAGTGGTACATGAATTCCCATCTCTACTGTGTTATTTACAATAATAATCCATGTAATTTGATTTCTTGTTGCAGGACATCACTTTCACTGACACCATCGCTTATGACACCGAGAGAGTCTATGTTGCCTTCAACAAGGTTATCTCCTATGCTACGGACAGCAGCAAGGACATCACCTATGACCTCATCCTCGAGAAGAATGGCAAATGGGGAGTTGAGCTGAAACAGGACTTCAACAAGATCGACATGAGACTGGGCACCGAGTTCACACAGACCGGCACCACCTCTACGGTCAAATACAGAGCTGCCAATGGTAGAATGAAGACCTTTGCCCTCAACACCAACTACAACCCATCTGACATGGCTCTCACTTTTGAGGTAAATAACTTACATAGTTGGCTCTTGCTACATGATGATCATATAAGTGAACCTGGAGACATCAAGATATAAAATATTCCAGCGACAGAAATACTTTATAATGATACAGTGTATATATGTGATACCAATTTTAATGTTGCTTTAATTTACAGCTGAGATCTCCGCTCAAGAACATCAAGATTGAGACTGAAGCTACCCAGACCACATACACTGTCAAGGCTACCGTTGATGGTAAGGAGTATACATCTGCCTTCACACTCAAGCCTGAAGACTACTACATGCTCATCAAACTGTCCGGTGCTTCTTCTGACATCGAGTTCGAAGCTAAGCAGCTGACTGGAGGATACCAGATTCAGCTGGCTAAGACTGAGGGAGCTAAGACTACCGTTGAGGGACGTGCTGCTATCAGTATGACTGAGAACAGAACCATCAGTGGAGACCTCAGATGGAACCCTGCTCTCCTCTCAGAGCTCAAGGTGAGATAGAAAGTTGTCTTCACATCAGACGTGAGCAGATAACTGCTGAACATAATGTTAATTTAGACAATGAGATTTATCTTAACTGATTTATTTGTCTAGTTGTTTGGATACTATATTGGAATATTGGAAGTTGATGTAATGCTTATACTGAATGATCGCCATGGCCATGGCTAACCATATATAATGTGTTATTCAGAGCAAGGTTGCCAGTCTCAAGGCTGACCTGAAGGATGCAGTCAAATCCATGTCTGCTGCCACCAGCCAGGAAGCCACTAAGAAGATGAGACGAGTATCACTTGGATCAGACTTCAGACAGATCATGCCTCACCACGAGAGCGAGATGAACCTTATCCAGCAGGACATCAACGCTGCCAGGATTAATCTGCAGAGAGCTTACGCTGATGATGTCATGTTCATGAAATCTCTCGACGAGCACTCACAGTAAGTTGATATTGTGATCATACAGAATTTCTTGACCATTATGACACAAACCTGTGTGTTAAATATTCCCTCTGTTGTGAAATGTGACTTTTTTTTCACACTTACTGACATGGATATTTGATGTTCATTTCTGTCTTACAGGTACTACTTCTCTCAGCTGGCTAGCCAGTACGAGAGCCTGAAGACACAGGTCACTGCCTACTACGACAGAGTCATTGAGCCAATGGTTATCAGACTGGGAGAGACAAGCGAACAGGTCCTCACTGATCTTAAGACTCAGCTTGACAACATGCAGCAGAAACTGGAAGAGCTGAGATACACCACCGCCTCAAAATGGAATGGTGTGTAACTATTGCTCTATGCACTTTTGTGTTGCATGATCAATGCTGTGAGATTATTTGAACTTCGCACCATCTTTATTACAATTTGTTATGAGTAGCTCATTTTGCATTGGGCCCGTTTTATCATTCATCCACTCTGTCCATATTTATAATGTGCTTTTCATGTCTCTATTTTTTACAGAGCAACTCGAGGTTGTCGGACAAATGCTGGGCAAGATTGGAAACTGGCTGCAGTCATACACTGACCGAATCTCTGAGTACATCGCCGCACACCCAACTATGGCTACTCTCAAATCAATCCACTCAAAAACCATGGACACTTTCAACTCCTACAGCGGTGCTGCCATAAGCAGTGTCAACGGAATGGTCGACCCACAGGTCTACACTAATGCCATCTATGGAGTACACAGCTATGCTAACAGCATGATCAGCAGCGTCGGTGACAGATACGGACTCAGCATGAACTACATCCTCGGAATCAGCGACTCTCTGATGTACAAACTCAAATTCTACTATGACTACTACCAGGTGCCTCAGCATGTACAGAACTTCATGGTACACGCTAAGAACGTGGCTGCTGAGTACCTCAATGACTACCTCACTCACTACATCGACCAGACTCTCAATGACTTCAAGGTGTGTACCTACTCTCTAAATAGTCACAAATGTACAATTTTATAAGAACTTGGGGCTCCTTTCCTGTGTTTTACTTCGCCATTAGCAGCTTTTTCTTCATAATTTTCTTTTCATTACAAGAATATATTTTGTTAATATTTTTGTTTTAGTGGGTTGCCTATGATGTAAACAATGGTCACATCGAGTTTGAGATGACTATCCCAACTAGAATGGAGGATATCGACCTTACATCCATCAAGTCTGACCTGAAGAACAGACTCAACATCTTCATCGCTCATATGTCCAAATACCACTGGAACATGAGAGAGATGTTCTACATGTACAAACCAAGATTTGGACAGATCCTGCCACCATTTGATGGTAAGATTTCCGTGCTAATTGTTCATGATGACTATGCATTGCATAAGCAAATATAATGGAAATATTTTTATTATTAAAACAATGAATGCATATGTACCTAAATATCGTTCTATTCTACACTTGCTGACTATTCTGAAAAAATAATTTCTGAACTGATTATAATTACAGCTCAGGCTATCATCGCCGGACAGCACATCAGAACTTTTGACAGACGTCACTACGACTTCTCTAGTGGACAGTGCAGCTACATGCTGGCCAGAGACTTCCATGATGGAAACTTCACTGTATTCGTCAACTACGACGGATCTGAGCAGTCCATCACCGTCAAGAGCAACGGCAAGACCATCGACATCAGCCAGGACTACACAGTCAAGATGGACGGTAACAAGATCGAACTTCCAGTCCAATTCTTCAACACCACTATCACCAGAATGGGAGCTAAGGTTATCCTGACCAGTGCTCTCGGAGTTGAGGTTGCCTGTGATAACGTACACGGACTCTGCACTGTTGAGATGAACGGACACTACTTCGCTAAGACCGGAGGACTGTTCGGTACCTACAACTATGAGCCACTCGATGACTGGACATCCAGCAACAATCAGAACAAGACTGATGTCCTCAGCTTCGCTAACAGCTGGACCTCAAGGTGAGCATAATACCAACTTTATAATCAGCTTGTTACCTTGTAACATGTCAGATTCACCTGTAATGTCATAAGGTGTTCATCAACCTACAACTGACATACTAAACCAAAGATTTTCAACCTTTGAATTATTAACGGATGGTTCACATCTGTATTTCAGATGCACTGGCAGCAACACCGCCAAGACTTACCCACCAGTTGAGGGAACCAAGGAGTACACTGCCTGTGCTGCCCTGTTCAAGGATGGAAGCAGCTCACTCGCCCCATGCTTCGGAATTGTCAAATCTGACAATGCCTTCCACAAGTGTATCAATGACATGAGCAACGATGTCACCCTCACCGCCAAGAACGGTCCATGCAACGCTGCCAAATTCTACGAGACTGAGTGCAGAATGGCTGGAATCGAAGTTATGGAGCCAGCACAGTGTGGTAAGTGCTTCTAAATTAAAATGGTATCAGAAACCTCTCAATACCATTTCCAATACACCAATCCAGTCAAGGTCAGAAATATCAATTTCATGTAACTTTACTGTCCTAATTCTGAAAATGTTGATACGTTAGTAAAGAATTTTGCTGTAAAGTGTATTTTCTATTACCTTGCAGTATCATGTGATGTGGGATCTAACAGCATCACTATGGGAGAGACCCAGCAGCTCACTACACCAGTACCAGCTGTAGATATCGTCTTTGTTGTTGAGGAGAAGATGTGTAACCGTGACATCGACAGAAAGATGCCAGCTCTCGCTAAGCTTATGGAGAGATCATTCAGCAACAACGGATACACTGACATGAGATTCGGTCTGGTAGGATTCGGAGGTGCCGGTGTACACATGCCTAACCACGTACATACCATGGCCAGCAAGATGTTCGCCACCAGAGCTGAGGTCAGCCTCGGAACCTCAGAGCTTGTCTTCTCTAATGGTGAGTATCTGAAATATCATTGTGTCAAACATTTTTTTGTGGTAAATATTGTAAATGATTCTGCAAACTGATCATACAAAGAATTTTATTTGACTACACGATCGAGTATAAAATATATGAATAGAGTATAAGTATTTCATGATAAATATTGTTTTTATTAACAGACCAGACAAACAAGGATGTATTCTCAGCCATCGACTTTGCTGCTCAGTATCCATTCAGAGCTGGAGCCAGTAAGGTGATCGTCGTTCTGCCATGCTCTGACTGCAGCTCATCTCAGCTCTCCTACAGATCTGTCGCTGCCAGACTCAACTCTGAGAACATCAACGTACATGTCATCAACGACTTCGCCTTTGAGGTCACCGTCGACGGCAAGAACCCACCAACAAATTACCTCTTCGGTAAGCTCCTTATTCTTACTGTCTAACATGATGTTAGGTGCGGCATAGGTGTGACTGGAAAAGAAATACATTCAGCATTGATAGTGTATTGATGTTCTGGATAAAGATGATGACCTGCTGTTTTGAAGTCCGCTTTTAGACTAGAAATTTAACTTAAGCTAAAACTTGTATAATTACTGACTCGTACATTACAGGTATTGATGACAGTGCTGTATACTCAATGAGAGATCTTAGAAGCATCAGAGGTAACACTGATCTCTACTCTATCATCAGTAAGCCCACCGACAGCTGCTCCACTCTAGCTCTCAGCACCGGAGGTACCATCTTCAACCAAAACATGATGAGAATGAAATCATCCACCGTCAAGAGCTTCCAGACTGTGTTCGCCAACAGACTGGCCGCTACCACCTCCCCAGCCAGATGCAGCAGCTGCTCATGCGAGTACAACTCACTGTTCGGAATAAGCCGAACACTGTGCAACAAGTGTTAAACTGAGCACTGACTGTGAACACTACATCCTGAATATGATACTCGACATTTTTGAACACTTTTTTACCGACTTGCCTTTTGAACAACGACCACATACTTACACATTTCACACAACCACAAACAACTTTTTGCATTTTGATTTTTGAATTTTGATTTTTTTGTAACATTTTATCTAGTCCACTAGTGAGTTCCTATTCCTATATATCTCTTTTGCCAACAACACTTGTCAGCTTTCACCAATGCAGTGCACCAGCAATGCAAAAAAACAAAACTGTTTCATAATTCAATCAACTTTCTAATCATTAGCTTCCGTCTGACCAATAAAGCATGAAAAATTGAAAAAAAAAAACATATATGCCTATGACCAATATGAACCCGCTATGACATACCGGTATTCACAAAAACGCAGCACCGCTAAAATCTAGTCAGAGAGTCAGTTAGGGACTGTCAGCCATATAGGATTGCTGCATTGCTATCAGTGCATATAAAATATATAAACAGTTTATGTATCCTAGTACTGCTTATCAATATTAATATCAACAGCTCTTGGTGGCCAATCCTGAACCTTCAAAAAACGCATTTAATTTTTCACATAAAACAAGTTACACAAAAAGTGGGAGGCCCAATTTGCAGTAGTTTAAATTCATCCCAAATTGTAGCTGAATTACTGCCATGTTAGGAGTGCGGATCTAGGATAATAACAATCCTGTCTTCATCTACTTGCACAATAGGAAGCATTTGTCCCTTCTCTGTGTGTGAGCACACAACTCCTGCACCCTTGCACAAATTTACAATGATATTGCACAATAGGAGCGACTCAATCCACTTTATTCAAATCGATTCAATTTAAATCCAATTTCTGGTTGAGAAACTGCAAAATTATTTTCATAACAAAACTTATCCTTATCAGCAGCAATGAACTACAATGAGCTACAGCTAGATATATTTCCATTCTCTTCGAGTTTACACAACATCATCAGAATGATTAATACAATCACTGAATCTTTTTTGTTCGAACAGATTAAGTAATAAAATTGCCGCTGAAAATCTAACCAATATGAACTCCCCCAGGACTGGAACTCCTCGAAATTAGGCACCATACCAGTCATAGGCAGTTTTCAGAAGCCCTTTCAGTGCTTTTGGTCTATTCAAGCAAAGACTCCCACCAGTGCCTTTATTGCAAAAAATCTCCCCCTTGTAATAATTAAAATCGACCCTTTCAACAAGTTAAAACTGAACGATATCATGGTATCAACGGGGCAAGTTCCAGGAGCAACATGTAAAAGCAGCCCATTCAAATCCTCTGTAGAAGTGAAAACAAATTAACTACCCCACCAAAGTTGGAATAGGAGATATCTCAAAACACCCACAGGAATTGAAAAAGTGACTACCGTGGTTTCCTTTATTTTCATAGATTTAATTGTTACTAACAGTAATGACAAGTGGATGTGTGAGATCTGAGAGTTTATTGATCGCACAGTTACTGTTGAAAAACAGAAAGTCACCATCAGTATCAACACTTACAACTGGTACAAATAAATTATTGAGTCAGTTGTAGTACTATATATAATTTGTCCAGAGTCGTCACGCAGTGTTCCTCGTGAGACATGCAGTCATTATAAATGCAACAGCTGACAGCCAAAATGAAAATTACAAGTCATTAAATAGAGAACACCATGTAACCTATAACTGACAAACTACCGCAATCCATTTGGTGGTTGCAGGTGGCAGTGACTTAAATGGTAAGAAAATTTGATGGTAAAATATGAATCTTGATCTATCCAAGCCATTATGCTTCCTATAACATCTGCCAAAATCATACACAATAATTTCAAGTCTGTTGTATGTTGCAAAAGTTGTGCACCTTTATCAATTAAGGGGAAAACTTCTAAGTGTACTTTGTAAGCCCAGGTAATTGCTATGCCATTGATTTACCAGGGGGTAACCCGCTAAGACAGTTGTGTAAATGGAAAGTTTTAGCTACCGATTCACTTATCGGAAAGCATCGTCAGAGAAACATAAAATAACATATCCAGCAAGTCGGCATCCAACTATAACGGTTTGTCAAAGCTGTTGTAGTTTCCACTTAAGGCTATATTTTGAAAACTTTGCTTTTTTAAATATTTGTTCTGAATTAGTCTGTAATAGATAATCAGTATACTTGAGAACTTAAGGCATAACTGGCTTACAATAAAGAGCGGGCATTCTTTTGGTCAATCAGTAACGAAAAGGGAAATCTGTCATAATAGGCAACACTGTAATTGATTCTTCCACCTCCAAATGTGATTATTGTTTCGAATCCTTTAGAAACAAGGTTGTAGATCATTGATGGTCGCTTGTATGATGATATGCCATGGGTATCATATAAAAGGGGCGTATATTCAGGAAAGATTGACTGCCTAGTTTTTGGGTGTGAAACGCTAAAATTTCCGCCCACTAATACTTTTTTCCTCTGCGGTATGCCAACAATTCTGCTTCAAGAAAGAAAACATTCAAGAAAAACTTTGGACTGCTTGTGGAGGTAGCAGTTCATCACTTTTACAAGATGAACAGGAGAAGTAGCTCTTTTTGCTACCGGTCAGAGGTTTGGTGAATTATTAACTAGAAGTGCCCATCCCATTTACACGCTGGCTGCGGTAAGGCTGGTAAACTCCCAGATTACACTAACTGATGCCTATAGGCTCTGTCTATTTTTGGCGAGCCGAGCCCGAGCTGATCGAGCTCAAATTGCCAAAAAAAGACACAGCCAAAAGCATAGGCTATGATTACACTAGCCTTCTGTTGGTGAAAACAAACACCAACAGAAGGCTTGATACAGATCCCCAACTTTTTGGGCTAAGCATTTTAATAGTCTACCAGGGGCCATACTATCTAATGGTCGCGGTGGTCACGAAACAAACCCTTTGAACTGAACAAAAATAATTTTTTGATAAAAATTTGATATTTTATCAAAACCAATCTTCAAACCAATCAAATGCATTGATAAGCAATTTAAGCGAAGTTTTACAAAATGCAGCGGATAGAGTTATTTATTTTAACGTGATATATCGCTTTTCTAGTATCTCAAGATCTACCAAGGCGATTTTT
>ERZ1740068.560-NODE-560-length-16712-cov-8.457405_pt1 | contig 16712 bp, 15 predicted proteins | sample MGYA00581735_ERZ1740068 | MGnify/ENA primary metagenome ERZ1740068 (study PRJEB43018, sample SAMN04849740) | marine metagenome | isolation source: floating plastic debris | place: Pacific Ocean | collected 2008-08-30 | study: EMG produced TPA metagenomics assembly... | reverse complement strand
ATTGATTAATGATATCAGGTAGGTTCTAAGTTTGTCGGGCAGGATTTTACACAAAGACCAATAGGTTCTAAATCTGTTTTACACGATTGATTAATGATATCAGGTAGGTTCTAAGTTTGTCGGGCAGGATTTTACACAAACACCAATAGGTTCTAAATCTGTTACACACGATTGATCGATGGTATCAGGTAGGTTCTAAGTTTGTCGGGAAGGGTTTGTTGATTGTTTAAAGCAGATTCTAAGTTTGTCGGAAAGGGTTTGTTGATTGTTGAAAATGGGTGCTAGATTTATGGAGGTGGAAATTGATTGACGTATGGAAGCTACAAGCTTCCTGCTATTTTACGGCTTAAGTTACACTGCGTTAAACTTAAGCCAGGATAGGCCCAGGTGTGAGCAGACATAATTCCAACTTGCAGCATAAGGATCAAACATCAACAAACATTACGGATGTTCCCCAATCCAATCCATTATCATCTTCAAAACCACTGGCGAAATCGTCTGCCGGATGGTGACGAATTCCTCTTCTTGTCCCGTTGCTGCTTCCTGAAACAAATGGTTGAGGTTGGGAAGTTCTTTGATGGTGTACTTGTTGTTTCCGCCTTTTTTCAATGCTGCTTCAATCGCGCCGAGGTTTTCCTTCGGTGGGATTTGTAAGTCTTTTGCTCCGTTAAGGGCCAGGACCGGACATTGGACTTGCTCCAGACTACTGGCAGGATCAGACTTCAGAATCCTTTGGAACCATGGTGCTGCAAATACGCCCAGGTACTGATCAATTTCTTCGTCTGTCATCCCGTCAGGCAGTAGCTCACGGTGAGATTTCAACGAATCTGATAGCTGTGATTTGACATGGGCCAGGTCGTTTGCAGCGATGACTTCATCAAAGATGATCTTTAAGAAGTCAAGTTCAGTCTGTGTTTTCTCGTCGCTGATTCCTTGTGCTTTGTTGCTGAGTTTTGTTTGTAGTAAGATCATTTCTGCACCTGTGATTCCAGGCGCAGCCATGAGTACAATGAAACCAATGTCCTCAGATCCGGCAGCGATCATAGCAGCAATGAGGCCACCTTCACTATGACCGAGTAATCCAGTTTTGCTATTGCTGGTTGCTTTCCTGGATTTTAAGTAGGCAAGGGCACTTTTTACATCACTCATGCGATCTGCATAGGCGGCTATTTCATAATTTCCTCCAGATTGCCCAACGCCAAGGTCGTCGAATAGTAATAAAAAGATGCAGTTTTAGGTGAGGTAATCAGCAATGACCAGGAAGGGTTTGTGTCCTGCTATTGCTTCGTCTCTGTTGTGCGGGCTGCTGCCGGAAATGAGAATGACCATAGGGAAACCTGACTTGTTTTTGGGCAGTGTCAAGGTTCCTGCCAGTTGGATGTTCGCCTCGTGGTTTTGAAATACCACCTCTTCAGTCAAATAGGGATAGGGAGGTGAGGGTTCCTGAGGCCTTTTTGGAACAGTTTGCGCCTGCAACGCGATAACGGCCAATGATGATAGCAGGAAAAGAAAAAATGATGGGAACTTCATAAGTGGTCTGTCGGGATGTTTCATTGTTTTGTCCAGTATGATGGTTGACTGATGTTGCTGTAATATAATTAATTATGCTAACCTGGAATTTGGTGAAAAGGTCACCGATGGTATAGAGGTAGAAAAGGTTGCATTGAATTTTTTTCAAAAAAAATGTATCCTTTTCTCTCTTTTGCAGTCTCCTCTACAAAACATAAAAATATAGAAATATGAATAACTGTACTTGTAAAAATTGTGATTGTAAAAGCTGCGATTGTAAATCATGTGAACCGCAGTCCTGCCCGTGCCCAAAGTGTGATTGTGCAAAGTGCAACTGCTGCTGATAATTGGTGAATCTTTATTTGCATAGTATCTTTACATGATGCTCAGTAGTCAACAAGTATATGAGGAATATGGACAAGAGATGTATTTCTTTGCTTTGAAGAAGGTGAAGGATAGTAGTGCTGTCAATGATATCCTTCAGAATAGCTTTGTCAAGATTCACAGGCATCTCCCCTCCTTAAAAGAGGAAAGTAAGTTAAGGGCATGGGTATTTCGCATCGTTCGAAACGAGATTGCTAACTACTTCAATGACGAGTCCTCTTACCAATATGATCCTGAACTGGAGAATAAAGCAGAACAGCATGAGTTTTTTGAGGATGTCTGCTGCTTTGACCGATTCATTCATGATTTGCCAGCAATATACAAAGAGGTCATTGTCCTTACATACCTGAAAGGGAAGAAGCAAGAGGATGTGGCGTCGTCCCTGGGGCTTGGCCTCGCCAATGTGAAAGCAAGAATCAGACGGGCAAAGTCTTTATTGAAAGACAGGTTTCAGGAGTGCTGTAAGTTTGACGTCAATAAGGAAGGGAAACTGGTGGGATCACCCGATTGTACAAGCTGTGATTAAAGCACCTACATGAGTCTTATCTTTTTTGACCTCTGATCACACTGAGTGTTTGCTGGGTGACGCCGAGGAAAGAGGCCGTGTCGCCCAGAGAAACCCGATTGTTGAGGTTGGGATACATTTCCAGAAATAGGTTGTATCGGTCGGAGGCCGTCTGGAACTGTACTAAGTTAAGTTTCATAGAGAGCAGGTGGTTCATCTGAATGGAAAAATCAAGTATCACCCGTGAAATTCGTGGAAATCGTTCCTCAATCGCCATTAAGTCGATAAACTTAATGGCCTTAAGTTTACTTGGTTCCACGGATTCCCATTGGTAAGCGGCTTTCTCCCCCCAATAGATGGTATCAACAGGTGCCACGAAATAATTCTCATCGAAGAAGAAATGAGTGATGTCTTTTCCGTCTTTATAGTAGAAGGTTCTCAGCAACCCTGACTCAATGAAGATGACCATATCAGAATGCTTGTCTACTTCCTGACCAGGAACTCCTTTGTCAATGGTAATGCTGTTGAATGCTGCATCAATGATGACACAGTCTTCATCTGAGAAGAATTCTTTGTCTTGTAGAAATGCTAGAAACTCCATAATGACCGGTAGATTGGATTTCAGTATTTTTTGAGGTGTTTAACAGTTTTTATGTGCTTAAATAGCTCTTCAGGAACCTCAAGACTCGCCTTTAAGCCGCTGGCTACTATCATATGTGAGACACTTTGAGATCGATCAAAGATAGAGATATTGTGTGATAAACCGCAATCACCAAAACTTGTTTTCCATCATAGACAGCAGAGACATTCCGGCAGCAGCACCTGAGATGAAAACATTCCAGTCCCGGTGTTTGACACGCAGTCCGTTGAGGAACAGAAAAGCAATCCCTACAATGACCAACACCACCAATAGCTGTCCAAGTTCAATGCCAACGTTGAATCCCATTAATGGGATCACCACGGAAGAGTCGCCGAAGAGCAGGGCTTTGAAATAATTGGAGAAATCCATGCCGTGGATGAATCCAAAAAACAGGGTCATGGCATAATTCCGCCACATTTTTTTGGGCGCCTGGCTTTCTGTGAGGTCAGTGCTGACTACATTGTGAATGGCTGTCAAAAAGATCGTGAGTGGAATCAGGAATTTGATGATATTCGATGGGATAGAGACATCAGCAAAAGCGACCAGCGCCAGGGTAACGCTATGGCCAATGGTAAAAGCGGTCACCAAAACCAGTATTTGTCTCCATTGCTGGAGCTTATAGACAGCACAGAGTGCGATCAGGAACAGAATGTGGTCATAACCTGCCAGGTTGGAGATGTGTTCAAAGCCCAGTTGAAGGTAAAATGGAAAGGGATGCATGTCAGAAAGTCAATTCGTGAGTGGCCGTTTTTTTGTTGAGCATCAGACTTTTGGATTCCCCGTTCATACGAACATAGACAATGTTGCTCTGGTCAAAGAACAGGTCAGTAAACACCGCGTTTTTAATTTCCATCGACTCCGGTGGCAGCGGCTGCTTATATTCCAGGAAGATACCCAGCGCTGTGTTGTCTCCCTCGCCACTTAATTTCTTTTCGCCGATGGTGATCTTCAGCTTTTTGCCATTCACTTTTACATAGAAAAACTGATTCAGGTAGTCCAGTAAAAGCTGATCCGCTTTGGGGGACTCATTGGGCTGGCAAAAGGCGAGTTCTTTGCTTTGAGGATCAAAAACCAAGGCCTCGTTTACATCTGTGAGGAACAGCTTCAACTGTACGGTCAACAGTTGTTGATCGGCCTTGTACTCTATTTCACACAAAGACAATCTAAGTGGGTGGGCAGTAACTAAGAGCGACTGCCCCACCAATAATGATATAATGATTAATAATCTATGCATCTACTGTATCAGAGTGAGACTTGAGAGTGAGAGTGAGTCTTGAGAGTGAAATCCAGGACACACTCTTTCCAATATCAGGAAGCTGCTTCAGCTTGTATTTTCTCAGCAACAGCCTGTACTTCTCTGAAGACACGCATGAGGTTGCCACCCCAGATTTTTGTAATCTCTTCTTCGGTGTAGCCCCGTTCTACCAACGCTATGGTAATGTTCATGACTTCACTGGCGTCAAACACACCGTCAATTCCTCCGCCACCATCAAAATCACAGCCGATACCCACATGGTCAATGCCTGCCACTTTTACGATGTGGTCGATGTGATCCACTACATGTTCCACATTGGCAGCTGGATTGGGATATTTGTCTCTGATCTCGCGAAAGGCCTGTCTGGCAGCGGTACGTTCCTCTGGCGTCATCTCTTCTGTCGGTTTCAAGGTAGCTCTCAGGGCTGCGGTGGCAGAGTCCCTTGCTACATTTGCTGGCATGTCTCTCAGATAAACGGATAGCATGGTGAGCTGCACGACGCCACCGTTTTTGGCCATCAGCTTCAGCATTTCATCTGTCATGTTACGGGGATGGTCGGTCACTGAACGGGCATTGGAGTGACTGGCAATGATGGGTGCTTTGGAGAGTGCAATGGCATCGTAGAATACACTGTCGTTTCCGTGAGAGACATCTACCATGATGCCCAGGCGATTCATTTCGTTGACTACTTCAGCACCCAATTCACTGATGCCACCGTGTTCAGGACCTTTTTCATCTGTAGCCGAGTCTGCCAGGTCATTGTTGGAAGAGTGTACCAACGTAATGTAGCGAATACCTTTATTGTAATACAACTCCACATTGGAGACATCCTGTCCGATGGGATAGCCGTTTTCTATACCGACGTAAATGGCGCGTTTCCCTTCCTTTTCCAGTGCATAGGCATCTTCTGGATTAAGTGCCAGCCCTACCACATCTGCATTGCGCGTGGTAGATACAATGACTGAGTCAATCATTTGCAGGCAGCGTTCCTTGGCCCTGCTATGTCCTGCATCGTCGCGAATATCCTGTGCAACGAATGCCGCGAAAAAGATGGCATCAAGGCCTCCTTCTTTCATACGTGGGTAGTCTACTTTGGAGCCTGTCTCTTTGGGATCATGTCTTACAGACATGTCAAAACCAGGCTCAATCATGCGTAGTGGTGTATCTGCGTGGGTATCTACAGTGAGTATCCTTTCATGTATATCGAGGGCTTTGGTACGTAGATCCTCCCCGGATGATTCCGGTTTTTTTTCTGTTGAATTTGTCGCACAACCAGCCAAAAGTAGCATGGTCAGTAGCAAAACCAGGGAATTCAGGTTTAGTAAATATTTCATCGATAGGTATATTTAGGATTGGTATTTTGCTTAATGTATATCAGTTTTTCTCAGGAAAAAATCAGTTAAGTATCAATGGTTTCATTCTTTTTTGAAGGTGATCATAGCCCAGCCTAGTGGGATGTTCCAATCGGCGTTATCTGGGAATTATAACATAAGGATAATTCAAAACGACCGGTAGCGTGGTATTTTTTCTGTAACTCGCTGACTTATAAATATTCAGCTCCTATGAGATATTTCCTTACCTTCTTTTTGCTCTTTTGCAGTGTTTCTTTATCTACAGCTCAAAATACTTCCGGCGTTGTGCGTTTGCCTCACAGGATTAAAGCAAAGAAAGGAGAGGGGCAGGCAAAAGGGTTTGTATTTCACGATGTCAATGAAAACCGCAGAAGAGACGCGGCTGAACCAGGAATTGCCGGCGTGGCTGTCTCGAACGGAACAGATATTGTGCACACGAACGAGGAAGGATCCTATGCGTTGCCTGTGTCTGATGATGCCATCGTGTTTGTGATCAAACCCAGCAACTGGATGACTCCGGTCAATGCCGATTTTTTACCGCAGTTCTACTATTTACATCAACCAGATGGATATCCGGACAACTACCGCTACAAAGGAACTGAACCCACCGGCAAGCTGCCGAAGGAAATTAATTTTCCGCTATACCCTGAAAACAGTTCGGAGCAATTTAAAATGGTGGTTTTTGGTGATCCGCAGCCCTACAATATCGAAGAGGTTGACTTTTTTGCAGAGGATGTGGTCACTGAGTTGATAGGCCGCACCGACCTGGAATTTGGGATCACCATGGGGGATATTGTCGGTGATGACCTGGATTTGTTTTCTCCCCTCAATCAGGCGGTATCAAAAATTGGGATTCCCTGGCACAACGTCCTGGGCAATCATGATGTAAACTACATGGCACCCAACGACCGACTTTCTTCTGCTACCTATGAAAGCGTCTATGGTCCGGCTACCTACGCTTTTGTATATGGCGATGTACATTTTATAGTCGTTGATAATGTGATTCACAAAGATGAGGTTGGGTCCAGGAGTTATGTTGGGGGTCTGCGCCCCGATCAATTTGAGTTTGTGGCCAACTACCTCGCAACCGTCCCAAAAGACGACCTGGTAGTGTTGACAATGCATATTCCACTGGCACAGCATGGAGATAATTTTAGAAAAAGCGATCAGAGGCGCCTCTTTGAGTTGTTGTCTGAATTCCCCAATACATTGTCTATTTCGGCGCATACACATGTGCATGATCACCGTTTTTACCACAAGGATTCTTCCGACTGGCAGCGGGAAGTGCCTCATCATCACTTCAATGTAGGAACTACTTCCGGAAGTTGGTGGAAAGGTATGCGCAACGAAAACGATGTACCACACTCCACTATGCGCGACGGGACACCCAATGGGTATTCTTTCATCACTTTTGATGGGGCAGAATACATCATTGACTGGAAGATTGCCGGCAGCCCGGCCGATCGTAGCATGAATATCCACGTTCCCCGGGGCATTGTTGCCGGAGCTGCTGATACCACCCTGCTGACAGTCAACTTCTTCAATGGAAGCGAGGAGTCGGAATTATCCTATCGTATCAAAGGATTGATAGACTGGCAGCCGATGCAAAAAGTTCAAAAACCGGATCCTTATTTTGTTCAGCTAAGCAAGAGGTGGAAGAAGTTTGAAGAGATTGGTTTCATTGATGCATGGAACGCTGATACTGCAGTTGATCTCCATCAATTCAGCGACTGGAATCTGCCTCAGCCAGTCAACAGCACCCACCTTTGGGAGGCTAACATCGGTACCAACTGGCCTTCGGGCAGGCATGTGATTGAGGTTCGTGCCAAGGACCGCTATGGAAGGGTTTTTACGGCGTATCATATGATGCGGGTGGTGGGGGAGTAAGCCTCCCTAGCTATCCAGCAATGCAAGTGTTCTTTTTCCTGCTTCTTCCATCGTTTTGCCCCAGACTAAAATTCCTTCTTCATGACCTCCCATGATGATGGTTTTGTGTTGGACTATCTCATCGGATACGGTCAGAAGTCGTTTGATTTCCATAGCCATTTCGGGAGTGCCATAAGCAACAGTTGCTTCAGTGGTCGGCAGCACATGCATCAGCTTTTCCCAGAGGTTCATGCTATGCACATGAATGACAGCGTTGACTGTGGGCTCACATTCATAGATGATCGCATGTGAGAGAGATTCGGAAGATGCCTTGATGGGGCCCTGGCAGACCAGGCGGTTCTCTGCAAAATTATAATCTGTCACTACAGCATAATGGTCCTTTGTCAAATTGGAGATTTCTCCCGTCGCCGAGCCGCTGATTAGAAATGGATAATCCGCCAGCCTTGTACTGATATTGCCAAAGCCAATGCCATTATCATAGACGCCAATCAATCCGGCCTGATGCATCTGACCACGCCATGCATTGATCTCGCGGATGTCTATTGCGGCATCAGGAGCTTGCTGTAACCACTGGCAGTTAAATTTGATATAGCCTTCATCCATTGGCCTTCTTTTCAGGGAACATGTCCAAAATGCCATTTTTGTCGGCAGTGCAAATACCCCTTTCAGTAATGATGTTGGTGACCAGTCTGGCAGGAGTTGTATCAAAGCCGAAGTTCATGGCGGGACTCTGTTCGGGAGTTAGGAGTACTTTTTTGATCTCACCATCATGTAGTCCATGGATGTATTTGACCTCTTCGGCGCTGCGTTCTTCGATGGGGATTTCCTTCACGCCGTCTTCCATTTCCCAGTCGATGGTAGAGGAGGGGAGTGCCGCATAGAAGGGGATGTCGTTGTCCCTGGCCGCCAGGGCCTTTAGGTAAGTGCCTATTTTATTGGCTACATCTCCGGTGTAGGTGGTCCTGTCCGAGCCTACAATGACCATGTCGACCATACCATGCTGCATGAGATGTCCCCCAACATTGTCTGCAATGACCGTATGCGGTACCTGGTGTTGCCCCAGTTCCCATGCTGTGAGGCTGGCTCCCTGGTTTCTGGGACGGGTCTCATCTACCCAGACATGCACATCAATACCTTTGTCAAACGCAGCATAAATGGGAGAAAGTGCGCTGCCATGATCCACAAACGCCAGCCATCCCGCGTTGCAGTGCGTGAGGATGTTGACCGTTTCACCTGCTTTCTTCTGGCTGATGGCCTCAATGATTTGAGAGCCGTGGTGTCCTATCTGCTGGCAGCAGTTTGCATCGCTGTCTGCGATCTCCTGCGCGGTTTTGAAAGCAATATCGATCTTCTCTGCGACCGTGGAGCCTTGCCGGATGGCCGCCTGCTGTTTTTCAACGGCCCATGCCAGGTTGACGGCTGTGGGTCTGGAGGCGAGTAACTTTTCACTGGCTTTGGAAAGGTATTTTTCAAAAGAGGTTGCAGAGGCACCCTCCAGTGCGGCACCTACCAGTGCGGCACCCTCCAGTGTGGCCATGTACATGCCGAAGCCTGCGGTTGCGCCAATCAGGCCTGCGCCCCGCACGTGCATGTCTTTGACTGCCGTGACTACTTCGTCAACGGTTGTCAGGTCTTCAATGACAAACTGGTGTGGTAAATAGCGCTGGTCAATGATCTGGATTACCTTCGAATCAGTTTCTTTAACCCAGATTGTCCGAAAATGCTCTCCGTTTACTTTCATTAAAAAAAAAATTTTCGATCTGATATTTTATGGTCTCATTGTAGCACATCTGCCCGTCTACACCATAGCAAAAAAATGTATCAAAGTGATGTTGCTGGCGTAATGAGCGTTGTAATCAATGTCGTAAATAGTGGTGTCAAGATAGTGATAAACCCTATGATAATCCTACTGGGTATTGATCTTTCTTGTGAATGTGGTGATTGCGTAATGACGTAATACCGGAATGTTGTAATACCGGAATGTCGTAATATTGTGATGCCGCAATTTTTGCGATTTTTATTGTTTGAGGTTGTCCTGTCACCATATTGTAAAACGGTTCAACAGTGGGACAGTGGTAGAGGGGGTGGTGATGGTGCGCTAGTTAAAGTTGCTCTGGTAAGATGGTGAAAATCCTTTTTTTATAATGAATGTGGACATTTTTATAGTTCTTATTAGATGACAAAAACCGGTATGTGTGGTTTCAAGAATAGATCAATTTAAACAATCATGCTTTCAAATACTTCGAAAGGAGATTTTAGAGAGGGAGATATGGGGCAGAGCTCTATCAAGATAGAGCGAATGGAAGAAATTTTTGATAAAGTCAATGGTGAGATTGACATTCCTCACAGACACGATTACAACACCGTGGTCTGGGTAAGGGAAGGTGAAGGATCTCACATCATTGATTTCAATGAATATGCATTCGGAAAAGACCATGTGTTTTTTGTTGGACCGGGACAGGTACATCAGATGAAAACCCTGAAAAGGCCCAAAGGCTGGGTCATTACTTTTCAGAATGATTTTGTAGTCCGCTCGGGACTTGGTCGCGATTTTTTGATCAATGTCAACCTGTTTAGACAATATAGCGAGAGTCCTCCCATTGTCATCACAGATCCCTCCCGTCTTTTGCGTATCATGGACCTCCTGCATGAAGAGTATGATATAGACAACTTCAAATATCGGAGTGAAGCGCAGGGCGCTGCTTTGAAACTATTTTTGATCGAATGTGTCAGGTTTTGCCTGCTTGACAATCAAAAAGCGAATAAAGTAGGCTCTCCTTTACTGATTGCATTTAAGAGCATGGTCAATCAGCATTTCAATGAAAAACACAAAGTCGCTGAATATGCAGATATGTTGGCTGTCACACCAAAATACCTCAATGAAATCATTAAAACTGCAATTGGGGTCACTGCCAAAGACTACATCATTGATAGAATATTGATTGAGGCGAAACGGATGTTGCTGCATACTGATGACTCGGTGAAGATGATTGCTCTCTCTTTGGGTTTTGCCGAACCACTTCATTTCAATGCCTTTTTCAAGAACAAGGTGAAAGTGACTCCGCTTGCCTATAGAAAGGCCTCCCGAAGTAAGTGATTCATCACTCATATTTCCCCATCACGAAAAGGAAGTTTTTGTAATTCCTCCGGACATTTTCGTAATACCATAATCTTTGGATACCCGTACATTTAATGTATGTACAGATAAATAAAAAAGATAGATAGACGCGATAGAATTTCCCGCAATGGGATAGGTATGAACAAATAGAATGAAAATATAAATCGAATAGCTGATATGACAGACTTTGACCGAAAACGACGCGAATTCCTGAAAGGGTCTCTTGCACTGGGAGCGACCGGAATCGCTCTATCCTCGCCCATTGGACATTTATGGGCACAGCAGTCCGGAAATGCTGATCTGGTAGTTCGCAATGCGAAAGTATCTACTGTGGACCCCAATCTTCCTTCCGCCGAGGCCTTTGCCATCAAAGATGGCTTGTACTATCGCGTTGGTTCCAACAGTTCCGTTGCTGACCTCATTGGTTCTAAAACCAAAGTAATTGACGCCAAAGGCCATCGAGTGATCCCCGGATTACATGATTCCCATACACATGGTATCAGGGAAGGGTTGCACTATGCGATGGAGCTTCGCTGGGATTGGGTGGACTCTGTTGAAGAAGCCCTGGCCATGCTGGCGGAGGAAGTCAAGCACACGCCAAAAGGTCAGTGGATCAGGATTGTAGGCGGCTTCTCCTGGGAGCAGTTCCGGGAAAAGAGGATGCCTACCCTGGAGGAGATCAATAAAGTAGCTCCCAATCATCCGGTTTATATCTTCTACCTCTACGCCTACGGAATGCTCAACAAAAAGGCGATTGAGGTGCTGAATTATGACAATGAACCCATTGACCTTTATCACAAGGGTAGGATAGAAAAGGACAGAAGAGGCAGGGCTACCGGGATCATCACAGCCGCACCGTCAGGTCTGATCATGTACAAGACGCTCACCAGGCTTCCTGCCAAATCAAAGGAGCAACAGGTACTGGGAACGCAGCACTTTATGAATGAGATGAATGTGCTGGGGCTTACCTCTATTTCTGATGCCGGAGGTGGAGGAATGCAGTATCCGGATGCCTATGATGTCATCTACGATGTGCACAAAAAAGGTTTGTCTACGGTGAGAGTGGGAATTCATACCTTCCCGCAGGTGGGAGGACGCGAATATCAAGATTACCAGCGATGGATTAAAATGGTAAAACCCGGTGAAGGTGATGACATGCTCCGATTCATTGGGGGTGGTGAAAATATTTGCTGGGCCGCTTATGACTATGAAATTTTTGCACAAGAGCGTCCAGACCTGGACCGTGATGTGCGTGACAAAGCTTTACCGATTTATAAGCTATTGGCAGAAAATAACTGGCCGTGGCGTCAGCACATCACTTACAACGAGTCGGCTGACATTCTGCTGGATATGTATGAGGAGGTCGCAGCGGCGGGAGGTGGTAAGTTGCCTGTAGGCACCATCATCGATCATGGAGAGACTTTCTCAGACAGGACGCTGGAGCGAATTGCCAAACTGGAAATGGGTATTGCTGTACAGAACAGGATCGCCTATCAGGCAGAAGACTTTGTACAACGATATGGCGCGGCTAAGTTAGCGCAGACCCCTCCTGTCAGAAAGATGCTGAAGATGGGTATCCCGGTGGGCGGTGGAACGGATGCTACCCGTGTCAGTTCCTACAATCCATGGTATTCGATTCACTGGCTGGCCACGGGCAAGTCCAGGGGAGGCCGACAGATGTATGGCGATGACAATATCCTCACCAGAGACGAGGCACTGGCACTTTGGACCACCGGTTCTGCCTGGTTTACCGGCGATGAAGGAAAGAAGGGAGCGATTAAAGCAGGCCAGCTGGCCGATTTCTCTATCCTCAACCACGACTTTATGACGGTACCTGACGTGCTCATTCCCAGGACGCATGCCAAGCTCACCGCAGTGGGAGGGAAGATTGTCCATGCCTACGATACGTTCCGGCAATTTGCACCAAAAGCCCTGCCAGATGTGTCTCCGGACTGGTCTCCGCTCTACCGTACCGGTGATTTCAGAAAATTGTATTTGAGTTAAGGTGCATTTGAGGCTCAACATTCAATTGGTGGAGAAATGATGAAGCAAATAGCGCGATTGCTATCGGTGGACCTTCCAGACGGAGACAGACAAGGTTTGATTTTGCTGGGTTATCGTTCACTGGTTGCATTTGCCATGATCAGAACACATGGGATCAAGAAAATAACAGACATAGAAGGCGAGATCGCTCATATTCCGGATCCATTGGGATTGGGAGGAGAGTTCACCGCCTTCATGGCCATTTTCACCAATCTGGTGTTGACCGTTTTTGTGATCTTGGGGTTTGCCACCCGACTATCTGCGCTGGGCATCCTGTCGGTGACATTAAGTGGGTTGTTCCTGGTGCACTGGGGCGACCCCTGGCCTGTGAAAGACATGCCATTGATGTACTCACTGGCCTACCTGCTCATCCTGGCGATGGGGCCGGGAAAGTACTCCCTGGATCATTTCATTTCTAGTAAAATGAAAAATTGAAAATACTCACTAAAAAACTACACTATGAACGACATCAAAGGTTCCAGAAGATCGTTTCTCAGGAAATCAAGTCTCTCAACACTCGGTCTCACGGGCCTTGCGTTGCTTCCTCAGTCATGTAACACGCCAGAGCAAACTACAGCTCCCCAGACAGCAGCTCCCGACCCGAATCCAGGAGGCCACATGGTCACCCGCAAAAACATCGCTGATATACCAGCAGATGATCCTGAGATCAAGCTCCTCAGGGACGCCATTCGTATCTTGCAGAAAAGGTCTGAAGTATCTCCGCTGGACCCCATGGGATGGCAGGCGCATGGTATGCTGCATGCAACCTTTTGTGCGACCAGCATTTATGCCAATCAGGTGCACTACAACTGGTATGTATGGCCGTGGCACCGTCTCTACCTTTGGTCTATGGAGCAGAAGCTGCAAAAAGCGGTAGGCGAACCTAAGCTGGCACTCCACTACTGGGACTGGACCAAGAAAAACACCATTCCTGATCACTACTGGGGCGATGAATCGAACCCGTTGTTCAACATCACCCGAATGGTCTCTGCAGCTGATGAAGTACCCAAGGATTTCATCAACGTGGGGGCTGGTTTCAGAGCGACGGACTACAAAACATTTGGTGGTTATCCGGCGATCAAGGAACGGGGAGAAGCCCAGTTGGATGGATTGGCAGAGCAATCCTTCCACAACAACATTCACAACTGGATTGGCGGGCAGATGGCGACCTTTACCGAGTCTGGTTTTGATCCCATCTTCTATGCCCATCACGGCAACTGTGACCGCATCTGGGATGCCTGGAGAAGCTACGATCCTGGCAACACATTGCCTACCGAGGAGGAATGGCTGGAAAAGCGACTTTTCTCCACCGATGGCAATGGCCGACCAGTGGACTTCAAGATCAGGCTTTTGCTGGATACCAAAAAGCTGGGCTATCAGTTTGCAGACCTGGACCTGAACCCTAACTACTGTAATCCCTATGAAGCGGCAGACCTGCCGGAGCGCAAGGCAGGCAGCAGAGATTGCATAGCGCCGCTGAACATCAAAACCTCCCAAACCGACGCCATTTACAAAGAGTTGATCAACAAGGACCGCACACACGTGATCCTGCATTTTGAGCGAGCGCAACTTCCGTATCAGCCGTATTGTGCCAGGGTCTTTTTCGAGTATCAAAAGGATGGGGCGCCACAGAGCAAGTACAGTGGTACTTTCACCATTTTGCCCATACTTGACCTGGATTCAGTTTTGCTCCAAAATGGTGTTCATCTGCAGATAGAGATTGAAAAGGAAGTCGCAGAAGCCATCCAAGGTGGCCAGAAGGTGCAAGTAGTATTTCAACCTGTTCCGCTACCCAATCGTGACATTCCGGATGAGATATTGAAGCTTGAAAACATTTCCCTCAAGTTGACAGTATGATGAAAAACTGTGTTTTCCTGTTCGTATTGGCCGTTTCGCTCTATGCATGCGAGCAAACCGACCGCGAGTTACCCATATTGGGTGAAACAACACTGGATAAAAGTACCGGAGAGGTGATTCATTACCAGGCGCCGTCTTTTTCCTTCACCAGTCAGCTGGGGCAGGAGTTTTCCGATGTACAGGTGAAGGGCAAGGTCAGCGTTGTGGATTTCTTCTTCAGTAGCTGTCCCACCATTTGCCCTCAAATGACGAATCACCTGAAGTTGGTGCAAGATCATTTTGAAAATGAGGATCGGCTGCGCATTATCTCCTACTCCATTGACCCAAAATATGATACTCCTGCTAGGTTGGCCGAATATGCCGACTACCATGGCATCAACGGTGACCAATGGGCTTTGTTGACTGGTTTTGAGACGGACGTATTTGAGGTGGCCAAAGACTACAAAGTCCGGGCTTTTGACGATGGCCGTGATGAAGTGCCCGGTCTGATCCACGATGGCACCTTCGTGCTGGTAGATGAGCAACGTAGGATACGTGGTTACTACAACGGCCTGGAACCATCGGAAATCGATAGACTGATTGACGATATTGCGCTGTTACTGAAAGCGATGTAATGCTGTTAGAGATGAATCCAAAAATGTTCTCAATAAACCGTATTTTCTCTTTGTGCCTGATCTTTACAGGTATGTTGGGCAGTGTTTATGCTCAGGAGGAACCGGCTAAATACGAGTTTAGCTTGTTGAGGCAGGAAGATAACCTGGAAGGTATGCTCCGTGCTGAAGATAAGAGTCGCTATGACCGATGGAAAGTGCATTCCCTGGGGAATGATCAGTCGTTGTCTTTTGGCGGAAGTATCAGGGGACAGTACGAGTATTTTGACAATGAAGAGTTTTCCTTTTCTCCCAATCGGGAAAATGGCTGGTTTTTGACTCGCTACCTGTTGCATGCCGACCTCCGGCTGAAAGGATTCAGGTTTTTCGGTGAACTGGGTTCCAGTTTGGTGACCGGCAAGGAAGATGTGACACCTGTTGACAGGGATGAGTTATATGTCAATCAATTGTTTGTGCGGTTTAAGGTGAAGAATGCCACAGTCGACATTGGCAGGGAAAACCTCAAACTGGGCAGCCGCCGATTGTTGGATCCACGGGAGGGGCCCAATGTAAGGCAGGCATTTGATCATGTTTCAGTGCGCTGGGAGAGCGGAGAGCGGGGTTATTATATTTTTGGAGGTAGCCCGGTGGTGCCGCGCGAGGGCATATTTGACAATGAGGCATTTGATGAGGAGGAATGGCTCTGGGGTGCTTATGTCACCAAGCTCCTAGCAGGTGATATGAACCTGGATGTCTATTACCTGGGTACTCACTATGAAGCCATCACATATGGACTGGGCACTGCAGAAGAGCTGAGACATAGCATTGGTGTACGGTCATGGGGTAAAAAAGGTGCCTGGCAATATGACAATGAGACCGTGTTGCAACTGGGTTCATTTGGAGAAAGCAATATTTTTGCCTGGACAGTTTCCTTCAATGTAAAGAATCAGGTTGCCCGCAGCCATCAGCTGGGTCTGAAAACTGAGTTGATCAGCGGGACGACCTCGGAGAATACACTGGGTACTTTCAATCCGCTGTACCCGAGAGGTGCTTATTTTGGTAGGGTAGCCCGTTTTGGTCCTGCCAACTTGATTGATATTCACCCCTACTGGACTTTCAGGAAAGGTAAATTCATGATGGAGATCGACTACGACGTGTTCTGGAGGTTCTCCACCGATGATGTGATCTATGGTCCACCCTTGAACATTGTGTTGGAAGGGACATCAGACCAAAGATTCATTGCGCAACAAATCGGGACAATTTTCAATTATGAGTTCAGCCCGTTTGCCATGCTGGAACTGGAAACTAACTTCATTTTTCCCGGTGAGTACATCCGGGAAGTGCGACCGGGCGCCAGGAACCTGTTGCATCTGGTAGTGACAGGGGAATTGAGGTTTTAACCGCGATTATTCATGACAAACCAGCCCCTTGCGCACAAGTAATTGATTTTCAAACTAAACTGCAACAGTTAGAAAAAAGAAAACACCCAGAAAGTGGGTGTGCATTTCTGGACAGAAAAAAAATCAATTACGCTGTTAGTCAGATAATTATAACCTAAGTACAAATAAGTCC
>ERZ1740068.559-NODE-559-length-16716-cov-8.109237_pt1 | contig 16716 bp, 12 predicted proteins | sample MGYA00581735_ERZ1740068 | MGnify/ENA primary metagenome ERZ1740068 (study PRJEB43018, sample SAMN04849740) | marine metagenome | isolation source: floating plastic debris | place: Pacific Ocean | collected 2008-08-30 | study: EMG produced TPA metagenomics assembly... | reverse complement strand
TGCCTCTACTTTTGGATCATCAACAATTCATCGATGAAGTATGATGCGGCGGATACCGAAAAGCCGGGACGGGGATCAAAGAGAGTAGGTATAGATTTTAACGAAGTTATTATGTCAAATTCAGCAATACTCACAACCACTTGTTATTCATTGGGTCAAATTAATGGGTTAGGCGCTGTTACTGTGAAAGTAATCTACAATAAGTCAGCAACTGAGGTCGCAGGGATACTGTATTGTAAAGTACTAAATAAAAGGGGAGAAACTCCTTTAAATGGGAAACTTCTATCTTTAAGTAATGGTTATGAGTTTCAATTAAATCTTGATGGAGCAAGTCAGATTCCAGGACTTGAATCTGTATCTATTACAATTGATTCAGATAAGGGATTTAACGGCAAAAGCTCTGAATATGATTTTGTAGTGGAAGGCATTGGAACTATTTCTGGTAAAGCCAAAGCTACCAATGTTGATTGTCCTTCTAATTAAGATAATCAAAGGCAATGATTTACAGTCTGTTCAAATCTTTGGACAGACTGTTTTTTTGTCCCATATCTTTTAGCCTTGTCTACGTTTTGTCCATGTCCATGTCACATCTGGTCTATGTTAAACCATTCCAATCGAATGCCGCTCCTTCTACATTTGACATATCAATCATTCATCGATGAGGTATGATGAGGCGGATACCGAAAAGCCGTGATAAGAGAGTAGGTATAGATTTTAACCATTCGATTATGAGTAATTACACTAAACAGCAGTATATTTTTGCCCTTTCATTTCTTTCAAACTCAAATTTTGGAGATGATGCTCAACCTGGAGGCCCATCCAGTGATGGCGATGGCACTCTATGGGGAATTGCTAACGCAACGATCAAAGATGCCGTGAATGAAAAGTTGCCTGGATTCGGCATTAATTCCAATTTAACCTGGGGGCCTTATGTTAGTAACAGCATGTCGCTTTATGATCCAGGTTTGTCAGTCACAGATAATCTTGTGTATGTCGCATCTGTGGAAGACCCGGAAAATAGTGACAATCTTTTGTTAGTTGTGTCGCTGGCTGGAACGAGTTCTACTTCGTACTATGCAGCATTTTCAGAAGATTTTTATGTTGACCAGGTAAATTTGGATCTTCCTGGAATGCCAGAAAATAGTGCGATGGTTTACAAAGGAGGTCGCGATGTTATTTCTGCTCTGATTACCTGGAAAGATGTCAATCAACCGGTGGGTATTCCTCAAGGCTTTTTAGCGAATCTGGCCGCTCAGGCAGCAGCAGGACGCAAAGACTACCAAACTGTAGAAATAGTTGTTACCGGACATAGTTTAGGCGGTGGTTTGGCTCCTATATTGGCGGCATATCTCGGTAGTTACAGCAATCTGCTTCTTATTGGAGGTGTTTCCGTTAGTTGTTACACTTATGCTGGTCCAACAGCTGGTGATGCTGATTTCATTCAATTTTTGGCTGATCAAAACATTGATTTGAATGCAGTTGTCAATGAGTTTGATATAGTTCCAAAGGCATGGACTGTAGATGGAATCTCTTCTATCTATTCTTTGTATGGAGATCCAAACAATGCTCCTGATGGATTAAATACTTGTACTAACGAATCAACGATCTCTGATAATGGTATTGTAGCAGGAATTGCACAATGGGCACAGTCTTTACCGAATGGGACATATGCCAACCCCGATCTGGATTCAATTGAGACATTTCCCGGAGCCGGAATGGACTTTACTAAGGTAAATGGCCTTTGTACTGAACTGGATGAATTCTCCTTGGCAATTTATACATCCACAACGGGTATCCTAAATAGTATCAGAAAAAGCTTAGAAGTCATTTACAAGTCGGTAAAACCTAAGGACATTTTTACTGAAATTACCATTAAGCAATTTTTGACTTTTCTTGATGAAGGTAGTTATCAACATGTACGAGGTTACATTTACTATTTGACTGAGAGTAATTCAGATTTACAGAATTACCTACTGGGTTATATGCAAAAAGGAACGCCCACGGAACAGGAGCGGGGCGACTCATTGATTATTTTAAATGAGCTGCTCTCTTTGGCCGCGACTTTTCTTCAGAACCCAGAACCACTTCACTTAGCCTCTGCAAAATAACAGCATGAATATCGCAACTGGATATTGGCTAATTTCCCAGGACTGGGGGAAAGGCCAGAAAACGAATTTTTACACGTTTTTTAAAGATAATGGCAAGGTACAAGATCCCAATAATCAGATGGATGGTTTCTTTGGGACTTATAGCCAGCAAGGAGATGATAGTTTGTTTGCCTTTGCCGTTACTGGAAACGATGGAACAAAGCAAACTTATCTGGTTACTTTTCTTGGGCAGATTCAGCAAGACGGAACTATTCTGGGAATAATGACAGGTACTGATCAAAATAGTACCCCGTTGGCAGGCACCTGGTCTGGCCAGTACCAGGCAATAGTGACACCTGGTTTCAAAGGACAAGTCTTGCCTTGATATGGTACACGGATAAGCAGTGGTTACTTAATCAGGCGGCAGCTATGGAGCCGTCTGATAAGTGTTACATATGAATCCAAAGTCTACATTTGGACTTGTTCTACTCCAACGCTTACTCTTTAAAACGGTTAACTAAGTTGCCACAGCTTGTACGAGTGAAGTCTGGTACGATCAATTTAAGGTATTAGCATAATATGCTAAACCACTCTTCAACACTCAATTAACAATTAAACAATGTCTAAATACAGAATATTAAGCCTCTGCGGTGGAGGCGTGCGTGGCATTATGACGGCCACCATCCTGGAAAGACTGGAACTGGAACATCCGGGATTTCTCGACAGTATCGATTTGATGGCAGGAACGTCTGCCGGTTCCAACATCATCAGCTTACTGCTGGGAGATTACAGCGCAAAGGATATCGGTCAGCGATTCAGGGACTTTCTCGTGCATTACCAACCTGAAAAGCGGAACAACACCGATCCTTCCCGGCCCATGTACAACATCCAGGATTTTGTAGATGCGTTGACAGTACTCCATCCGGGTAATCCACCACTCAAGCATTTCAAACAGCAGTTTTTGATGACTTCTTTTCAACTGGGAGATTCGAAAGATTTCCCACACTGGAATCAAATCATTTTCAACAACCTGCGGCACTCTGACAATGCCAAAGTGGGCATCGTAGATGCGACGGTGTCCAGTTGTGTCATGGGAGGGATGTTTGGTGTACATCAATTTCACTACAAACATGGGCCCATCTATACGGTAGACGGTGCCTTTGCCCATCATGATCCTACACTGATTGCCATCGCTTTTGCCATTCAGGAAGGACATGCGCTGGAGGACATCGTTGTAGTAGACATCGGTACCGGCTTTATGCCACAGTCTTTACCCGGGGAGCGAGTGAAGGACTGGGGTGCGCAGCAATGGACTTATGCCAACAACAAAGATGCTTTGGTGCCACCTTTGCTGACCAATCAACCATTCTCTATGCCTGTTTTTGATATGATTCTCAACGGTACAAATACGACTATGGTGGAGGACCTGGCACGTATGATGCTGCCTAAGCGTTTTGTAAACATCAATCCGCACATCAGAAATATCAGCGAAACAGACAATACGGCCATTCCTTATCTCATCGAAAAAGGGCTGGAAGTGGATTTACACCACGCCAATAAACTGATACGCAAGCAGTGGTTTTGATAGAGAAGAAGACGGTTGTGAGGACACAACCGTCAGCTTAAAACGCATCAAAATCATATTCCACCAGGTAGTTATTGGGGAAAGGACCATCGTAGAGGCCGCCGCCTTTGCCGATGAGCCCTTTGGCGGGTCGGGCGTTGGTGAGACGCAGGATCGCAGAGACAAATTCGGGGATCGTGATCAGGTTCATGTACTTACCGTAGCACTCATGATAACCATAGCCAAACAGCATGTATTCCGATTTACGATGTGGCACAAAGGCCTTGGGCTCGGGAAACTCGCGTTCATCCATCATCGCAGGTGCCAGTGCGGCCCAGACCTTGCTGTCTGCTTTGATTTTGGCATTTTTTCGCCTTCCCGGGATGCTCAGCTCCTGCGGTTTGGAAGCCCAGCGGATGACCACCGGATTGAAAGGGTTGAATCTCAAAGCTTCCTTCACAAAATTCTTCACCGTTTCTATGTCACCTTTCTTGGCGGCATCGCCCACATTTTCGATCCAGTCTTGTCGGCGGAAGAGTTCATCCAGTGCCAGTACCACCGATTTACTGGTGGTTTCCAGTGCACCTACTATGACACCGGTGATATTCCTTCTGATGACATCATCCGTCACCATTTCAGGGTCTTTGACCTGCTGGTGTAGTAACCGATTCAGGATGTTGTCCGGTAAAGTGCCACCTGATGCCAGGATGGTTTTTCTCTCTGCGATCAGCTCCAGAATCCTTGCTTTCAGCTCCAGTGCAGACTGGTAAGCAGCTTCATGAATCTCTTTGTTATCACCCAGATTGAGGAACAGGTCATGGAACTGCGTTCGCAACCAACGCATCATCGTTGATTCTTTGGGGGCGCGTACCCCAAAGTAGTCGTCGATCAGTCTCACCATCACTGGTCTGGTGACGCTGGCCACCACATCTATTTTCTCATAAGTATCGGTACTGGCAATGATGTCATTGGCACCATCTCTGATGAACTGTTGGATACGCCCCAGGTCTTCCCGGTGAATCATTTGCCTCATGAGTTTTATTTCCCTATTGTGCTGTGGGCCTCTGTCCATACCCAGGAAAAAAGGAACTTCCAGGGCTTCCATCTTGGCAGCATTGATCTGAGAAATGGTATAGTCTCTGTCCCAGTTGAGGATATTTTGCACGGCGCCAAACCGATTGATGACCACATTCTTCTTGAATTTAATCACTGGCAGGTTTTTTTGTGCGAAGCGCGCTGCCCACGCAAAGAGCTTAGGCCCCAGTAATTGATGCTTTACCAACTTGTTGAGCTGGGAGAACTTTGAGATGTTGGGGAAAAGCTTTTTTTGATCGCAGACAGGCGGTCGGTGTTCTTTGTACATCTTGAGTACAAACTTACCGGCGGGCCGGGCCTGAAATGACTTAACGGTCTGCTGTAATTCCTCCGGATATTGGGATAGTTCGGCGATGGAGCCGCCAAATTCTGGTGGTAGGAGCAGAGGAGCCATCACAGTAGCATAGAAGATATCCACCACTGTAAACTGATCACCCATGAGGAAGGGCCTTCCGTCTTTGAGCAACGCTTCCACTTCATCAGTGATCTTGCGAATGTGTGCCAGGTCGTCTGCCGGCTTGTGCTGGTCGAGTTCAAGGCCTTTGGAGAGTGCCTTTGCCATGAGCGAATAGAAGGAGGTGAAGACAAACTTTTCCCAGGCCGGTACACCCTTGGTGACGACCGGTAGTGTCCCTTTTTTATTGGGTAATATATTGGCATATACATAGCGATCAATGGGTCTCCACAGCTGATGCCAGTAGTACCGATATTGCTCAATGGCCTCTTCCCGCGCGGCCGGGTCTTCGGGCAAAAGGCTGTTAGCCCCAGGCATCAGCGGGGCAATATAAGTGATGAAACCATCTTTGCCCACAGTGAGGGCATCTGTACTTTTATACACTGGATTGTTGGCAATACCGGTCTTGATACCGGCAGCCTTGTTGGAGGGAGAAATGTGTAATCCCGGGGCATGCACTTCATTGCGATAGGCTATACCTTCCAGGTCCAGAATCCAGCGTGTGACTTCATCCGCATTGCTGACAGTATTGGAAACCAATATGGGCGTTCTCTGAGAATAACTGAATTTATTAAGAATCATCGTCGCACTGAATTAAACGTTTGCTAAATATTTGATGGCCCGGATGCCGGGCATGAAGAAATAGGCACCACCCACTGTATGGACAAACTGAGGGATATTACGATACCTTTTACTTACCGGACAGCCTTCTACGGCAAAGTCTTTGTCTTCACGCGGGTCCATCAACGGGTCTGGTGAGTTATACAATCCCTGAAAGGTGCTCCTGTTGAGCCATGAATGCTGTACAAATTCAAATTGCGTCGCCAGGTTGCCATTGAAGCAGATGAAATGTAAACCTGTCTCTTCTATTTCTGGGTTATTCTTAAGTTCTGTAGGGTCCATCGTGGCAGACGATGGTTTGCCATACACCCTGCCGCGCCTCAAAATCCGATGCCGGTTGACCAGCATATTCGATTCGTCGGCATCATCAGTGTCTTTGAGGGCATCACGTGGGTTGCTCCTTCTTAAGTGTGATCCGATGGGGCATTTATGTCCATCCAGGTCATCGACTCTGTAACCAAAACCATCCAGCTGATCTCCGTCCAAATCAGTATCGGGGTCCCCGTCTGGGTAAGATGTCATGGGAGCGCCACTGGGCCACCGGCCTACCATCTTAGAAGCAAGCTTGATCATCTCTTCGGTGTCGCTGGTTTGTTTTTCCATGTATTTCCAGAAGGCGGGTACATCCTGCTTTAGCTGTCGAAAAACCATGTAAGAGCCATTTCGGCCAAAGTCTTTGTATGTTTCCCTGTACGGAAGCACGTCAGTTTTATCTTCAGATTGCAAAAGGATAGGAGAGGTATTGATCTCATTGTATTCATTTTCAAACCCAAGTACAAACTCCCCGAGTCGTACCACATTGGCCGTTTTGGAACTGCTTTTGTGCTTGACAGTACCTGCCAGGATTGGCTCGGAAATCCCATCCCTGAATCCAAAGTGTTCTTTGTGATCCGGGAGCGTGAGTGCATCCAGCTCTTCTATGACACGAACACCCACCTTGCCCAATTGGTCTTTGAGTTTGCTGATGTCTTCTTCTAATTCAGCCTCATTGCGCGCAAATACGCACAGCACACCGTCTATCGAGTCGTTGTGTCTACCTCCCCATCGCCAGTGTTGCGGGGCATTGCTGCCCACATCACCAAGTACTCTATTGCGGTGATCGGTATCGATGCCCTCTACAAACTCGTGATCAAACTGCTCAAGCACTTTTGCCGGCAGGCCCAGTTTTTTGAAACCATCATAGGTGAAAGCAATGTTGAAAACATCCCGTTCTACATCAAAAACTTTAGACTTTCGTGTGATGTTATCTGCGACATCGTTTAGCCAGTTTTTAGTACCTGCGGGATCATTGAATTCCAGCAAGAGGTATTTGGCAAAAGGAGCGTGTGCATAGCCAAAGAGTACAAGCCCCTGAATGTCTTTATGGTCGTGGTATGAAAATAGGTTCATGGATCAATATTTTTTGTCGTGCAAATCACTCATTGGCTATTAAAGCCTCGCGAGCCACTCTTTACGTTTTTTGTCTGTGTTGAGACTGGCAGAAAGTCCTTGTCGGATTTTAGCATTGTTATTGATGTTTTCTACCGAATAATTGGGGTATGCTGAATACCAGACCTGTGTCGGGATCTGGAGATTTCTGGCCCATCGCTTGAAGCGGTCTGCCATGGTAGCGCCGCCAAATGCAAGGAACCTTGTCTTGGGAAAACCCATGGTAGAACTCCATGCAGCAGTAAGTCCCAGCGATGCCTTGTCGATGAAGTCACCCAGGTAGTTCATCCAGCTGGCATCAAAGTTACTGAAGAACAGCAGGCGTTTATCCACGATGACCCATCGGGCAAAATGGATGGAGGGAATACCGCCCAGTGTACCTTTGTTGAAGACATGTTTAGCCAGGACATAGATACCCCACAGCGCCAGCCGACTCAAAACCGCCCTGAACTGGCCGGGTTTGATGGTGACCAGATGTGTCATTTGATTTTGCAGGTAGATGTCCTCTACGGCACCCAGCGCATGCGCGCGTTCTATGGAAATGCGCTCATGTGAAACACCGTCTGTTTTTTCTTTTTTCCGGAGGGTGAGCAGTAGGTAATAGCACCAGATAGTGAGTACAGACCACCCGATGAGCCACGCTGCGTGCACGCCCAGTTGGAATAACAAAGGCACACCAACCAGTCCTGCTAAACCGATGGCCACAATGATGGCAATGAGACCCAATCGGATAAAATCATACCATTTTTGGAAAAACTTTTTGATCCGGTAGCCCAGCGGATAGCTGCTGCTCTTCATCGCCCAGTTGAATTCTGAATCTTTCACCTTTTGCTTAACGGCATCGATGAGCTGTTTTTCTTCGCCTACCTTGAAGTTTTGCGTATCTACAAAGTCACGGATGAAGTCTCTGAGTTTGAAATCCCGGTCTATGTCTTCCAGGCTATGTCCCCTCGTACCTATGTAAAAGGCGGCCGGACTTTTGAACTTGGTCTGCAACAGACGTACCTTCTTTTGCGTGGTCGCCCCGGTATCATAGCCCACACAGTGACTCAGGATGGTGTCAAAGCCGCTCTCGTTTACCGAGAACCATTCCTCCAGGTGTTTTCTCCTGGACTGGCCGTCGAAGTTGGAGGAGAAGACCAGCAGGTAGTGTCCTTCTTCGGTACCAGGGATGACGACCCAACGGGCAAAGTGCGTAGTGGTGGAGGCGGCAAAAGGGAAAATCGTATTTCCTGCCGGATCAATTGCGATCTGGTCCAATACTTTTTGTAATGCATCGTGGTCACCTTCTTTTATTGCGATGACAAATGCTAATTGATTTTGTGGTGTCATAAATCAACCGTCTTAATTCAAAATGACAATCAAAAAAATCTCTGGGGGAGCTTGGGTGCTTTTTGGCAAAGCAGGCATGTGCTCAAGTCATTACTTCCTTGCAAGCCTGTTAGTTGCGTGATAAAAATCCGTTTGATGTGCCGCTGTCAAACTGCCAATCACTTTGAGTTTAGTCCCCTAAAGTACCTGAAAACTCCAACCCGGATATGCAATATCTGATACCCTGATTTATTGAAAAAAACCTCGTAACGAGTTTCTATTGCATAAACCGGGTTTAACTGATAGAAGCAAACATCAAGTAGCTACCCTATCCCATTGTGGGTGGGCAAAGCTTAAAATCCGCCTAAAGAAGGAAGAGATGAAAAATTGCATATTAGTTTGAGTTAGTTAGGTATGGACAATATAGGGACTTCTGTCTGTTTTTCAAAAAAGCGCTGGTAATGGTCAATGAGTTTGTCTACTTTCTACAGCGTAGCATGGTCGCAGACCGGAGCCTACGACCAAATTCAGTTTTAGAGGCAATACTCACCCGGACGTGGGCAAGAGTTGAGAGCTCCTTGTGTTGGGCAGCAGTTGGTCCACTGAGGATTACCACCTTTCACCTTGTTCATTTTCAATTTGCTTACCACTTCTTTCTTCAACTGAAGTTTGTTTACTGACTTTTTCATCGTCGTATTTGGTTTAATCTCGGCCTACTCTGTTGTATAAGGTTTTCGGCATTCCCTTAAAATCCAGTCTTTCCACGTAAAAGTTTACGGCATCAGTCATACACCTACGCAGGAGACCTGTGAAGTACGTTGGTCTGTCCCTGGGTGCACTTGCTCCTACTGAAAACGTTAATGTGTTGATTGGATTTTCGCTGTAATTAATTGTATCTAAGATAAGACACGCGGAAGAATTAACGAAGCGTTATTTGCAATTTTGTTTGAGTGGTAATGTTTATCTGGATTGGACAAATCTCAAGGGCTAATGACTGTTTGAGCAGCTTACCCTTGAGATTCTTTGAATGGGTACTACCTAGTCATCACATTTGATGATGGCCGATGTGCTGGCACCAAGTCCGGTGAACCTCGCTCTGGAGATGGCAGCAATGCGTTCATTTCCACAATCGAAGTTTACTTTATTGTTGATCTTACCATCAATGTTGATCCCGTTGCTGTAGACGTTTGCGTTGACGCCTAAGAAAGATTTAGGGCTGCTCAATTCTTCTCTGACGTTCGCAGAAATAGTGCCGGTATCGTATCCCGTATCCACATCGGTGGTATAGGTGTTACTTTGTCCGTTGAAGACCTGGGCAACGCAGACGATAAATGCTGCTTCCACTCTGCCATTGCTGTTTTGCGATTCGTGCGCTTCCAAATAAATGTTGGAAAGGTGATCACTCAAAAACACCATCTTCTCATCGATGGTCATTTGATCTGGATTGCTAGTTTCGCTGATGAGTGCATCGAGTTCAGCAGCTGTCATTACATGTTGTCCTGCGGCATGCCCAATGATCGGTTCTGTTTCCGATAATACAGCGTCTTCTGTACAAGCTGCCAATAAGAGCATAATGAATACTACAAGTGTACTTCTAAAAATGTTCATGATATAAATAGTTTAAAAAATGTACTGTGTTGTCAAAAAAAAGGGGAACCAAGTATTTTGTAAGCTCCAGATCACATAACTAGTCTGATGTGAGTTTGCGGATAGAAAAGCGCAAAAAGTCTTGGTTCCCGAGTGCAGCTGAAAAAAATACCGATGTTGTTACTGTTATTTGTTTGTCTGTGAAAAGCGTAAAAATCAATAATCAACCAGGTTCAAAGCCGAACTTGCAATGAAGGTATGAAGGAATGATTTGATAGTCCAGCCATTTCCTGAACCTTAATCAGGAAGTAATATTCAAGTAACGCAACTAGTTCGGGCGTCGCGCCCGGACTTTACCAAGCTGTAGAGCGTCTCGCTCGGTCCATTATTGATGCGTGATGTTGAATACCGTAATATCGAAATGACGTAATACCGGAATTTTTCAAATGTGATGAGTGATTATTGATTTATGATGCTTGATTAAGAGAATATGATTTGATAACCTTAAATAAGGGGTAAGTCACTCCTTGAGCTGAATGATGAGCATCTATTCCTTCAGTAGAACGTCTCTGCTGTCAGGAGGCTCGTATTCATGATGAGAAATCGATTGTTAATGAGGGATTAGTGATGTGTGATTTTTAATGCCGTAATACCGAAATTCCGTAATACCGGAATTGTTGAATTATCGTCAGTACAAGGGGCAAACGAAAGTCACTCCTGTAGCAGTCTGGTAATTTCGATTCTTTTTGTAAAACGTCTCTGCTATCAGGAGTGCCAACTGCCACTTAACTTCACTCTACATTCTCAAGCCTCACTCTCACTCTCTACTCTAAAGACTCACTCTCTACTCTCGCACTATTCAAGCAATTTGATTCATCCTGATCTTATCCTTTACCAACTTTTTGTCCAGGTATTGGATGATGCCGATGGATAAGGTGATGGTGGTGATCCAGGTGGCGGAGCTGAGGAACCTTTCTGGCTGGAGTAACTCTGTGTAGAGTGCAACAGTCACTATACCACATAGCACCAGAAATAGCCCGGAGATCAGCAACACCCATGGCAGGTTGTGGTCGGTGACGGTTTGCCGTTCCTGTAATTGTTGCATTACATGGTCGGTGAAATGGTCGGGAAGCTGAAACTCAATTTCCTTGCTAAGTGCCTTCTCTATCTCATCTTCTAGCCGCTCTTGTTTCATATCCTTCTGCTTTAAATATTATGGATTTCAGTGCCTACAAAAGGCTCGCTGAGTTCTTTCAATTTCTTCCTTGCCCTGAACAGGTAATTCTTGACGGTTCCTTCGGGCATTCCCGTGATCTCTACAATCTCCGGGTAAGCAAAGCCATCCAGGTGATATAACGTCAATACCGTCCTGTATTGTTCAGGCATTTGCTGTATTAATCGGTGAATGAATCTTGCAAAGTCCCGGTCTTCTACACTGGAATCGGCCGTGCCCAACTCAAAAGCCACTTTGTCCAGGTCTTGTTCTGACTTTCTTTTTTTCTGCTTCTTGAGAAAATTGATGGACAGCCTGTAGGCGATGGTCACAATCCAGGTAGAGAGCTTGGAGTCAAACTTGAAGTTGCCCAGGTTTTGAAAAACTTTTATGAACACGTCCTGGCAGAGCTCTTCGCGGTCCTGGTCGTGGTCGATGAGCCGTGCCACCGTGTGTACCACCAGTCGCTGGTATTGGTCAATGAGCACCCGAGTCGCGTGCTGATCGCCTGTTAATACCCGATTTACCAGTTCTTGATCGTTCATTCACTACCGTTTGACAACCCTTTTTTCTCAAATGTTGCAGGGTTATTAAAAATAATTGAAAAAAATCAATTCACCGGGTAACCTTTCAATCTGTCATGCTCTTCACCGTGAAAAGGCCACAAAAATAAGGTCAGATTTCTTTCACCAACTAACAATAATAAGAACAGATGAATTACAAACTTTTTACCAACAACTTTAACCGGAAGCCAGTCATCTTCTGGTTGGTGCTGCTATTGTTCAGCATCTTTTACACAGCCAATGTACAGGCCAGGCAGGTCTGTAACGTCAACGCAGGACCTGATCAGGACCTGTGCTTTGAGATGAGTTCTTTTAACCTGCAGGGAATCATTCCTGCCAATGTTAATCCCGCTTCTGTCAACTGGACACAAGACCTGGGACTTTCTACAGCGCCTGTCACGATCAACAATGTCAACGATCCACTGTCGGCCGTAACACCTGCTCCTCAGGCCAATTTTACACCAGGAACCTACACTTTTATCCTGGAAGGCCGCTGCACGGCAGATAATTCACTCCGTACAGATGTAGTGGTCATCAACATCCAGCCTGCTGTGACGCAGGCGCTGGTTTTTAATGACAATGGATTGCAGGTGACGGCCAATCCGCACGTGGTGTGCAGGGATGTGAGCCTGACAGGCAGCCTGCCCGCAGCGGGCGAAAACGGCGTCTGGACCTTTACCGGTGTACAGGCCAATCAGTTTAGTTTTAACACCACAGGCAATCAGGTAGACGGCAGCTGGAACATCCTGCAATGGTATCCTAACCGGTGTGAGGAGGTAGCCTATACGTATACCATTAGCAATGGGAATGGCAATGGTTGTTTTTCCAGCGAGACGGTCAATGTGAGACATTTGTTGGGTGATCCCAATCAGGTGAGGATCGAAAATGTAGCCGACGGCGCTAATTTTTGTAGCAATCAGGTGAATTTCAGAGGAACACGTGCACACTGTGACGCGACCATTAACTGGCAGATCAATCCACTGTTTACGCCACAGTCACTACCAGCGGCAACATTCCTCTCTGGCACCAACAGCGACCAGATCACCGCTACTTTCAATGAAAATGGCGCTTATCAGATCATTTATGATGTAGATTCCAACGGTGTTTGTGCCTCAGGGGCCGATACCATTACAGTCAATATTTGTATTCCTACCCAGGCACCCATTACAGTCTATGACGGACAGACGATCTGTGGAGGTCAGCAACCCGCACAGATTAACCTTTCTGCGCCATTTCCCGGCGGTACCTGGCAGGTATTTGGGGCTACTGCTGCGCAGGTAACGATTGCGCCCAACCTACCGAGTGCGCCCGGTACTTCAGAAGCTGTCGCTACCATCATTGATCAAAATGTACAACAAATCATTTTCCGATGTACTGCACCATTTGCCAGTACATGTGTTTTTCCTGATGGCAGCACCTGTGATGACGATCACTTCTATCAATATGTATCTTTTGTGGCCCCGGATTTTTCACAAGATGTTTTTACACTGGACGTATTCTGTGCAGAAGCCAATAACTTCATCAGACCCTCTGATCACATCACCAGTAATGTGGGTAACGCCGATGGAATCGTACAAGCAGTGACTATTCCGGCCGGATCGCCTATTCCAGCCAACAGTGCCACCAATATCAGTACTTTCTTAGACTTTTCAGTGCCTGGTCAATATGTCTTCAATGTGATCACTCCTCCCAATTCACCTTGCCCAGATCAGGCTACATGGATTGTAAATGTACTTGACTTAATAGGTGCTACCGCAGGCTCATCGGCCAATAATGTGTGTCTGGATGATGTGGTATTGCTGGTAGGTAATGATCCGCTGGATCAAAACATGAACCTGGTACCGGGTGTCAACCCTACCTGGGTACAGACCAGCGGACCTGCAGTCACTTTTGTGAACGGCATTAATAATGGTACCCAGGTGAGTGTGACGAATTTCCCTGCTGCGGGTACTTATACTTTCCAATACATATTCGCCAATGACCATGGCTGCGACAATTCAGCATCCACCACCATCACGGTCAATGACTGTGCTGATCTGATCATCGACAAAGAGGCTTTCAATATGGCTGGTAACGAGACCGGATATGTTTATGTCAATCAACCTTTCCAATGGATTATCACCATCGAGAACCCTGCTAGTCCGGACATTACCATCAACTACCAGGATTTATGGCCACAAAACGGTAATCAGGCGTGTGCTTCTATCATCAGCTACACGGGAGGAGACTTGCTCAGTGACCAGATCACCATTCCGGGAAATACAACTGTGCAGTTGGTTTATGATGCCAGGGCATGCGCCGATGGTGGAAGTACAGGGACTTATCAGAACTGCTTCACCGCGACCGATGTCAACACCGGGCAGGTTTATAACGTCTGCGATGACATTGATTTACTGTGGGGATGCCCGGCCGATTGGGGAGACCGCACGGCCGATCATACAGGGCAGACGCCATTCTACATGCCCATGCGATACCACGCAGCTTTCATGGACATTGACACGATGCGTTTTAGTGTCTATTATGACCCTACCTTTATGACACCACTGACCTCCAATGAGATCATCTTCAGTCAGGCGGTGATAGCGGCTAATAATAATGTAAATCCTGTGCCGGTCATTACCTACAATGGCAATCAGATTGATGTAGAATTTTGGACGGCCAATGGTTTCCACATTGCACCTGCGAACGGTGGTTTTACACCTGTAAGCCTGGGATTCAAGATGGTGCCCGGCACACTGGAGTGTTGTGAGTACCTGTACTCCAATGGTGTGGAACTGATCCACGGGAACGGTGCGGTGAGTACTCCACGTGCAGATCCGGGTAGGGTTTGCTCTGACAATCCGGCTTCTACCTTGTCTATTGCAGTGAGTGGAGGCGACAACTGTCTGGCGGCTGGTGATCAGGCTACTTTGACCGTCACAGGAAACTTCAATCAGGTGCTGAGTCAGATCAACTGGTTCAACAACAGTGGTGGCACTTCTACCAGCGTTAATGGTCCTGGTACTTATTGGGTCACAGTCACCAATGAATTGGGATGTTATGATTCGCTCAGTATTGAAATAGCAGACTGCGATGCAGTTTGTGATGAATGTGACTTTGAACCGTACTTTGCGGTGGATCAATTGGACGGATGTCGCTATCTGCTGGAAGGCAACTTTATCGGTACCAGCTGCCCTGCACAGCAATTTGAATATACCATCGTCAACGTGTCAACCGGCCAAAGCCAGACGGTGACAGGACAAAATCAGATTCATACCTTCCCTGGAAATGGCACCTATGAAGTCACCATGCGGATGTTTGTCAACAACCCTGACGGCTCCCTGCGCTGTGAACGTTTTTCTGAGCAAACCATTGAGGTACGAGAGTGTAGGGGAGCAGGATGTGAGAAACCGTGCGACCTGGACCCATTCTTTGATGCTTACTGCCCTATCAACTGTGAAGAATGTGTACTTGGATTCAATGGCGGTAATCACGGCGCCAATTGTGAAGAGCAGCAGTATCGCTATGAGGTATTTGACAGCAGAGGTACACTCGTTCATACTTACTATGGACAGCACATGATCTATGACTTTCCTGGTGAAGGTTCTTACAAAGTGTGCATGACCATCTGGGTAGGCGACGAGCGCAGACCGGAGTGTGAGGAGCGCTACTGTGAGACGGTAGAATTCTCAAGGTGTCCCAAGAAAGGGAAGGGTTTTGGTGAAGAGCTGTTCCTGGAGGAAGCTACATTGAGTGTAAGTCCGGTGCCGGGCAATGGCAAAATGCGGGTACTTATCAATAGCCAAAAGGAACAAAATGCCACAGTACGTCTCATGAACCTTGCTGGTGTCACCCTGTTCGAGTTGAAAGCAGCACAGCTGGATGCAGGAAACAATGCCCTGAACTGGGACTTGGCTGGAAAGCTATCAAATGGCACTTACCTCATTACTGTTCAACTGAGCGACCAGGTACTGAGCATGCCAATCCTGATCAGACAATAAGAGATGATCAACTAATGCTGGCCACTGCAAATGTCCAGAGGTCAGGTGTCTGACAGGGAGGTACTTGAGATAAGATGCGACAATCTACCTGGCCAGATACAGAGAGACTGACTTCCGGCATTTGCATACTACCTTCGCCCTGACAGGGGCGGAGGTTTTTTTGATTGAGTAATGCTGTTTTGAGCTTATGAAAGAGGTTTTTTGAGAAAAAGAAATATTTTTTTGCACAGACTGCAACATTTTTACCGGGCGTGGATGTCTACTAGAGCAAATAATCAAAAATTCAAAAGAACATGAGCAGCACATTGATACCTTTTACCGTCCTGGCCACTATTGGGTTGACCTTTTATGGCGTCACCAAGCTACTGACGGATTATTATTTAAGAAAGAAAATGGTGGAGAAGGGACTGGTTGGCGAAGACGCAGCCAATATTCTTGCCAGAGACCACGAAAAGATGAGCCGTTACTCTTCACTGAAATGGGGCCTTATTGTGGTATTTGCCGGTATTGGATTACTCATTATCAACCTGGCAGTCGATTTTCACAATGATCCTTCACTTCCACTGGCCATTCTTGCCATCAGTATAGGACTTGGCTTTCTGGTGTATTACTTCATCATCAACAGTAAAGCAAAGCAATAAGATATTCAGTATCCCGAGGTCAACCCGGAATATACCATGTAGATTCGTTATAATGGTTGAAACTACGTAAACCGGGTGTCAAAAAACTCTTAGAAGTCATAGATTTCGGTCTGTGACGATGGCAATCGACTCAATGCCTGAAGTGTGAAACATCGCTTTGGGTTTTTGTTAT
>ERZ1740068.557-NODE-557-length-16797-cov-7.276251_pt1 | contig 16797 bp, 1 predicted proteins | sample MGYA00581735_ERZ1740068 | MGnify/ENA primary metagenome ERZ1740068 (study PRJEB43018, sample SAMN04849740) | marine metagenome | isolation source: floating plastic debris | place: Pacific Ocean | collected 2008-08-30 | study: EMG produced TPA metagenomics assembly... | reverse complement strand
GTGATCAAACAACCTTTGGATGGTAGCCGCGGTGAAAAGGTCTGTGCAATAGTTGATACTCACAGAAAAATTACTGTCTGATTCATTGACGGTGATCGTCATGTCAAATTTAGACGTCACTTGTCCGCGCTCCTCATAATTGGACAGGGTCAGTCCATCCATTTCGATGTTGCCGGAATCGGGGGTATTCTGCAGCACAAACAGCACCTGAAACAACGGACTCATGCTCATATCACGCGTTTTGACCACACGTTCTACGACGTTCTCAAACGGTATCTGCTGGTGGTCATACGCGCCCAACGTAGTTTGCTTGACAGCTTGCAGGAATTCCTGAAAAGAACTCCCTGAATTCACTTCTGACCGGAGTGCCAGGGTATTGACGAAGAAACCAATGAGTCCCTCCAGCTCTTTTTGGGTACGGTTGGCAATTGGGGTACCCACACAAATGTCTTCCTGACCACTGTACCGACTCAACAGCACCTTGAAAGCAGCCAGTAAGGTCATAAAAACAGTCACACCTTCCCGTTTGCTGAGGGCATTGATCTTTGTACTCAAGGTATCATTCAGCTCAAAAGACAGGGTATCCCCAGCCACACTCTGGATGGATGGACGGGGATAGTCGGTCGGCAACTGCAAGGCAGGAACTCCTTCCAGCTGCTGCTCCCAATAGGATAGTAGCTTGTCGATGATGTCACCTTCCAGGTAACTACGTTGCCACAAGGCGTAATCGATGTATTGCAACGGTAAAGGCGGCAAAATAGCTTCCTTCCCATTGACAAAAGCATGGTAGATGCTCATGAACTCTCTCACCAGAATCCCCTGAGACCAACCGTCGCTGGAGATGTGGTGGAATACGCCAGCAAGCACATATTCCGACTGACCTACACGGTATAAACAGGCCCGGAACATGTAATCACTGCCCAGGTCAAATGGCGTAGACAAAAATTCCTTTAGGTCATCTCTGATGGAGGATGTCTCATCACTCACATCCTTAGAAGAAAGTTGCCAATCATCTGCCGACAACAGCCTTTGAAAGCCTACGCCCTCTTCAGAATAAATGACCGTACGGAGCACTTCATGGCGCTGAACCACCTGTTGAAGGCTTCGAAACAGTGCTTTTTGATCCAAATCACCCGAAAGCCGGAATACAAACGGTATGTGGTACTCCAAACTTCCCTGTAGCTGGTCCATGAACCACAGACGTTCCTGGCTAAAGGACAGCGGGATGTGTTCATATTGACTACGGTCGTACACTTTTATTTTCTCCTCTGAGGAAATAATGGCCGATCGATCTCTTTTCTGATAAATCTTGAGATGGTCAATGATGTTTTGCTTCTCCTTCTTCAGGATCGCCAGGAAATCAGGATCGATTTTCTTTTGGGTCGATTTTAAAACTAAAGTGCCTTCTTTCAATGATAAGAATACGCCCAGTGCTTTAGCTTTCTCTAATATTTTAACAACCTCCATTTCTACTGCTATATCTGTTTAGCCTGAATCACCAATCAGGGTTAAATACTTTGCTCAAATAAAATTTCATCATCTTCTATATCACCTTCCATTTCGAGGGCCTGGATGTAGTTACCCAGTTGCTCAATGCAATTGAGCTCGAAAACATCCTTGATGGTGATCTCTATTTCCATCTCTTTTCTGATCGTGGAAATCAACTGAACTGCCAGCAAACTATGGCCTCCCAGCTCAAAGAAATTGTCGTAAATGCCGACCTTTTCCACACCCAGTAAGTCCTGCCAGATCGTCACCAGCTGCTCTTCAATGGCCGTTCTTGGCGCAACATATTCACGGGTTGACAGCGTGGAACTGTCCGGACCAGGCAAGGCCTTTCTATCCAGTTTTCCGCTGCCAGTCAGTGGCATTTCATCCAGGGTCACCCACAGTCTTGGGACCATGTAACCTGGCAATTGCTGTTGTAATTGTTCCTGTAAAGTTTCCTTCCAGTCGGTCGCAGCCAGGTTATCTTCCATGACCACGTAGGCCACCAGTGTACCGGCACCCACCGCGTCTTTTCTCACCATGACACAGCACTGAGTGATACCTGACAGCTGAGCGAGGGCATTTTCTATTTCGCCCAGCTCGATGCGATAACCCCGCACCTTGACCTGATTGTCCTTTCTTCCAAGGAAATCGATGGTGCCATCGGGCAACCAACGGGCGAGGTCTCCGGTCTTGTACAGGCGGCCACCAGCCCAGTAGGGATCGGCGACGAATCTTTCATTGGTCAGGTCTTCGCGGTTCAGGTACCCCACGGCCACCTGATCACCGCCAATGCACAATTCACCGACAGCACCCATAGGTACCAGTCCATCATGCGTATTCAGCACATACAGGCTCGTATTGGCCACCGGCTTCCCGATAGGGATGGTAGTCAACGAAGAGACATCTTCCGGCACAGACCAGCTGGTCACGTGTACTGCTGCCTCTGTAGGACCATATAAGTTGTCCAGACGAATCTGCGGAAACAGCTCTCTGAAGAGCCTTACCTGCTCCAGGGTCAGGGGCTCACCACTACAGAGCACTCTGCGTAAAGAGCTGCAGTCACCGGCGGAAAGACCCGCCAGGAAGGCACCCAACATCGACGGTACAGAGTGAATCGTAGTCACGTGCTCTGCCTCGATCAATTCTTTGAGGTACGTCACGTCGGCCTGACCTTCAGGACGTACAAACACCAGCTGGATACCACTTACCAATGGCCACAGCAATTCCCAAACGGACACGTCAAAACTGAAGGTGGTCTTGTGCAATACCACATCTTCTCCTGGTATCAGTCCGTAAGTTTCCTGCGTCCACAGCAACTGATTCAAAATTGCTTTATGTGCATTCAAGACACCCTTCGGATTTCCTGTACTACCAGAAGTGTAGATCACATAAGCCAGGTTGTCCGGGCTCGCTACGCTGGTAATTTCATCAGCAGCATACTGACCAATTTCCTGAGTCCGGTCGCTATCCAGCAGGACCACATCAAGGTCTTCCGTATTGGCAAAGACAGCTGCACAATCATTGGAACTCAGAACTATTTTTACCCCTGAATCTTCCAGCATGTAATCAATGCGGGATTGAGGATACTTTGGATCGATGGGTACATAAGCTCCACCTGACTTCAGGATTCCCAGAATACCAATCATCATTTCCAGGCTGCGATCGATGCAGATACCCACCAGCATATCGGGGCCTGACCCTTTCGCCATCAGGTAGCGCGCCAGCTGATTGGATCGCTCATCCAGTTGCTGGTACGTCAGTTTTTCGCCTTCAAATATGATGGCTGTCGCCTCAGGAGCGTTACTGACGCGTTCTGCGAACAAATCGACAAGGGTTTTATCGGAAGGATAACTGACCGAAGTATCGTTGAATTCACGTAGCAACTGATTAGCTTCTATCTCTGGTACAATGGATAATGCTTCAATTTCAGCAGCCAGAGGTTCCTTCTCGGTACCTTTTTCCAGATTGGTGACCAGCAAATTCAATGCCTCCTCCATGTAGGCCAGCACAGCAACAGGATCAATTCCGGTATCAGCCAACTTGGCCGTGATCCTGATGTCATCACCATAGTCATCGACGTCTACATTGAAGGGATAATTCGTCCTTTGCTCGTCTGACAGTAATTTCACTCCTGAATCGGTTCTATTGTCCGACAATGTGTTTCGCTCCGAGTGGCGGAAATTCAACAGTGCACTGAACAAAGGTACCTCGTTGGCAATGCCACTCCAGTTTTGGATATCATAGAGTGGGGTTTGTTCAAACGACAGGTGATCCTGCAATCTGCTACTTACATGCCGAAGGTAAGATGGTACATCACCTTTGAGGTCGAGCAGTATCGGCAGGGTATTCATGAACAAACCAAGCGACGTGTCGGAACCTTTAGAGCCTTGCAGTCTTCCAAGGAACACAGACCCAAACAGTGCATACTCCGAGTTGCTGCATTTACCGACCACCAGGCCAAACGCGGCATGAAACAACACCGCAGGACTGACCTGTAGATCACTTGAAAGCTGTCTTATTTGCCCCTGCAGTGTTTGTGGCAGCATTAATTGTGACGTGAGGATTCGTGTAGAGCCATCTACTTGGGTGTCGGTGAAATTGAATGGATAAGTGGGCTCATCGATGTTCCCGTAGATGGAACTAAAGTAGGCTTTGCTATCGGCTAATTTGCCTTTATTGAGGGTATCTCCGATGAATTCGCGATACAATGCAGGTTCAGGGAGCAATGCAGTCTTTCCTGCTGCAAACAAGCTGATCTCTTCCCACACTTTGGCCAAACCGACATGGTCGATCATCAGGTGATGGAATTTCAGTACTAGGTAATACGCTTCATTTTCGACATCATCAGCCACTTTTACCTGTAACATCGGTGCCTGAGAAGGATCGATCCACAAACTCTCCGGTGCGGCCTCTTTTTCCACCTGAGACAAAATATCCTGGTCGGGGTCAATACTCAACTCAGTGACCGGCAAGTCTACCTGCCGCATGACCACCTGCAGTGCCTGGGTGTATCCATCGCTCAGCACACAGGTGCGAAGCACATCATGTCGCTCGACGATAAACTCCAACGCTTCGATGATTTCTGAACGCTGTGCGGCTGTCGGGAATGACAACAGGTTGGAAGTGACATAAGGGTCACCTTTGCTACGGTCACTAATCAGGTAATGGAAATAAATACCCTTCTGTAGCGGAGACAACGGATAAACATCCTGGATGTTGGCTCCTCCTCCGGGCACATGTTCCATGATCGTATCAAGCTCTTCCTGGGTAAGCTCAATCAGCGGAAGCATGGATGGTGTGATGTAATTACAGCCATCTAAAATACCGTTTTTAGGTACCTGGTAAGCATCCGCCACTGAAGATAGTTTGGTACTCAATTGAGCGATACTCGGATGTGAAAAGATGTCACGGATTTGAATGGTGTAGCCAATGTCCTGCATTTTGGAAATCATCCTGACTACCAGCAAACTATGACCACCTAGTTCAAAGAAGTTATCGTAGATACCCACCTTTTCGACACCCAGCAATTCCTGCCAGATCACTGCCAGTCGCCCTTCTGCTTCCGTTCTTGGTGCGACATATTCTTTGGTCGACAGGGCCGAACCATCCAAAGCAGGCAAGGCTTTTCTATCCAGTTTTCCGTTGGATGTCAAGGGCATCTCTTCCAGGGCAACCCACAACTGAGGCACCATGTACTCCGGCAAACTGCGTTGTAAGGCCGATTGTAATAACTCTTTCCATTCGCTCTTCTCCAGATCGCTTTTCAGGACCACATAAGCGATTAGCCTTTTATCGCCATGACTGTCCGCTTTCGCCAAAACACAGCATTGATTCACTTCTGATAAGGACGAGATGGCATTTTCTACCTCTCCCACTTCGATACGGAACCCGCGTACTTTTACCTGACTGTCTTTCCGTCCGATATACGCTATGGTACCGTCAGGCAGCCAACGGGCCAGGTCTCCGGTTTTGTACAGGCGACCACCCGGCTGGTAAGGATCAGCGACGAATCGCTCCTGTGTTAAGTCTTCCCGGTTCAGGTAACCAACAGCCACCTGATCTCCACCAATACACAATTCGCCCACCACACCGATTGGTGCCAGGTTAGCATGATCATCGACAATGTATAATTGCGTATTCGATACGGGACGGCCGATTGGCACACCGCTTAGAGCAGATACGTCTTCAGGTACAGGCCAACTGCTCACATCAATGGCCGCTTCTGTAGGACCATATAAATTATCAAACCGAACTGTTGGGAACAGTTTTCTAAATGATTGTACATGTTCTAAGGTCAGGGCTTCGCCACTACAGAGCACCCTTCGCAATGAAGCACAATCTCCCGCGGATATCCCTGCCAGGAAGACTCCCAACATCGATGGCACAAAGTGCATCGTTGTTACCTGCTCAGCCGCGATCAGTTCTTTCAGGTACGCCACATCCGCTTGACCTCCGGGGCGTGCAAAGACCAGCTTCGATCCGGTGATCAGTGGCCACAGCAATTCCCAAACCGATACATCAAAACTAAAGGTCGTTTTTTGCAGTACCACATCTTCCGATGTAAGACCATAAGTCTCCTGTGTCCATAACAGACGATTCAATATACCGCGATGGGCATTCATTACCCCCTTAGGCTTGCCAGTACTCCCGGAAGTGTAAATGACGTAAGCCAAATTCTCCGGTGCCGCCACTCTTTTTAAGTTCTTCACAGATCGCTTCCCGATCTTTTTGTTCCACTCGCTGTCCAGCAAAACAACCTCCAGTTCATCGGAAGCTGAAACGAGGGCTGCACAATCGGCAGCGCTGAGAACTACCTTCACCCCTGAATCTTGCAGCATGTAATCGATCCGGGCCTGTGGATATTCCGGGTCTATTGGCACGTAGGCACCTCCTGCTTTCAGGATTCCTAAAATACCTACCAGCATTTCCAAACTTCGATTGATGCAAATACCGACCAATGCATCGGGTCCTATGCCCTGACTGCTCAGGTAGCGGGCCAATTGATTGGCACGTTCATTCAACTGCTGATAGCTTAGCGCATCGGTGTCATAGACTACCGCAGTCGCTTCCGGAGTCTTAGCCGCCTGTGTTTCAAACAGATCAATGATCGTTTGATCATCGGGATAGCTGACTGCTGTATCATTGAATGTTTCCAGCAGCTGATGCTGTTCTTCTTCTGAGACAATGGATATTTCGTTGACAGCCAGCGTAGCAGTTTGATCTACGAGATTTTCAAGTAATACCTTGAGCGATTCTTTCATGTAGGCAATGACCGCGGCGGGGTCAATGTCTGTAGCAGATAAATTCGCTGTGAGTTTGAAATCATCGCCATAGTCATCGATGTCGACATTGAAAGGGAAGTTCGTTCGCTGCTCCCCGGCGATTAGTCTGGCACCAAAGTCATTGCGTTCTTCTGACGAACCTTTTGCCGAATGGCGGTAGTTAAGCAATGCACTGAACAGTGGCACTTCATTGGAAACACCACTCCACTGATGGATTTTTGGTCCTGGCGTCTGTTCATAGTTCAACAGTTCCTGTAGTCGGTCATTGGCGTGATGGACATAGGTCCTGATGTCGCCTTTGAGATCTAACAACACAGGCAGCGTATTCATGAACAAACCGAGTGAAGAATCTGATCCTTTGGAGCCTTGTAGCCTACCCAGCAAGACAGAACCGAAAATAGCATAATCAGTATTGCTGCATTTGCCAACTACCAGTCCAAAAGCCGCATGAAAAATGACTGCCGGACTGATTTGCAGATCACCTGATATTTTCCTGATGCTATCCCGAATATCGTCCGGCAACAGCACTGTAGCAGACGCGATCGTCGCACCGCCATCTACCTTGGTATCTGATAAATTGAATGGATAGGTAGGCACTTCAATACCGCCGTACAGGTCCTTGAAATATCGTTCGCTTTCGGCTAATTTCTCCTTGTTCAGGGTGTCACCTATGAAATCACGGTAGAGTGATGGTTTGGGTAATAGTGCGCCATGCCCCATCAGATAGTGCATGATCTCCTCTCCTACCTTCGCCATACCAATGTGATCGATCATCAAATGGTGATTGTGCAGTACCAGGTAATACACGCCGTTCGTCGCATCATCGGCCACCTTTGCACGTAACGTTGGAGCCGTTGTAAGGTCCATGTACAAGCTGTCTGGCAGGATCTCTTTTTCTACCTGCGGCAGGATTTCCTGGCTGTGGTCTATTGACAATGTCTCTACCGGCAAGTCTACCGTTCTCAGAACCACCTGTACTGCCTGAGAGAATCCCTGACTCAATACGCAGGTACGCAACACATCATGACGGCCAATGACAAAACGTAAACCATCTAAAAAGTCTGTGCGTTGTTCCGGTGTGGTGAAAGACAGCAAACGAGGTAGTACATAGGGATCTCCATGGTCTTCATCACTGATCAGGTGATGGAAGTAGATACCTTCCTGCAAAGGAGACAGCGGATAGATGTCCTGGATATTGGTCGCGCCTCCTGGTACGCTATCCATAATGGTCTCTGTTTCCTCCTGGCTAAGGTCTATTAAAGTAACCATTGAAGGAGTGATGTACGGGCTTCCGGCCTCAATACCATTCTCCGGCACCTGGTAGCCGCTATCAAGAGACGCTAATTTCGTACTCAAAAGGGCGATGTTCGGGTCTTCGTAAAAATCCTGGATATTGACTGTATAGCCCAGTTTTTGTATCCTCGCAATCAGGCGGATAGCCAGCAAACTCTGACCACCCAACTCAAAAAAGTTGTCATAAATCCCAACTTTTTCAACACCCAGTAAGTCTTGCCAGATTTCTGCCAGTTGCAGCTCAGTTTCCGTCGTTGGTGCAACATACTCCCTGGTTGACAAACCTTCGCTGTCCGGTTCTGGCAGCGACCTTCTGTCGATCTTGCCATTGTTGGTCAGTGGCATTTCATCCAACGCTACCCACAGCATAGGGACCATGTACTCCGGCAGGTGCTGAAGCAATGCTGACTGTAAAGCCTCCTTCCAATCAGCAGTGCTCAAATCGCTTTCCATCACCACATATCCGACCAATCGTTTGTCGCCGTGGTCGTCTTCTTTGGCGAGTACACAGCTGTTGATAATGCCAACTACAGAAGACAGTACATTTTCTATCTCTCCCAGCTCAATGCGATATCCTCTGATCTTGATCTGATTATCCTTTCTGCCAATGAACTCGATGGTTCCGTTTGGCAACCAGCGTGCGAGGTCTCCGGTTTTGTAAATGCGCTTTTCCGGGTTAAAAGGATCAGTCACAAACTTCTCGGCAGTCAGCGTTTCACGGTTCAGGTAACCGACCGCTACGCCTTCACCTCCGATACACAACTCCCCTACCACTCCTATTGGACATAAATGACCGACAGCATCCATGACATAGGCCCTGTTATTTCCGAATGGGACACCCAAAGGCACTGAATGTTCCAGGGTCTTCGTCAAAGAAACTTTATGAATCAACTTACCGATGGTGGTTTCGGTAGGTCCATAATGGTTATAGACCTCACAACTGACTTCATTGGATGCCAGCAGGTCCAGGACATCGTCTGTAAAAGCTTCCCCTCCTAAGATCAAACACTTGTTGGGTACAAAGACATCATCTTTGGTTTGTAGTGTTTTCCAGTGAGATGGGACCATCTTCAGGCAGTCGATGTCCAGGGCAGTAATCTTCTGCGCGCTGATCAACTCGTCTTCCGAGAGTACATACAATGCGCCGCCTGTCAACAATGAGGCATAAAGCACAGTGTTCCCCAAATCCGTGGCGATACTGGAACTCAAACCAAAACTGTCACACGATTGGACATTGGTCTTCTCCAGAAGGCCATGGAAATAGTCTGTCAGGCAGTAATGGGTAATTTGCACACCCTTCGGATTGCCTGTACTACCAGAGGTATAAATGACATAGGCCAGATTTGATGAGGAAGCTACTTTTTGCAGATTCCGCTTGGGTTCGTTGGTAATGGCGTTCCAATCGCTGTCTAATTCAATGACATTTATGCCTTCCTGAGTTGAAAAGTTCGCGCTATTTTGATGATCGCTCAGCAGGACTTTCACCCCTGAATCTTCCAACATATAGTCAATACGTGTCTGCGGGAATTCCGGGTCTACAGGCACATAAGCACCGCCGGACTTCAGGATTCCCAAAATACCGACCATCATCTCCAAACTTCGGTTTATACAAATTCCAACCAAATCGTCGGACCCTACACCTTTTCCTCTCAGGTAGTTGGCCACTTGACTGGAATGCTCATTGAGTTGTTGATAACTCAGCGTAGCACCTTCATAAACCACTGCGGTGGCGGCAGGTCTCTGTGCAGCTTGCTCCTCGAATAAATCTACAATCGTCTCATTTTTTGGTGGTAATGAAAGACCTGTTGCGTTGAAAACCTCCAGCAATTGGTGGGTTTCTTTTTCGGGAAGGATGGACAATTGATCAACCGTTGCACTTTCCTGTCCGATGTGCTCAACCAATAGTGACAAGGCTTTTTCCATGTAGGCTATCACTGCAGAGGGCGCTATGCCAATGTCAGCAATCTTTGCGGTCAAGCCGAAATCAGTACCGTAATCATCCACATCAAAGTTGACAGGGAGGTTGTTTCGGGTAACGCCTGTGATGTATTCAGCACCCAGGTCGACCGTGTGGTCTGCTGATGATTCCAGCGATGAATGACGATAATTCAGCAAAGTACTGAACATCGGCACCTCATTGGAGATGTCACTCCAGTCTTGCACATCCGCCAGCGGCGTTTGCTCATAGGCCATGAGCTTTTGTAAATGCTCATTGGTATCGTGAATAAATGATCGAATGTCACCTTTGAGATCCAATAATACCGGCAGGGTATTCATGAACAATCCTAAAGAGGAATCCGAGCCTCGTGCACCTTGCAATCTTCCTAAAAGGATGGTGCCAAAAAGGGCATAGTCAGCATTGCTGCATCGTCCTACGACCAGGCCAAATGCCGCGTAGAAAAAGACAGCAGGACTCATTTTCAGTTCACTGGAGGCTTCACGTACCGCCTTACCTATCTCAGGAGAAAGCATGACTTTTTGAGATACCACGCGATCCGATCCATCCATCTGATTATGCGCAAGGTTGAATGGATAGGTAGGTTCGGAAACAGTTTCGTACAATTCACTAAAGAAATCCCTGCTCTCTACTAATTTTTCTTCTCGCAGGGTGTCACCAATAAAATCACGGTAGAGGGCCGGCGTTGGCAACTGATCTGCTTTCCCTGCCAGGTAGAACAATATTTCATGCTTTACCTTTTCCAAACCAATGTGGTCCATGATCAGGTGATGGTAGTTCAGTGCGAGGTAATATTTTTGATTGGCGACATCATCTGCCAGTTTCACCTGCATCATAGGTGCTTGCTGCGTATCTATCCACAACTTGTCAGACGCGACTTCTTCCATTAGTTGGGCTAAAACATCTTCATCCGTATTGACTGACAACCTGCTGACAGGCATCTCTACTTCTCTCAGTACTACCTGAAGTGCCTCAGGGAGTCCCTCGCTTACAATACAGGTACGCATCACATCGTGGCGATTGATCACAAACTTTAATCCTTCTATGAATTGAGCTCGTTTTTCCGCTGATGAAAAAGCAAGAGAGGTAGAAATCACATAAGCATCACCTTTCGACGGATCACTCATCAGGTGATGGAAATACATCCCTTTTTGTAATGGTGACAATGGATAGATGTCCTGGATATTGGCACCACCTCCTGGGGCACGGTCCATGATGGTCTCTATCTCCTCCTGACTCAATACAACCAAAGGCAACATGTCCGAAGTGATGTAACTACAACCCGGTAAAATACCATTTTCCGGTGCCTGATAGACCTCAGCTGCTGAAGTGAGCATCGGACTGAGAGAAGCGATGGTAGGATTTGAAAAAATATCCCGGATACTAAGCGTATAGCCTATCTTTTGGATTTTGGCAATCAGCCGGACTACCAACAAACTATGGCCTCCCAGCTCGAAGAAATCATCGTAAACCCCTACTTTCTCTACTCCCAGCAAATTTTGCCAGATTGCTGCCAGTTGTACCTCTGTTTCCGCTCGTGGTGCGACATATTCCCTGCTGGACAACGCTGAAGCATCTAATGATGGCAGTGCCTTCCTGTCCAGTTTACCATTGGCAGTCAAAGGCATTTCGTCCAACTGCACCCATAGTCGGGGCACCATGTATTCTGGTAAGCTTAGCTGCAAACCGGACTGTAAGTCTTCCTTCCAGGAATCCTTCCTGGCATTCTTATCCAGCTTGTCTTCCAGCACCACATAACCGACTAGTCGTTGATCACCCTGACCGTCAGAACTCACCATTACACAACTTTGGTGGACGCCGGAAATTAGCGAAATGGCATTCTCGATCTCACCCAGTTCTATGCGATATCCACGGACCTTGACCTGGTTATCCTTTCTGCCCATGTATTCGACGGCACCATCTGGTAACCAACGGGCTAAGTCTCCCGTTTTGTACAGCCGATCTCCTGATTTGAAAGGATTGGCTACAAATTTCTCTTTGGTAAGTGAATCTTTGTTCAGATATCCAAGCGCCAACTGGTCTCCCCCGATACACAACTCACCCACTACGCCTAATGGCACAAGGCTTAGTTGGTCATCCAGTACATATAAGCTCGTATTGGAAACCGGTCGACCGATTGGCACAATGGCTGTAGCAGAAACGTCTTCCGGCACCGACCAGCTACTGACGTCAATTGCTGCTTCTGTAGGACCATATAAATTATCAAAACGTACCGCAGGGAACAGTGCTCTGAAAGCCCTGACATGCTCTGTCGTCAGGGCCTCACCGCTACACAACACCCTTCGGATGGAGGAGCCGTCTCCTTTGGATATACCAGCGAGGAAGACACTCAGCATGGAGGGTACAAAGTGGAGCGTAGTGACCTGCTCTGCTTCGATTAATTCTTTCAAATAAGCCACATCAGACTGACCTCCCGGACGGGCAAAAACTAATTTAGATCCGGCGATCAACGGCCATAGCAATTCCCAAACAGACACATCAAAACTGAAAGTCGTTTTTTGTAAGACTACGTCATCTGAGGAGAGTTCGTAGGTCTCCTGTGTCCATAAGAGACGGTTCAGTATACCTTTATGGGCATTCATGACACCCTTAGGCTTTCCGGTACTACCGGAGGTATAGATGACATAAGCCAGGTTTTCGGGACCGGCTACCCGCTTGATGTTTTTGGCAGATCTTTTGGCAATTTTCTGATCCCACTCACTGTCCAGCAATACAATGTCCAGCGAGTCTTTTTCTGTAAAGACCGAACTACAATCAGCAGCACTCAGTACCACTTTCACCCCTGAATCTTCCAGCATATACTCGATACGGGATTGTGGATAGTCTGGGTCTATGGGCAGATAAGCACCACCCGCTTTCAGGATACCGAGGATACCTACGATCATCTCCAGACTCCGATTGATGCAAATACCTACCAGGTCATCGGGCCGGATTCCCTGGTCAGTCAGATAGCCTGCCAATTGATTGGCGCGTTCATTCAATTCCTGAAAAGAAAGTGTAGTACCCTCATAGACTATGGCAGTCGCTTCTGGTGTCTTTGTTACCTGCTCTTCAATGAGGTCAATGACCGTTTTCTCAACGGGATAGCTTACAACGGTGTCATTGAAATCTTCCAGCAGCTTTCGCTGCTCTTCATTGCTGAGCGTGGTCAAGTCGCTCAACTGTATCGACGGAGTAGCCACCGCAGCAGTCAATAATTTCTGGAAGTGAGCCATCATACGCTCGATGGTCTCCTGTCTGAACAAGTCTGTGCAATAATTCACATTGACCACATAGGTTCCGCCTACTTCACCAATGGTCATGGTGAGGTCAAATTTTGAAGTTTCCTGACCTTGTTCTTCATAAGTCGACAAGGTCAGACCATCCATCTCTATGTTTCCGGCATCCTGTATGTTTTGCAATACAAACAACGTCTGAAACAATGGCGTCATGCTCATATCACGCGTCTTCACCACACGTTCTACCACATTTTCAAATGGGATCTGCTGGTGATCATAAGCACCCAGCGTCGTTTGTTTCACCGCTTGCAGTAATGCCTGAAAAGAAGCGTCTTCTTTTACTTCGGTGCGAAGCGCAAGGGTATTGACAAAGAAACCGATCATTCCCTCCATCTCTTTCTGCGTACGGTTGGCGATCGGGGTGCCAACACAAATGTCCTGCTGACCACTATAGCGACTCAATAGCAATTTATAGGCAGCTAACAGTGTCATAAAAGCAGTCACGCCCTCATGCTGACTTAAAGCATTGATGTCCGCGGTCAGGGCATTGTCCAATTCAAATGAAAGGGTCGCACCTGACACGCTCTGCACAGCCGGACGAGCATAATCGAGCGGTAATCTCAAGGCATTGAGTCCTGTCAGTTTTTCTTCCCAATAGGACAATTGCTTATCGATGACCTCGCCTTCCAGGTAATTGCGTTGCCACAAGGCATAATCAATGTATTGTAATGGTAAAGGAGGCAGGTTCAATTCATTGCCTGAGACATGGGCCTGATAAATCCCCATGAATTCCCTCACCAGGATACCCTGCGACCAGCCGTCACTGGAAATGTGATGAAATACTCCTGCCAGCACATGTTCTTTCTCCCCTAGTCGGTATAAACAGGCACGAAACATGTAATCGGCTCCCAGATCGAAAGGCGTGGAAAGGAAAGCGTGGATATCCTCATTCAGTAATCCTGCATCGTGGCTCAAATCCTTTTCAGAAAGTGCCCAACCATCGGCGGGTAAGAGTTTCTGGTAACCAATGCCTTCCTCCGAGTAGATCACAGTCCGCAATACCTCGTGGCGGCTGACGACCTGCTGCAGACTCTTCGACAAAGCTGGCAGGTCCAAACTCCCGGAAAGCCTCAGCGCTACGGGCAGGTGGTATTCCACACTCCCCTGTAACTGGTCCAGGAACCACAAACGCTCCTGCCCGAAGGACAACGGAATGTGCGCAGGACGGTCTTCAGTAGATGGAACAATTTTCTCCAGTAAATCTTTGTTCAGGTCCTGGCTTTGATACTTTTCTAATACGTCGGCAGCTATGTTTTTCTCATCGTATTTTTCTAAGTATGCTATGATTGCTTCCTTATTGGTCTTTATTTCTAAAAGCAGTTCAGGATCTATCGCAGTATTTGATTTGACATTTAGCTTCCCGTTTTTCAGGAGTAGTTTAATGCCCTTTTTATTTATTTTTTTGAAAAAACTTAAAAGTTCCATTTACTTCAAAATTTCTATTACAACTCAATATCTATCATGCTATTTTCATCCATAGCATCGTTAAAATGAACCACTTTGTATTCGAGGTAGGCGGCCAATTCATCCACCGTACTGAACTTGAATATCTCCTGAATCGCTACCTCAATGTCTAGCTCCTTACGGATCATAGACACCAGGCGGGTAGCCAATAAACTATGGCCTCCCAACTCGAAGAAATTATCGTGAACCCCTACTTTTTCCACCCCTAGCAGTTCCTGCCAGATCAGGGCCAGTTTGGTTGCCGTTTCAGTCCGTGGTGCTACATAGCCAGTGCTCGATAATGCCGATCCATCCAGATCAGGTAAGGCTTTCTTATTCACCTTCCCACTGGTGGTCAATGGCATCTCATCCAACCGGAACCACAACTGCGGCACCATGTAAGCGGGTAGTCTCTTGTTCAGCTGTTGCTGTAAAGATTCCTTCCAGGTCGCCTCGTCTTGATCGCCCTCGGTCACCACATAGGCTACTAGTCGGTTGTTCCCATTGCTGTCTGCCCTGGCCAACACACAGGATTGCTGGACACCGTCTATCAGGGATAGTGCATTTTCTATCTCGCCCAGTTCAATGCGATAACCACGGACTTTCACCTGATCATCTTTTCTACCGATGAATTCCAGGTTGCCGTCCGGCAGCCATCTGGCCAAATCTCCGGTCCTGTAAAGACGCTCACCTGATTTAAATGGATTCGCAATGAATCGCTCTGCTGTGAGCGCTTCCTTGTTGAGGTATCCCCGTGCCAATCCTGGTCCACCCACACATAGCTCACCCACAGCACCCAAAGGCACCAGGCCTGAAGCTTCGTTCAGCAGATAAGCAGTAGCCTTGGCAATCGGTGAACCAATAGGTACGGAAGTCTCTCCTACCCCTTTGAAAATAGTGGCACAGATACTCGTCTCTGTAGGACCGTAGGCATTGAAATATTGCCCGTTCTCTGCAAACAACTGTGCATTTTTCAGTGGTGCTTCTTCACCAGCCGTCACCATGGTTTTGATACCGGAGATTTGACTGACATCCAATAACTTGAAAAATGCAGGTGGTAGCGTGGAGAAGGTAATGCCTTGCTCTTCTACATACTTGACAAAATACTCGATGTCATATTTCTGAGATTCATCGATGATGCACAGGCTGGCTCCTGACAGCAAGGACAGGAAGATTTCCCAGACGGAAGCATCAAATGACGGACTCGCATATTGCAGGCAGTTGTCGTCACCGGCAAGGCCGAATAATGCAATCTGCCCCTGGATGGTGTTACAGATACTGCCATGCTCGATGAGCACCCCTTTAGGCCGGCCGGTACTACCAGAGGTGTAAATCACATAAGCAAGCTGATCAGCCGCCATACTGACCGCTGTCGGCTGAACCGGCTGAATCTGAATGGCTTCGGCCTCCACATCCAATTGAATGACCGTTTCTACGCCTAATTCCGGCAGGTGGTCAATGATATTGGCAGTACTCAACAGCACGCGGATGGCAGCATCCTCCATCATGTACTGGATGCGATCTTCAGGATATCCCGGATCGATTGGTACGTAGGCACCACCGGACTTCAGAATTCCTAAGATGCTGATGATCAAGGCAGGGCCTCTTTCCAGGCAAACACCCACCAAATCTTCGGTGGATACGCCTTTTTCAATCAGGTAATGCGCAAGTTGATTGGACCGCTCATCCAGTTCTTTATAACTGATCGCTTCTTCTTCAAAGACAATGGCAGTGGCCTCCGGTGCTTTATCGGCCTGCGACTTGAATAAATCCACCAACGTCTGACCTACCGGATGACTGGCACTTGTCTTGTTGAATGTCTCCAGCAACTGGCGCCTTTCTGCTTCTGCCAGGATATTCAGATCTGCCACCGAAAGCCTCTCAGCATCAGCTGAAGGATCTGTTTCCATTTGTTCAATAATCGCCCGGATGGCTTCTTCCATGTAGGACAATACATTGGCTGTATCCACACCAACACCTGATGCCCTTAAGCCAAAGACATTTCCAAAGTCATCAATCTCAAAGTTGAATG
>ERZ1740068.556-NODE-556-length-16842-cov-6.835468_pt1 | contig 16842 bp, 14 predicted proteins | sample MGYA00581735_ERZ1740068 | MGnify/ENA primary metagenome ERZ1740068 (study PRJEB43018, sample SAMN04849740) | marine metagenome | isolation source: floating plastic debris | place: Pacific Ocean | collected 2008-08-30 | study: EMG produced TPA metagenomics assembly... | reverse complement strand
GCATTCGAAAAGGGTTACAGTAAGCAGTTGAGGACAATAGTATTAAACTTTCTGCTGGTATAAACCCGCGGGTTGGCTACCGCTTGTTTAGGTGCCCCAGTGATGCACCACATGTTGCTCCTTGCGCAGCATTTTGTTTGTCTCCCCATTGATGTTTTTGGGGAGACAAGATGGACGACATTTGTTTGTCTCCCAAGTCAGGCTTTGGGAGACAAGCCCTTTTGTGGGTTGACCAACCCTCGTATTGGGGAGACAACTGAGTGCACCAGCATGACCTGTCTCCCCACTAACGGCCTGGGGCGACAAGATGTTTGAGAAGTTGAATGGTTGCACTCATGGAATAACGTGAAACCCTTACATTAGCCGATAATAATCATTTAACCCCATGGAAGAAGCAGAATACACCACCGACCAAGCCGATCCGTTGCCCAAGCGCTTTAGCCTCAGCCGCTCCCGCATCATGTACATTGAAGATAAATCTGAAGGCCTGGAAGGAGATGCCCGCATTGGCCGGGTGTATTTTTCCAAAACCGGAAAGACCTTATACTACCGCGGCAGGAGTTTTAGTAGCCTGAAAGGAAGCGGCTACAAATCCAATTACTACGATACTGAAACCGGCGATGAATATTGGATATCGGGGCCGCGCAAAGATTTGAACGACCGATTGTACGGTGGCAACCGCGATGTGGAGGTAGACCAGGATGTGGCAGCGGAATATTGGCGCATGGTAGAGAAAGCCCCGGTGAAGTAACTCCAAACAAGTCCCCAAAACTTAATAGTCGGCAGCAGCCAAACGAAGCGCAAACAAGGTGTGCTTCTCCTTTGAAACGGGCAGGTCATCTTCAAAATCAAGGATGACGCCTGAGCTGGCCCGTCGACCTTTTCGCCCCCAGTATTCGATTTCCGAGTAGGCGATCTGTTCTTGCCTAAGCCAGCTTTCGGCCATACTTCTGGTGATAAGCCTATCCGCACGAAAGTAACCCGTATCTACTTCGAAGGTCGCATTGGCAAACTCCATCAGTGAGGGATGATCGGTATCGAAGTTGTCATTTTGAAAGTAAACCAGACGGTCGTGCTTGAAAACAAATTCATAGCCGTTGTAGGTAAATCCAGACAAGGGAGGGACAACAACCTCTGGGTTGAAGGTGTAACTTGGAGTTCCAAGGGCTTGTTTCACCGTTTCGATGCGGTCTCCAAGGGTTACTGGTCCAAAGTATCCTGTCCCAATAAAGCTTTCTAAGGAAACAACGGTGGCCATGGGGCGAAAGATAGGGGGATTATCGCAAGGAACTCCTAACTATGGACATAAGCACAGGATATATGCTTCTCTTTAGGCGCAAGGCTGAATCGATCCGACTGGAATCTGTTTTGAACGTACGGTCCCCACAAATTTGTGTGTAGTTTTGTCTGAAGCGAATCGACACATGCCATCCGACAAGTTTACCGTTCTGTACGTGGACGATGAGGCGCACAACCTCTTCAGTTTCAAAGCGGCTTTTCGCCGGGAATACAACATTTTAACCGCTGAAAGTGGTGAAGCAGGCCTGGAAATCATCAACCGCGAGCCGGTACACATCATTGTTACCGACCAGCGCATGCCGGGCATGACTGGTGTTCAGTTTTTGGAAAAGGTACACCCGGACCACCCCGAAATCATCTCGATGATCCTCACCGGATTCAGTGATGTGCAATCCATTATCGAGGCCATCAATACCGGTCAGGTGTTTCGCTATATCACCAAACCCTGGGACGAAAACGAATTGCGCATGACCCTTGAAAATGCCCGGGAATTGTTTCAGCTACAAGAGGCCAATCAAGAGTTGTTGCAAAGCCTGAAAGTACAAGTGGCGGAGCAAGAAAAAGTGCTCGACTTGTTCAAGCGATACGTTCCCCAGCAGGTGGTAGACCGCACTTTGGCGGCCAACGAGGAGGAATTATTTACCGGCGAGTTGCGCCATGTGGCGGTCATGTTTTGCGAAATCGTAGACTTTCCGAACCTTACGGTCCACCTCAAACCGCAAACCGTGGTGACATTGCTCAACGACTTTTACCGGTCGATGACCCAAGTGATCAAAGCCCACAAGGGCATGATCAATCAATTCGTTGGCCCCGAGATTTTTGCCACGTTTGGCGCACCAGAAACTACCGGTGATGATCCGGGTTGGGCGGTGCAATGTGGCTTAGAAATGCTCCGCAAGAAACACGAATGGGCACAGCGTCACGCCGATTTACTTCCTCAGGAACCTCAAATGGCCGTTGGACTAAACTATGGAGAAGTCGTGGCTGGAAATTTGGGCTCTGAAAACCGTATTGAGTATTCCGTAACCGGTGATGTGGTCAACACCGGAAAGCGGGTTCAAACCCTGGGCTTTCGACCCGAATGGTGCGACTCCCTGTTGGTACACGGATCAGTAGCAAAAGCAGTAGAAGGCCGTGCGGCCATTACTCCTTTGGAAGACCAACCGGTTAAGGGGAAGAAGGAAGCCATTCCTGTAGCCCGGATAACTGCCTGGCAAGGCTAAGGCCATTCACTCTTTAGTCACACACAATCAAATCGTTGTGCCAATCATCGAAGACTCCTGTTGAATAAGAAGTGTGATTGACTTCTTACTTTTTACTCCCGCTAATTTTGCTTGCGGTTGATCAAGTAACCTACCTGAACATGAATTACTGCGCCCAACCATGTGGTATTGTTTTCGCTGTTGGCCGCGTAGGTATAGTCTTTTCGGTTGCCATAGTGTTGGCTTATCCCGGTGGCGACATCGAGTGACAAGCGGTGATAAAACAATTGTTGCCCAATGGCCAATCCTCCAAAAACCGAGCGGAATTCTTGGTTGCTCCGCACTTCCACCGCGCTGGAGTAGACCAAAGAAGCACCCACATAGCCTTCGGTAAACAGGTTGTAGGAAACGGGGTTGTTTTCTCGCATCCGAAAGGGAAAAAGGTACATGCGAGGGCCTGCACGAAAGGAGAACCGGAGCGAACGTGTTACGGGTGAATTGAGATTAGTGGCGTCTAAAGTAGCATTCCAACTATAACGACTGCCTTTCAGTTTTTCGGCTCCAATGGAAACATTGTTTAGCAACAGGGTAGGAAAGAGCATGCCTTTCACAATTGTACCACGTTGAAAATCAAAGGGTGGAAAACTATTTTCGTTCATTTGGGAGAATGCCGTGGATGCAGTGATCAAAAGACCTACTACAGCCATTAAACGAATCAAATGCTTCATTTTTTTAGTCTTGAATAAAATGTGTTAGCCTCAGTTAATTTTTCTTGCCGTGGAGCAAGTAGCCGAATTGTACGTGGAGCACATAACTGGCCCACAATGTAGCGACAGCGCGGCCTTCCGAAGTAGAAACCGCTCTGAAATAGCCCAAATGACGCCGTAGTCCGGCAGCGATTTCAAACGACAAGCGGTTGTAAAACAATTGCTGGCCAAAAGCTATCCCTCCGTGAGCTGAACGGTAGGCGTATTCACTACCAAACTCTTGATTATGGGCAGAAGCGCCTACAAAGGCTTCGGTAAACAGGTTGAAAGAAATGGGGCTGTTTTCGCGTAGCGAAAAAGGAAGCAAGTAAAAACGAGGACCTGCCCGAAAAGAAACCCTCCTGAAAGAAGAAGATAAGATCCTTCCAAAGGAAGTCCCCAAATTGGCATTCAAAGAAACCCTGGCGGTTTTTAATTTCTCTATCCCAATAGACACATTGTTGAGCCTGATGCCCGGAAAAAGCATTCCTTTAACGATGGTACCCCGTTGATAATCGAGGCTGGTAGGCGTTGCAAGTCTTTGAGCTTTGGCTGAAAAAACAAGTAGGAATAAACATAAAAAACCCACAAAACGAATAGAAGCATTCATTAGAAAAATAAAATTTAGAAAGTAGTGTGGAACAATGCACGTCTTTCCGTTCGAAAACAAACGACTTCGTGAAGCCACCAGAAAACCTGGGTGGGATTGGCTTGCTTATTCTAAAATGCTGCCTCCGCGTTCCACACGAATAGTTGGCCAAGGCAACTGAAAATAATTGAAGTTTATGCATGATGAAAACTCTAAAAGGGAAAACACCCACTAAAAACCGCAACCAATTTCTATCCCTAAAGTAATTTTGACATCCGCTACTTCCAAGAAAAAATCCACTTCATTGATAAACTGAAGTGGATTATGGACGAACGTAGTTCATTGGGGATGAACGATACCTTCCGTTCATAGTAAATACATCGTTTTTGAGGTACGGATGGAACGATTTCAACTGCAATTGACCAAAGAAGGCATGGGCCCGAAGTCAGTAGTGGCTGAAAAAAAGAAGAGCTATGCCTATCGATTAGGCCACGAGGTTGCCAGGATGGACAAGTGCATTGCTTGGGACCTTTAACTATTGAAACCTTGTTTGGTTATGGCACTTCGCGTTAATCACATAAAATAAGACCATTGGACCAACTACCGCAGGATGAACCTATCACCCGTTGATGCAACCAGTTTTCCATTTCTTGCATCAGGACTTTTTCACAAACTCGAACCCACTGTAAAAGAGGTTTCCGTTGGGCAATACCCGAATCGCTTCTCCAGTACCTCTTCCAATACCATAGGAAACGCAGAACTCATCATTTATCGGATTCATGAACATCCTCCTGCGGGTATCGCGCGTTTTTGCTTCCATCTCAAACACTAAAGTTCCGTTCACCTCTTTGAGCTTCATGCTCAAGCCTTCGAAATTCATAAAAGGACAGTCGGTACAAGGGTAGGGGTTGCTCACAACGGTATAACTACCAAGGCGTTCCGACCAACTGCTATTGAGTGGTCCCGAAGAGCTTTTACGAGCAACGTAATCCTCCGAGCCATTGTGCATGTAAATCACTTTGAAAAACACTTCCCCATCTTTGGTAACAAACCGAAAGCGTTGGTTTTTAACCTTGACGGGATAGATGCCTAAAATTTTGGCCTTGGCGGAGTACACCAATGAGTCGTTCACAGGGGTCAAAATCACTTTTACCCCACTTTGCTTAAACGTAATTTTCTTGGTGCTTTTCACCTTCAGCGCCAGCCCTTGAAAATAGTATTCGCCCACAACTTGCTCAGGGCTCGCTATTTGGTCTCCCACAGGCGCCTTAACGGCCTTTTTGTGCTTTTTAAACCGAACCTTGTGTTCGTATTCCAGGTATTTCTCAAGCACCGTTTTAGCAGAAGCTATCCGGACTCCACGATCGGTATTCGTTAAAATAATGGCGCCCAGCTTCATTTCGGGCAAGTAGGCAAAGTCGGCATGGTAGGCCCAGGTATCGCCACCGTGGCCAACAATCCGCGTCACCAGAGTATCCGTTTCCGATTTCCAGCTCATGGAATCGGCATACAAGCCAAAACCCCATTGTGCATCCGTAGCCAACACCAAATCGCCTACCGCATTGCGCTCCATGGCTTCCATTGATGCCTTATCCACAATTTGGCGCCCCTCAAATTGGCCCCGTTGCAAATACATTTGGATGTAATGGGCCATGTCCAACACATTGCTGTGTACCAAACCAGCCCCCTGATCGCGAATGATGCCTTCATCCACCGCTTTTCCATCGAGGTAGCCTTTCGAATACAACGCAGCTTGCTCTTCCGTAGGCTGATCCACGTAGGAAGCACTCATGTTTAAAGGCGCAAAAATATTTTCCGTGAGGTAGGCCTGATAGCTCTTGGCCGTGGTTTGTTGCACTAACTCACCGAGCAAGCCATAGCCGGCATTGGAGTAGGAGTGCTGATACCCGGCCGGTGCAGCCATTGTGCAATTGTTGAGGGTGCCAACCAACCAATCGGTAGGAGGAGGGGTATCGCAGAAAAAGCCCGACCACAAATCGCTGGGCAGGCCCGAAGTGTGTGTTAAAATGTCTTCGATCAACAATGGATTATCCGCGTCAAAGCGGCTGTGCACCTTCAATTCAGGGATGTGTTTTCCAATCGGATCACCAACATGGAGGGCCCCTTGTTCTTGCAATTGCATAATGGAGAGGGCCGTGAACGACTTAGAAATAGAACCGATTCGATAAATGGTGTTTTCTGTGGCAGGCACTTGCTGCTCACGGTCTTGAAATCCGTAGCCCTGAGCATATACAATGCCGTTGCTGTCCACAATGGCCAGGCTGGCTCCCACCACTTTGTATTTTTCCAATACCTCACGGTAGGCACTATCCAGCTGCTGGCGGGCAGAATCGGAAATGGAATATTCGTTTTGGGTAAACCCGGCAGGAAGGCCCAAAAATAAGGCCACCAAAAGGCACAAGAGGCGAAAAGAGGAAGGGAGCGGTTTCAAGAGCGATAGATTTGAGTTTTGAATGATTACAAAACTACCGGTGGGTGCTTGATCGAACAAGGCTTTTCTGACAAAGGGTAAAAATCAGGGAGTGAAACCCATTTATTGCGGACGAACTTTTGGTATGCTCAGTGGAGCTTCATCAATTGGGCAGTAGTTTCAAGAACCTTATGTGTCCAAAGCAGCTCGTGGGGTGAAATGCATAGTACTTCAAAGTCGAATTGTTGGCCATCTAATTGTATTACTGGACGATCATCAATCATTAAATGAATACCAAAAGAGGGGGGATGCTTTGAAAGGTTTTTAAATTCAACAGGAACCGAAGTTTGATGTTTTTGATAATTCACAATCCCGTCCAACACCATTCCTTGGAAAAGGAAAGTTTTAAAGATATGGCTCCTGGTACGCAAAGAACTGGTGTACACCCAAATCTCATGATCCTGTTTTTTCAACTCTGAAAAAAGATGACATGTTCCTTCACGCAGGTTTTCAAGACGTAAGGCTTTTTGCCAAATGGAAAGTGATGAAGTTGGAAATGAAAATTGAGAAGGAATAAGTAAATCGTCGAGGTCAAAAGCAATTCGCACACTTGTCTAAATTCCAATTTTTGTACCAAGTATTATTGATAAGCACAAATCGCTGACTATGCTGAAGGCTAACTGGGTGGCTTGTAAAAGCCCTAATGGTAAAATGGTATTCCTTGTTAATACCCAACACAAAACTCGTCTGCTTCATTCACAGGTATGATTCACCTCAACCATCCAATCGAGAAAACAGATGGATTAGCATGATGAAAAACGAAAGAAAATGGGCAATAGAAATCAAGGTAGTCTAAAAATGACCACTGAGAGAGGTGCCTTGCGAATACTGGGGAGATTCAGTAGGTGACCACGAGACGGAAAAGAACTTTTCCGCGGTATCGGATAACCAAACGCATGCCCTTGTAACGAAGGCGTTGATAAATGGTTTCAATGACCTGCGAAATAATATGAACCTCAGGCAGTAAGCCCTAAGCTATACCGCTATGGCACAGCGTCAATGCCATCACCCACCAGGGCCTCGGGATGGTTGTGAAATTGCACCATGTACAAATCCACATGCTTGCTCATGGCAAACTGGAACTTTTCTGTCCAGGTAACGCGCGCTGCTTCGAGCCGGGCCTTCTGATCCTGATCGATGAGGTAGAGGGTGCCGTTGTTGTCGATGTTTTTTCGTTGGCGAAACAGAATTTCCTCCCGTTGCCTGGAAAAGTAAATGGTGATCTCGGGAAAGATGCTGGCTTTGCCGTATACCTTCAACTCCTGGCCCATGCTTAGATCCGCGGCTTCTTCGGCACCATCGCGAAACACTACGCCTCTGCTGGTTTGATCCAACACCGGACGCACCATGGCATTGTATGAAATACGGGCCAGCAATACGGCACATACCATGAGCACCAGCCGCGATCGAGGCATTTTGTAAAACAAAAAGGCCAATCCTGCGAAGCCCAATGACAACACTGCGCACCAAAGCAAGCGGTGAGGTGCTAAGGCAAACTCGTCAGAAATGGCAAACCACCAAACCCCGGCAACCAGTAACACCAACAAGCCTTGAAAAATCCGGTCGATGATGCTGTTGCGGGCAGGCAGCTGAAACGCTGGCATGCGGTAAAACCACACCAAATACAGCGCCACCAAGGGAAAAAACATTAAGATATACCGCGTGTTGCTCCCGGGCGAAATCCAATATATCAGGATGTTGGCCAGGAAAATAACCGCCGAAAACCACAACAAAGGTTGCTGCCGCACTTGCTTTCCCCAGCCTTTTCGCACCCAGGCAATGACCAACAAGCACCAGGGAGAAATTTCATAGAGCAGCTTGAGCGGAAAAACGGCGATGTGCCCCAAGGTTTTACCAAGGCTAAAGTGGGCTACCGTACGTTCGTTGCTGTCGGTCCACAAAGCGCTGATTAGTTTTACCACCCCACCCGGGTTCCGCTGCTCGTAGATTCCGTAGTAGCTTCCCACCACGATCAAAAAAAGCACCCCTCCCGCCAGGTGTTGCCACGAAAACAAGCGCTTGAAGTGGCCGCTGATGCTCAACCATGCGATGAGTGTTGCCCCTTGAAACACCACGGTAGGCATGCCTTTGGTGAGAAAACCGAGGGCGGCCACGGCATAAGAAACCAAAAACAACCCCCACCAATTGCCTTTGCGGAAGTAGTGGTACACTACCATGAACCCGGTGTAGATCATCCAGGAATAAGTGATGTCGATACGACCTACCCGCGAAGATTCAAACAAGATGTGGCCACTGGTCATGGTGAGAAGCGCCACTAAAGCAGCATTGCGCCAACCTATAGTATTGCGCAAAAAGGCCACAATAGTAGCTCCAAACAACAACAATGAAACCCCTACCGGGAAACGAATGGTAAAGTTGGAGAAGGAACCCGTTAACTGATGGGCCAACACAATGAACCAATTGAAGATAGGAGGTTTACGGTAATACAAATCACCGTTGTTGCTCGGCACCAGGTACTCATCGGCATACACCATTTCCAGTGCCACCAGGCCCCGCAGGCCATCGTCCGCGTTGAGCGGCATGAGGTCGAGGTTAAAAAACAATGCAGGCAGGAGCAGCGCTCCAGCTAACCCATAAACCCATTTATCGTTGGTAAAAAGAGAACGCATGGTCACCGCCAATTGTGGATTCGTTTCGTTGGTTGAGTGCTGTTTTTAGGTCTTTTCTGGGTTAACATTCGTATCTGTCGCTCAAAAGTAGGCATTCGTATTTCGAATTGCCATTTTCTCACCCTGGTCTTCACCATTCGCATCAAAGTACCCAAAAAACCACGTGGCTATGATCTTTTGCTTTTCTTTACCTTCTTAGCACCAAAGCTAATTACTGGCATGACGCAACTAACCACCAACTCCGAGGTAGCAGCTATTTTCAAAGCGTATCCGGATTTTGTGCGCCCTCAGATGGAGCGCCTGCGGCAACTGATTTTAGAAGCGGCCGAAGAATTGGAGGAAATTGAAGAAGTAGAAGAAACCCTTAAATGGGGAGAGCCCAGCTACCTTACCCGGTACGGAAGCACGCTGCGCATCGACTGGAAACCCAAACATTCGGGGCAATACGCCATGTATTTTCAGTGTACCAGCCAGCTGGTGCCAACGTTTAGAACCGTTTACAACACCTTGTTTGACTATGAAGGCAACCGTGCTTTGATCTTTCCACTTAACGAAACGCTGCCCGAAAAAGAGCTTAAGCGCTGCATCCAGGCCGGATTGCGCTACCACAAGGTGAAGAAGCTGCCCCACTTGGGCTTGTAGCATTTTAACCTTACCCGCATTACCCGACCATGACATCATCCCAACAATTGGCCAGGCGTTTGCAAGAAGTGCTGTTGGACGGCAAGTGGATTGCCAACACCAATTACCGCCAGGAAATCGAACACTTGTCCTGGCAAGAGGCCACCCGCCAAGTGGACCAATTCAACAGCGTTGCTAAACTCACCTTTCACATCAATTACTACTTAGCGGGCTTGCTGCAAGTATTGAACGGCGGTCCGCTCACCATCAGCGACCGGTTCAGTTTCGATTTGCCCACTATCTCTCATCAAGCCGCATGGGATCAACTGGTGGAGGACTTTATCAAAAACGCTACTATAATCGTGGAAAAGATCGCCCAACTCGACGATGCAGAAATGGAAGCTCCCTTTGTAGATGAACGCTACGGCAACTATCGGCGAAACCTGGAAGCACTCATCGAACACGGCTACTACCACTTGGGGCAGTTGGTGTTAATCAAGAAAATAAAAGCCTGAAGAGAACGAGAGACCAGAAGGAGTACGGAGAGGGAGAGCGAAGGAGCTTCGCTGCTGAAAGAAATTATTGATTGGTTGATCGTTTTCCCTCTCGCTCTCCTTTCTCGTTCTCGCGCTCCTTTCTTGTTCTTGCTCTGAAATACCGCACGCTCCATCGGTAACCTCCGGTCTGGTTTAGGGCAATGGTGCGAAAATGAAGTGGAGGAAAGTACTTTCGATGCGTAAAAAGGTATTCGCCCCATTCAGTATCGAATAAACTATTTTGAAAAGCGCTTAGCCTTTTATGGGTTGGAGCATCCAGCAGCGTACGACCGACAAATTCTTGGTGTAGCGATTGCAAGGTGATCTGGTATTCATTGGGTTGATAACGGGCCTCGGATAGGTAACCATGATACAGTTCACCAGAAGCACCCACGGCCCAAATGCTACTGTCTGCATAGACTTTCAACAATTGAAGGTCACCCAAGTGGTAGCGAAGACTGCCATCCTCATTAACGGTCTTTTTGCTTTTAACCCAATAGTGGTCTGTAGGGCCTTGAGCATCAAGAGAAAACCGGAAGGAAAAATTGGGTTCCACGCATTGAAATTTGAGTGAATGGTCCTTGGAGTCAACCCCGATCATCCAACCCATCGGAGAAATCCCCATTCGATGGCTGGATATGGGCGAAATTCTTACTCCATTGGCACCTGAAAAGTCAAAGGTTTGGATGCGCTTGCCACGATGATCTGCGAACCATATTGATTCGCGTGTATAAGCCGTTAGTAAACCTCCTGAAGCATCAGGGACAGCAAATACAAAGTTGGGGGACTCGTTGGTTAGCAATGCGACTTCTTCCCCTGAATCTTGCAGCACCTGAAGTCTTCCCGAATAACCATAATGATACAGGTAATTGAAGGTGTTGCCATAGGCTAAATATGTGGTGTTGAAACCAGCAAAAACACTGTCTGCCTTGTCAGTCTCCCAATTCCAGAACTTCAATTGTTTTTGCTTGGAATCACTGTAAGCCAACAGCGGAAGAGCGGGATGTGAAGCGTAAGTGTCAGCGCTGGCAAAATTCGTTGACCAGGGTTGACACATCAACTGCTGTGCTTTCCAATTCCACACCCAAAGCCGATCCAAAGTGTCGGTGAGGATCAAATGGTCGCGGTAGTTTGAAAATTTAGCGTTTTGAAAAAGTGGATTATTGGGAGTGGTGGCTTGTAGGGAACCATCTGCCGAATAGACTTTTATGCCCTCCCCAGTGATAGTGGCCACCCATTGCTGGTTTGGACTTACCCAAAAAGGCGCAACACCCTTACCTTTTTTGAGCTCTTGAAAATAGAATTGCTGTTTTTTAGGGTGCTTGCGACAAGGAATAGAAGCCATCCGATTTCCGGCCTCATCTACTACATCCAGGTAATAATGCGTGCTATCGGTGGTGGCAAAATTGGTGTACCAATAGAGGTGGTGTTCCGATAGGTATTGCAGGTTTTGTGCACCAATGCGTTGAAGCACCGTTTTCCCGTCGGTGTCAACAATTCGAATGGAAGCCTTTCGGTCCTCTTCAATAATCAGTTGCCCGTTGGTTTCAAAACGTCCTTTTTCCCGCCCGGAGATAGGCAAGCCAAAACGGAAAGCTCCGGTGTAGTCTAGCACCAGCACCGAATCATTTCGGTAAACGATCAATCGATTGGAATCCAGGCTAAAAAGAGCGCCATCTTCATAAAACCCTTTTGCTTTTCCAATTGCCTTTTCATCCAGAAAACAAGAAAATTGAGGCCGGGACAATTCCAGCGATAGCCAGGGAGCTTGGTAAATCCATTCAGGTGCTGATTCACCGTTTAGATCAGTGATCTGCAATGGGCACCGGGTAAGAATTTTTGTGGCAGGAGATTCAATGGTATCCCACCTCAAAGGGCGTCCTGTAGTCGATGTGCCCGGCAATTCTGAGTGTTCTTGATGAACGAACCTCCACTTTGATGGGTGTTGCTTTTGCTCTCGATAAAGCATGAAGTCTCCACCGTGGTGGGTGTTGAGGTACAAATTCAGGCCTTTCTCTTTTTGGAGCTTCAACTCCTCCCCGAGATAAAAAGCGCGGATTTCGAAGGTGCCCGAGTGCTCCTGAGCCTTTACTCTTATTTGAGATGATACCGCTGTTGAATCCCAATAATTGGCTGGTAATGGACCAATGGTTTCCCGTACATTGAGGTCAAGTCTTCCCTCCACTGCATGGCCTTTTTGTGTAACAAAAGCACCAGCAGGGAGGTGAACCGCCGTCCAGCCAGGAAGCACGATGATCGTATCCCGATCAGGTGGAATAGTAAAACCTTTACTCCAGGATGTGGCCTTTGGCTGCTCAATGGCATCTTCCAGTAAATCAATAGGTTGCCCAATGCCTGTCAAAGGGCAAAGCAAAGCAGTACAAAGAAAAAATAACGCAAACTGGGTAGCAGAAAGGGAGGTCATGGTAGGACAGTGTGAGAAGAGAGGGGCGCCACTTGCCGAGCAGGTATTTCTAAACCAGTTGGGGGCTTGAAAGGGGGCCTTGGCGCTCAATAACGGAAAACGTAATGGAATTATTGAAACCGTTGCACTGTGCCACTGTAGGTGGAGGATAACAGAACGGAGAGCGAGAACGAAGACGGAGGGCGAGAATGAGGACGGATTACAGAACGGAGAGCGAGAACGAGGACGGATTACAGAATGAAGACGGAGAGTGAGAATGCAGAAGTAAAACAGTTTGAGGACGGAGAACAGTGGCGAGGGGCTTCGCTGCCTGAAGAAATTATTAATAGGCTGACCGCACTCGTTCGTTTGCTCTGAAACTGATCAGCCTGTAGCTACAACTGGAAATTTGATCTGCTCTAAAACGCTTTGGATTCCGGGTCAATGGAGACAATCACCTCATTTCTACGATCGTTCATTTTGAAAGGTGGATCATAGCCGAGGGACCGAAAATTGCCGTAGTGGCGAATGCCTTGCTCTTTTAAAACCTCGATTATTTTTTTCTGGTATTCTGCCTCCAATTGTGGATTGGTGTAGCCGCTGTAGCGAATGGCCGCAACGTAATCGTCTTTGGACCAGTGCATTTGTACTGCTGAATCGTTGGGAGTGGGCAAAGAATCCTGCCAGGCCGATTGGGGCAAAACAAAGCTCATCCGCCGAGAATTTTCCTCTTGCTCCATGTGGACGGGGGCCGTCATGGCAAACTTCTCTTCCCGTTCGTTGCCGCCGAAAATATAATTGGCCAACACCCGAAACTGACCATCGTTGCCTCTACGGCTGGTGTCCGTTGGCGTTTGCACTGAGATCATCCGTGCCGGAGGATAATGGCGAATTTCTACCTCATCAAAGGTTGTTAGCACTTCATACGGTTGTTCTTCAGTATCGCTTATGTACATCACCCATCCTTGAAATAAGAGGGCCAATACCACGATAGAGCCCAAAGAAATCCAGAGAAACTTTTTCATGTTCTATTAACAACACAAACCCGAGCATGTTCTATTTGTAGAGCGAAAGTGGAGAAGGAGAGCGGAGGATAACAGAAGGAGAGCGGAGAACGAGAGCGGAGGATTTTGATTATTCCTCGCTCTCCGTTCTGTTCTCCGTTCTCCGCTCTGTAACTCTTATCTTCCTTTTATGAGCTTGTGGCTACCGTGCGCTTCATTGAATTGGTATTCCAGCAAATAGATTCCTTGTCCTAAGGCATCGGCACCAAAATCAACGGTGAGGATGGTGTTGTCGCCTTGGTAGGACTCTACCGATCGGTGCACCACTTGACCCAGGCTATTGCGCAGTACGAGGTGAAGTTCGCCCGGAGTGCTGGCTTGGAAACGGATGTGGAAATCCTGGTCGAAAGGATTGGGGAAAACGGTCATTTCTATGCCGGCTTCTTGCAAGAGATAGAATACGTTTTCTTCCGCCTCTGCCTGATCTTGATCCAAGTCTTCAGGGGTTTCCATTTTGCCCGATTCTTCGCCACCACCACCGATGGTTAGCGGCAGTTGTTTGACCGAGCGGCAGCAATCATCGGCACCGATACCGGGAAAGCGCACCAAGGTGAGTGTAACCAGGTAGTTGCCACCCGTGGCATAAGTGTGAACCACCGAAGCGGTACTGCTGCCAGCCTGGGTGAGGGTATTGCCATCGCCAAAATCCCAAATCAGGAGGTCGGCCGAAATCGGGCTGGTGTTGATGAACTGATACGTTCTACTGCCTGCATAATCGGCAATAAAGTCGGCGAACAGAGCCCCACAGGGATCACTCAAAGCGTTGGCCTCAATTACTTTGCACTCGGTGTCTGAGCAGCATTCGCCATCGTTGGCCTCTATGCTATACACCGTCATGCACACCGTGTAGTTGCCCGCCGAAGGAAAGGTGTGTTGCAGGCTTTGGCCGGCTCCGTATACCACTTCGCTGGTGCCATCTCCAAAATCCCACACCACGTATTGCACGGTTGGTCCAAGGGTAGTGTTTTCGGTAAAAGTGAAGGTATTGGTGCTGTTGCCGTTGTCGTTGGTAAACGATGCATCCAGGGATTCGCAGCCGCCACAATCTTCCACCTCAAAATCAAAGGGGCCATAGAGGCAACCACCGTCCAAACTCTGAATGAACAGGCGGTAGGTGGTGCCTCCCTGCAAGGTGAAATAGTTGCGCCAGTTGGGACGTGCCGGCGTACCCGGATTGAAAATAGGAGAAGTAGCTCCCGTCACCGGATCGTTGAGGATCGACCACTGAATGGTATAATCATCTGCGAAAGCCCGATTGGGGTCGCCGTTCGCATCAACTATGGCAATGCGTCCGATGAAATCATCGCAAGGCTGTTTAAAACTGAAATAAAATTCAGGATCGGGCTCATCGGTCAAGGTCACCGAATAGCTGGCAGTACAGCCGTTGTCGTCGGTTACGTTAAGGGTGTAAGTGCCTTCCACCAGGCCGTTCAAATCCTCGGTGGTGAAAGATCCACCCGGTCCTGTCCAGGTGACGTTTTGCAGTGGTAGGGCCGCTCCGTAAATGGAGACATTGATTGCCCCATCGCTCGCACCATCACAACTTGGGTGGGTAATGTTTTCAGGGACCACCAAAATGTAGCAAGGGTTGTTTTCTTGCGAAAGATGACACCCGAAACCATCGTTGCTGGTATAGTTGTTTCCCCCAGTGATTGGATTTGTCGCACCGGTAGCAAGGTTGGTGATTTCAAAATAATCGTTGTTGTTATTGTTTTGGTAAGCAATTGGATTGCCTGCCGGATTCATCCAGATGGAACCATAGGCGGAAGGTATAGGGCCTACCAGCAATTGGTCGTTGAAGGCCGTAAATCCATTTCGAGCCCCATTTACTGAGACACTAACCACATGGTTGGAAGCCCTTACCGACACAATGTTGTTCGCAGTTGGGTCATACGTCAAATCAGAACCTACAAAGCCCGGCACATTAAAATTAGAGGTGAGGTCCACTGTTTCAGCTGACCCAACTGCATAGTTTTCCACCCTATATAATCTTCTGGAATTACCGTTGCTAATCCAGAAGTTACCCTGATCGTCGATGGTGCCTGCATCAAGTGTTTGTGCAACTCCAGGAGTTATAAAATCACCAACCAAACTAATAAGCCCGTTATGACCAACCCGAAACACCCGCCGGGTAGTACCTGTTTCAACAGCAATGCCATAAGCATAGCTATCGTTCCGGTTAAAGCCTATTGCGTTCAGCCCAACTGCCCCTATCCCAGCATTGGGCCGGTGTTGTGTATTCGGAGCTTGAAAGACCGCTGTGGCACCCATCATACCCCCGGTTTGGGTGAGCTCAAAGGTCTCGTTCCAAGAATATTGATAATACGTCTGCTGGGGGCACCGCCAAGGCAACGGAAAAGGCACATATACTTGATAAATTTCCGAATTGCTATTCAAATCGGTAATGGTAACCGTATACACACCTCCTGCAAGGTTGGTCGGGTTGGGCGAGATGCTGCCGTTCGACCATGCAAAAGTATGAATGCGGGTGCCGGTACTGACCGAAGTATTGATCGATCCCTCAGTGCTGGTAGGTGAGTGGGCATGGTCGGTGGTAAAGGATACATCTGCCCCTAAGGCGTTGCAATCGGCATCGTAGTGGTCTACAAAGCCATCGCCATCGTTGTCGATGCCATCGTTGCAAACGGTTTCCTGGGCATAGGTTCCCAGGCAGCACAGCAAAAGGCTGAGCCCGAATATGAAGTATTTCATGATAATAGATTGGTAGGGTTAAAAATATTGGCTGCCGGTCGGCAGCTCAAAATGGAAAGCAGTGGCGCTTTCGCGGTAGAGTTCAATTCATGGGCAGGTGGATATTACAGAGGTTAAAACAACGCTGTTGCAGCTACGGCAGCAGCAGATTTTAACCCAAGTAGGCCAAAATGAAAAGGCGAGAAAAGGCCCAATCCGAAAACGTGGAAGAGTAATGAGGTTAAGGTGTGGTTGACTGAGGGTAGGAAAAACGAAAGGTGTAGCTACCAGGCTCTATGGTCGGAGCAGCAGGGAACTGCGGGTACTTTTGTGTCTCTTTATTAGATGGAAAGTAACCCTACAGGCAAATCGGCTTTTTTCAGTTTAGCGCACAACCGTTTTTATGGAAATAGAGGCATTAGCTGTTAAGCCTCGTCTTTGGCCCCACGTTTTCGTAAACGGTAATCGCCCCAAAAGGCCAAAGCAATCACCAATAGCATGCTCACGATCACCATGCTAATGCCAGCTGGCGGTTGTAAGAGCAACACAAATCCTCCGCAAATAAAACC
>ERZ1740068.555-NODE-555-length-16867-cov-7.886153_pt1 | contig 16867 bp, 8 predicted proteins | sample MGYA00581735_ERZ1740068 | MGnify/ENA primary metagenome ERZ1740068 (study PRJEB43018, sample SAMN04849740) | marine metagenome | isolation source: floating plastic debris | place: Pacific Ocean | collected 2008-08-30 | study: EMG produced TPA metagenomics assembly... | reverse complement strand
GCCTCTACTTGGGCAAAGCTGGACGCATTACGTACTCCGGCATATACTTCCACTGCTTCGTTTTGCAGGTTTTTCAATACGGCCGTTCCGATGTTTCCGGTAGCTCCTAATACGATGATTTTTTCCATGGCTGTTCAAGTTTGTTCACCACAAAGTTCTGAAGGGACCTGCAGAGGGAGACAACCAAAAACAACCCGATGATGACCAAAATTACAGTTGGCGATCCCGGTATTCTTTGGGCGTTAAAGCCGTGTGTTTTTTGAAAAAACGAATGAAATGAGTGGGCTCACCAAAGCCCATAGAGTAGCTGATTTCAGAAACGTCAGCAGCCGCATAATGCAATTGCCGTTTGGCTTCCTGAATGATTTTCTCAGAGATCACATCATTGGCCGTTTTACCCAGCACCGACTTCACCGTTTGGTTGAGTGCATTGGAAGAGAGGTGCAACAGGGCGGCATAATCGCCCACCTTTTTGTGTTTGATGTAGCTGTTGGCCACCATGTTTTGAAACCGGTATACCAAAGCCTCTTTCTTCGATCGAATTTTGTGGTGTGTACCCCGTGCCTCCTCCAGACTTTTGCATTTGAAAAGAAAAGCGAGCAAGCTCGATTGTAGAATTTGACTGCGGTAGGCATTAGGAGTATAGTACTCCTGGTACAACGTTTCAAAATCGAAAGCAATGTGTTGTACTTCTTCCGGCGTCAGCTTTAGAAAATTTTCGTTTGAAAGATCAAACAGGGAAAACTCACTTTTGAAGTTACCACTGAAAAAATTCAAAAAGTCGGCTTTGAAATACACGATGTAGCCCGTGGTTTTGCTATTGCGCTGCCAGGAGAAAATGTGATCGGGAGAGAGGAAGTAGAGCGTGTTTTCGAGCTGGTTGTTGGATTGATCGTCGATATCGGCCACCGCATCTTCGGGGTTGAGAATGAGCGTTACCTGGTAAAAGTCTTTTTGGTAAGGCGGCATTTTCAAGGCACTCCGCTCCGACAGTTCAGCAAAGCGGAAAACAAAAAAATCGGGAAGGTCGGTGCGCTTATCGAAACCGGAGGTCTCAAAAAATTCATTGATTTCCCGGAACCGTTTTATTTCATGTTGCAAAAGGGGAAAAGCATTTGATCCTTTCTGCCGTAGACAGGTTACTGAGCATTAGCGGTTAACCAAGTCTGAAAGTTGGATGAGAAACAGCACCAGCGACACGAACAAGCCTAAAAAGAAAATTTGGTAGCTGATCCGAATGTACTTGTACTTGGTCTCCTTCACATACACTCCCAATTGGTAAAGGTCATTTACGAGGGCCTCGTAGATCGAATCGTCTTGTTGCATCATGTCGGCCATTTTTTCGGCAAAATCATCGTATTGATAGCGCGAAAACGTGCCGAAGAAAAGTGGGTTTTCCGTTTTAATCGCCTTGGGTTTGGCCATGCCCCTTTGGTTAAAGGGATACACGGCCACGATGGCCGCTACCAGTGCAAAAAAGGAAGTGATCAGCAGTGAAACCAAGGCCCAGATCGGTTCACTAAAGTCAAACCGGCTCATAACCAAAGTGATGAGTACGGTGTTGGTGGCTACCATGATGTTGGCTTTGTTATCGGCCATCATGCTGAGTTGAGCATGGTGCTGCTGGGCCGTGCGCAGCATGTAATCGATGGAGCCGGAGCGCTTCACTTCACTGAAATGCGTTTTCTTTTCCATGGCCCGAATTTAAGTGATTTCGAAATCACTCTGATGGATAAAGAGCGGTGAGCAAAAAAGTTGGAAATCGCGCTGCCTACAAACCCACGGTTATAGATCAAGACGGGAGCACTGACCGCAATAGTTCAGTACTTAACGCGTCAGCTTTTTGATAAAGTAAGGCGGTTTTCCGGCATCGGCTCCGCCCGTAAACGCCGGAGCTTTGAACAACTGGTTGATCACGATGTACAAACTCCCATCGGAGCCAACGGCCACATTGTCGGGCCAATCGATGGAAGGATCTCGAATCACCGGCTGCAGCTCGCCTTCCGGCGACAACACATCAATGCCGAATTCCTGTAAATTGGTAAAATAGTGTTGCCCCGACTCGTCAGTAGCGGCACCATCGGAAATGGGCTTGTCTCCCACTACCTGAATGGCAGCAGCGATGTTGGCATCGGATGCCGCATCGCGAAACAGCTGGGTGGGAACACTGTACCATTGGGTGCCGTTCATAGCCCCGAAAAATAAGGTGTTGCGGTCGTGGCTGAGGGTGATGGGGTTCACGGCCACCCTTGCAGGAGCGCCTCCAAAATGGATGACTTTTTCATGGATCACCATGTCCACATCTTCGGCTTCCACGGTTTTGTCGGTAAATCGGCGAACGGTCTTTTGCTGCATATCCACCGCCAGGATGCCCGGATTGGCAATATCGGCCAGAAACACCCATCCGTTTTGCTCATCCACTGCCAGGTCTTGAATAAAACTGCCCGCCGGGGCCACCTCTTCAGGAAAATCGAGCCGAAACACTTCTTCACCGTTGGCAATGTTGAACCCAAACAAGCGGGTGATGCCCAGGTTCTGTCCCATGTCAATGATCCAAAGCACGTTGTTTTGGTCTATCCTGATGCCCAAAGGCGTATCGAGTTTTTCCGCGGAAGCGGCTCCTCCGTTCTTTTGCATGTCGGTATTGGGAAAGGCCCTGTGCGTTCCACCCGTCACCTCCACCAACTGAAAATCTGACGGGTCCAAAGGATGCATGGTGGTAAATACCCGATCCTCCTGGCTCACCGCCACATTGCCCGGGCGGGTCGTGAATTCAGCTACAGTTTGCAGTTTTTCTTCCTCCTGTTCCGGCTGCTCTGTGATTGGGGCTGGCTTATCGGAACTGGTTGTCTCTTTTTGGGGAGGTGCGCAAAGGGTAAATAGGCTTGCACAGGCGGCAATCAGTAGTGTTCGGTTCATGGTGTATGCATTGATGCAATCGAAGAAGGACATAGAAACTGCCTTTCGTTTCACTCCATTGCTTTTTACAAAGATGCCAGTTTGCAGACGATTTTACTCATGAATTTGGTGTGAGTATTTGAATCAAAGGCAAACTTGCCTTTATGCCATACACCAATGTAACCGTGTAGGCCGCTATCAGGCTAATAGTCGGTAAAGTAACGTTTGCGTTATCTCATTGGCCACTGCATTCCTCCATTTGGTATAGAGTGTCCCCGATCAAAAAGTCATAGACATTCCGAAGCCGCTGGCACTTGGTTGAAGCCGAAGCTCAGGCTTGAAGGTGTAGTGGTGAGAAACTTTAAGTCCTTTGTTGTATAGCTTTACCGCTTCTACGGCTTTGTTTTCAGCCATCTGCCCAAAGATCAGAAACGCTCCCAACGCTCCTCCACCTACCAACAAAACACTGCTGTTGACATCATTTTGCAGCAGCGTATTGGCCACTGTATTGCTGAGCGCTACCGTAAAAACAAATGCTGAAGAGTAGCTAAGAATATCGTAGGTGAAAGCCTGCTGGATGGGGCGAAGGGCTTGCGGGTTATTGGCGTACTGGATGGTTTTTTTCACTTTGGTAAGGCCCATGGCCTTGCCATCCTGAGAGAATTTAACGCCCCACAATCCCTTTTCTATATCAATGGTTTGTGCGTGGCAAAAGGCGAGACTAAAACAAATGGCGAGGAAAGCTGAGATTACATTTTTCATCATGAACGGATTTTTGGGGTCAGTAACCTGACTCAATTGGGGTTGATTGTTGGGGAATTCCATTATGATAGACAGATGCGGTGGCTGAAAGAGGTAGGAATGAGGAAACAAAATGGTCGTTTGTTGAATGGTTGATCCACCTCAATTTAGGCATTGATTGCGGCTTCGAAGTGCGGTAATTTTAATTTTAATCGAATTCTAATGATTGGGAGGATTGATCCTATGGTGGAGTTGACCGTGTTGTGGTGAAGATATCTGGCGGTTACTTCCTCCAAACCCAAACGCCGATGGCGCAAAGGGGTAGGACCAGTAAAAAAAGCAGTTGCCAAACTGCGATGCTTTCTTCTTCGATCGGTTCATTGTTCCCCGTTAGCGTGTAGGCGGACCAAAAGAAGGGCGCGGCCGTTTTTTCTTGTTCGAGAAAGGAGAGTTTGGTGTGGCGCAAGGCTTTGCTCTTGGACTTTCCTTCCCGCAATTGCTGATAAAAATCGATCATGAAATGTTGCGTGGTAGCATCGTTGATGTTCCACAGGCTGGACACGATGCTTTGTGCTCCGGCGTAGAGCATGCCCCGGGTAAGCCCGATCACGCCTTCTCCTTTTTGCAGTTCGCCCATGCCGGTTTCGCAGGCACTGAGAACCACCAATTCGGTAGACAACTTCAGGTGGTAGAGTTCGTTCACGTACAACTTGTTTTCGGTGGCATTGGAATCAGCAGTTGGAGTAAAGGCGATGAAGGAATGGTTGCCTTTTAAAGGAAAAGCAGCCGCATGCGTGGCCAGGTGTAACATGCGCGTGTTGGGGGCTGTGGCAAGAAATTGGGCTTTGGAGGCCATGGTATCCGCATACAAAGCGCCACCCCAGGTTTCCAAAATCGATTCGCATTCTATTCGGTTGGCGCTCAGCGATCGGGGAGTGGGTGTGGCTGCTCTTTGCGGATAGTGGTCCACTTGCCAGGTAGGAGGAAAACTTGGGGCAAAAGCGGCCACTTCGTTGGGCTTATCTTTTTGGTCTTTCTTTTGATTTTGCTGCTGTAAGGTGGCTGATAAAGCGTACGTGATTTCGTGTTTATGAAGCAGGTAGGCCAACTTGGAAAAAGGGCTTTCTACCGCTTCTTCGGTGGTGAGTAAAGCCTCAAAGGGGATGAAGTACAAAGCATCATCTGGGACAATGATCAGTTGCTCTCGCAGCTGGTCTTCTACCGGTTGCACCAGCTTTTCATACAGTTCGTGGGCTACAGTGAGGTACTGCTTTTTGTAATGGAAAAAAAGGCTGTCCGATTCTTCTGGCTGGGTCCAATATGCAGCAATGCCCGATCGGAGGTCTTGCACCCAATGGGTGAGGGGAAAATCCAATGGAATGCGCTTTACCGTAAAATCTTGCTGGGACACCACGAGGATAAACAGGTGCTGATCTCCCACAAAATACTCCAACAAGCTCTGGTTGGCCTTCAATTGTTGTTGCACGGTTTCGAGGGGAGATACCTCGTGGGTTTTGCTTAGCGCGACATATTCCGGATACTCCTCGTTGAGCTGGTCGTTTAACTCATCTTGCCTTCGGGTGAGCCCAAACTGCCGGGCCAACCAATCGGAGCGGTCCGAAACCGCCTGCTCCAATTGCTGTTCTACCCAAAAAATGCTGTCTCTCAAACGGTGTTTTTCTTGCAGCATTTCGGCGGGAACATTCGCCAACTGACGGGCTTTAGCGCTGCGAAAATTTTCAAACAATCGGCGGTATTTGCTCTTTTCTGCCAATTCAAAAATGCGGGGCAATTCGTTGGCGTTTTGCCGTTCGAACAGATGATCCATCGACTCTTCGTAGATCGAATAATTGTTGGACTGCCATTGGGCATCGGTTTCTGTGGCCAGCATGCTGCTTTGCACATAATCTGCAAAACGTACCTGCACTTCCTGGAGCAATTTCAAAGAATCGGAATACGAACCGGTGTCCGCATCGGGCATCCTCCGTTTGAAGTACTTGGCTTTTCGGGTCAGCCACATATTGAAGTGGTTGGGTTGGATAAGGTTTGAAAATTGAAAAGGAGTAGTCCATGAATAGTGCAAGGTAGTTCTCGACTTTTCAAAGAGGTGAGCGGCCTTTTGCAGTTGACCAGCATCCAGGTTAATCTCAGCCAGGAGGCAAAACGTCAAGGCCAATTTGGGGCTGTTGAATTGCTGGCGGATTTCGAGTGCTTTTTCAAAATGAAACAAAGCCTGATCGTACTGAGCTCGGCCATAAAAATAGTTGCCCAGGTTGTGGAAGGCACTGGCGGTGAAGGGGTTGTTTTCTCCGTGGATGGTTTGCTTGCTTTGAAGCGCTTTTTTTAAGTAATGCTCGGCCTGCTCAAAATCGCCCGACAGCAAATAGGAGTTGCCAAGACTCGTATAAGTACCAGTGGTTTGATGGTGGTTTTCACCGTACAAAGCGCTGTTGATTTCCAGCGCTTTGAGCTGCAATTCAATCGCTTTGGTGTATTGCTGGATTTTCCGATATCCCACGCCTAAGCGCATGTAGATGAAGGCTGTTTTGGGGTGCAATTCTCCGGAAGCGGCCACTCGGAGGCGGAGCGCATTTTGGTAATACCGTATACTTTTTTGGATTTCGCCGGCTCGCATGTAAACGCCTCCCATGTTGCTGTGAAGGAGCGAAACAAACACATGCTGAGGCCCAACACTGCTCATGGCGACCGATTCTCCCGCTTTGAGTGCGGCTAAAGCGCCTTCAAGATCGCCCAACATCCGCATAGAATTTCCCAAATTGATGTAGGTGGTAATTAAGTTGGGGTGGTTGGCTCCGAGGTGCACCAAAGAGAGTTCCAAGCCTTTTTCCAAGTAATTGGTTCCTTTGGCATATTGTCCCATTTGGGTGAGGCAATGCCCGATTCCAACATAGGTAGCTCCCAATTTCGGACTGTTTTCACCGTAGTGTTGTTTCCGAATTTCCAGAGCTTTAAACAGGTATTCCAAGGCCTCTGGGCTGCCAGGGTTTTGCTTGATCAAGGTGGCCGAAAGGTTCCGGTAAGAGTTAGCCACGGCTTTGTGTTGGGGGCCTACCAGTTTCAGGCGCTTGTTCAAGGCCTTTTTTTGCCATATCAAGGCGGTTTCGATGTTTCCGCCACGCAGATAGGCTGCTCCCAGCAGGTCTTGTACCAATGCTATGGATAAAGTGTGGGTATCGGGTAAGGCCAGCATCATTTGCAGGGCCTTTTGCCCATAAGCGATCGTTGCAGGAAGGTCAGCGGCTTTGAACGACAGCAAACCTTTCAGGCGGTAGGTTTTGGCCAACAAAGAATCGGTCGTTATACCTTGGTTGGCGTAGGTGGTGAGGAGGCGATCACAAATGCGGTTGGCCTCGTGGTATTTTCCAGCTTCGAAAAGGCTGTCTGCCTTTAAATACAGCGGGGCGTTTTGGCCCATAGCCTGATGGCTTCCAGCATGAAAAACCCACAACAACAAAAAGACTTTTAGGGCAATTTTGGGTAAAACAACGAAGGTTTCTGTTGGCGATTGAAAGGGATTTTAGCCCTGGTTACAGTCGTTTTTGTGCTTTATAACTGCTCCAGCAGTTGCTTGGCCTCCACCGCCATGCGGTAGTGGGGCTGTGCAATTTTTTCTAACAGCTTTCGGGCGGACTCAGGTTGGTTTTTTTCCAGGTAAATGAGGCTGGCTTGCCAGGCGGCCATCCCAAATTTTGGATGATTTTCCTGTTGTAAAATGGGTTCGAGCACGTTGTGAGCCGCTTCCCATTGTTCGAGGTGTTGATGGGCAATGGATTGCACCAACAAGCCATCGTCATAATAAGGATGGACAGTTGAAATGGATGAAAAATGAGCGAGGCAGGCTTCGTATTGCTCGGCCTGTAGCAGGTCGTAGCCCTCTAGCAAAGCTTGAGCTTCGGTGGACGATGCGGTAGTTCGCAAGGCCCCATATTTCAATTCAGGACCTTGTGCCCGGGCCTCGGCGGCAAGGGCTCCGTAATCAACGCCCAAAGAAGATTGATAGCCCACAAACAGCCCCAAGATCACGGCCGCTGCTGCCGCAGCCGAAAGCCACCAGCGTTGGTTAGGCCGGATAGGTTTCGCGGTGTTGGTGTCTTTCTCTTCCAGCCATCCTGCCCATTTTTGGCGTTGTTGCTCCTCTTCAGGGCTAGAAAAGTTAGTATGAATCGTGCGTTGCAACTCCTGATATTCGGCCATTAGTTGCGCAAATACCGAATCGCTTTCCAATCGGCTTTCAAAAGCAGCAAGCTCTTCCGGGGTCATCTCAAATTCGAGAAAGCGCCTGATCAACTCCATGTCTTGGTCGGTGGGTTCTTGCATTGGACAGGTGGTCTTCAAGGATTATTTAGCAGTGAGTATTACCGGTTTTTGCTTTTGTAGTAACTGAAATACCCGTGCAATCAATCTTTTTTTGCAATTGTATTTGGCTTGAACAATTGCCTGGTAAGAAGGATAACCGAGGGGCTTCTCCAAGTCCTTTAAAGCGATTCCTCGCTCAATGTGCTGTTCAAACAGGCACTGGCATTTTTCAGTGGCTTCTTCCAGCGCAATGGCCATGGCTCTTTGCCGTTGATACCGTGCTTCTTCTTCCCGAAAAGGATACGAACCAGCGTCTGAAAACTGCTCCGACATGTTGAATGGGTCCTGCGAAATCTCTCTGGGTGCCCACCGTTTTTGCGCATACCAACCGTTTCTACAAATGGCAAAGACGTATCCTTTCACATTGTTTGGCAAGGGTTTCTGTTGTACCACAAAAACCTCCCAAAAGGTAATCATACTCGACAAAAACAGGTCTTTGCCGGTTTGTTCCGAGTTGGTCAGCCGGGTAAGTGCCGGTTTTAAATCCCGCCAAAGCGTGGTAAAAAACAACCGATAGCCTCGCTCATCTCCCTTTGCTGCTGCCTCCAAAACATGCTCTAAATCGTTCAAAATCATCGATAGGCGTTTGGTTAACATCCGTCAGGCACATTGCTGGTCTTAGCACAATGATGTTGGTTTCGGCCGAGGCAAGTTCCGAAAACCATTCCTGTTGCACGGGCATAACTGCTGCGAAGGACCTTCTGAAAGCCCTACGCGTGTTCCCAAAAATAAGTCGGAATCTTTAGAGCTGTGCGTTTCCTCTTCTTTTCGGGTCAATAAAATTCATTTTTATGGCAAGGCTCTCAATGACAGTGGGTTAATGTTGATTTTTCGCTCCTTCAACAAAAGCTGTTATGTATCGGGCATTTCTACTCTAACGGGTAGGAAGCTGACTACATTCACTCTAACCAATCTTCTCATTCACCAGCAGCTTCCGAAAAATAGATATCAAACATGATAAAATCCATCTACCCACTTTTACTCCTGTTTGCTTTGCTAAATTGCCCTTGGGCGCTTGGGCAAACCGCTTACAATGGAGAGCAAGCCGCCGGCACGCAACCAGCAGTACATTTTTGCTTCACCGATCAGTTGCTGCAAAAAAGCTTGCAAAACGATCCTTCCTTGCAAACGAAAATGGACCTGGACGATCAGGCGATTCTCCGGGAAATGGCCAAAAGAAACGGTCAGGCCAACTTTCTTATTCCAGTAGTAGTGTACGTAGTGCACAACAACGGTCCGGAAAACATCAGCGATCAACAGGTACAAAGCCAAATCATTGCCCTCAACGATGTGTTCGATGGTCGTGGAATCAGTTTTTGTTTGGCAACCGAAGAAAACGGCACACCGCTTCCTGGTAGCACGGCCAATCCGGGCATCATCCGCATTCAAAGTGCACAAACCAACCACGATGTAGCCGATGAAGCCACTCTGAAAGCTTTTTCTAACCTTCCATCGAGCCGTTATTTGCGCATTTGGGTGGTGAATGACATCACGGCCAGCACTACCTCGGGAACGATCAACGGTTATGCGCGCCTGCCCGCTGCTGCCACTCCTGCCTTAGATGGCATCGTGATGCGCGCCAGCGTTTTTGGTGACTTGGCTACCTGTGGCGGTTGCACCATGGCAGCAGGCTACGGAGAAGGCGACATTTTGGCCCACGAAGTAGGGCACTACCTCAACCTGCACCACACGTTTTACGAAGGGTGTGCCGGCATGACCACTGCCAACTGTGGGCTGGAAGGCGATCGCGTTTGCGACACGCCACCGGTGGCTGCGGCCAACAATGGCTGCCCAACGGGTGCCAATTCCTGTGCAGAATCTCCCGATTTGCCCGACCTCATCAACAACTTCATGGACTACACCAGTGAAGCTTGTATGAACGACTTTACCACTGGGCAAGAAAACCGGATGCATGCTTCCATTAATATGTATCGGTCTTTGTTGGTTTCGGGCGACAACCATACGTACACGGGAGTAAGTTGTGCCGGCAACCTGGTGGCTTCCATCAACACCAACAACAATGCGCCTTGCATTGGCACCAGTGTTCAGTTTCAAGCCGGATTTATTTCGGGCGCTACGTACGCCTGGGATTTCGGTGATGGCACCACCGGAACCGGGCTTACCGTGAACCACACTTATACGGCTGCCTATCAACCGGCCTACGTTACCTTAACAGTAGACGACGGCACCAATGCAGTTTCTACCACTACAGCCATTTTTGTGGAGAATTGCAGTCCGATTCAAAGCGAGTACGGCCATTGGTATTTTGGCCGCAGGCAAGGCCTGGATTTTTCTTCGGGCGCTCCGGTTTATGATCCTGCGGCACTCAACAACAACACCATGTCTTTCGGATCGCTCATGGAAAGTGCGGCCGTTCAAAGTGATGCTTCGGGCAATTTGCTGTTTTATTCCGATGGCATTTCGGTGTGGAATTCCAGCCACCAGTTGATCAATTCCGGCACGCCTTTGTTGGGAGATCAAAGCAGTTTGCAAGGAGTGTTGAGTGTGCCTGATCCGGCCAACAGCAACGAATATTACTTGTTTACTTCTTTTCGCTCCGCTGCTTCGGGCACTCCGCATTATGGGTTGCGCTACAGCAAAGTGGTGGTCACCGGTGGAGCGGCCAGCATGGGCGCGGTCAACGTTCCGATCGCGGCCCCGGCAGGTTACGTTGGCGGACAAAACGGAGCCTTGATTACCCGCGAAGGAATTGCTGCCGGAGCTTCGTGCAACGGATATTGGTTGGTGTGTGCCTCCGAAAATCCTACCGGACGCTTTTTGTTGGTGTTTGAAGTCACTGCTTCGGGCATTGCCTTGGTGAGCGATTTTCAGGCAATCGGCCCGGGAAACACCAACTACAACGGGGGAGTGCTCAACCTTCAGTTTGCCCCCAACGGCAACCGGCTTGCGGTATCTTTTTATGCCAGCGGTGGTGCCCTCAACAAAGACCTTGCGGTTTACGACTTTGATAAATTCTCAGGTACCATCAGCAACGAAGTTGTGCTGTCCAACGATGCGCCTCTCGGCTTGTCGTTCAGTCCGAATTCTCAATTCCTCTACACCGTTCAGCAGAATACCGATGTCTTGCAATACGATGTCACGGCTCCCAATCCGGCTACTTCATCGGTTGTTGTGGGGGGCGGCATGTACGGGCAAATGCAAATTGGCCCGGATGACAAGATTTACATTACCCGCTACAACAGCACCAAATTAGGTGTGATTCACCGCCCGGATGTGGCCAGTTCTACCAGCAGCCCCAACGCTTGTTTTTTCAGTGCTTCGGGACCATTGATGCAAACGGGTAACCTCCGTTTGGGCCTGCCCAATTTTATCAATGCCACGGATATTGGGGTGTTCTCCAACAGCTTTTCCTACACACAATCCAGTTGTTTGGAGTACAATTTTTTCCCGGATGTGTGCGGCAGTAATTTCCAATGGAATTTTGGTGATCCGGCTTCGGGCGCTTCCAACACTTCCACCGCTACTTTTCCGAGCCACACCTTTTCGGGGCCAGGAAGTTATGTTGTCACCCTTACTGTAACAGGCGGCCCTACCATCACCGAAACCATTGAGGTGGGCATCGCGGCTCCAACGATCAACGGGCCTTTGTGTGATGTTGGCCCGGCCATCAACAACTATTCGGTCAATGCTGAGCCCAATGTCAATTATTCCTGGACGGCAACCGGGGGCACCATTCTTAGCCTTTCCAACACCCCCATGGTGGAAGTGGATTGGAATACTTTTCCTGGAACAATCTCGGTAACGGCCACCAATTCCCTTACCGGATGCACCATTACCCAAACCGAAACGGTAGAGGAGTTTTGCGGTGGTGCTTGCCCGAACGAGTGCAAGATCGATCCGAAGCTGGATTTGGTGAAGAAGGAAGGTTGTAGCTACGATTTCAATGGCTTCAACGCAGGAGTGATCTGTCCTTCTCAAATGTACCAGTGGCAAGTATACGATGCGACTACCAGCGTGTTGTTGGCCACGATTCCAGGGCAAACGGTGAACTATACCTTTCCGGCTTCGGGAACATACAAGGTGTGCCTGGAGATTTTCGTACCCGGACCAAACGGAACCACTGTTTGTAAAGAGAGCGACTGTACTGAAATTAGAGTCGAGTGCCCGGGCTGCGAACGGCCTTGCGACTTAAAGCCCGTGATTCGTCACAATTTCCCACGCAGTTGTTTCTACCAGTTCCAAGGCATCAACGATGGCACGGTTTGCCCCAACCAGTTCTACCAATGGACGGTCTTCAGTGCTACCGGCATGTTGTTGGCGGTGATCGATGGCCAAAACATCAGTTATGCATTGCCCGGTAGCGGTACTTACAAGGTGTGCCTTACCATTTTTGAAACCAATGACGAAGGTGAGGTCATCTGCAAGGAGCAAACGTGTATCGAACTGAAACGCACCTGTGTCAATTGCGAAAAGGTGTGCGACCTGAAACCAGATTTCAGCGTCACAACAGAGGACAATTGTTCTTTTCAATTCAATGGGGTCAACAATGGGGCACCGTGCTACACGCAGGTGTACCGTTGGGAGGTTTACAACGCCATGAACGGATTGTTGGTAGCCACTTTATACGGCCAGCAACCTTCCTACACTTTTGTTTCACCAGCGTCAAACATCTATACGGTTTGCCTGGAAATCTTTGTACTGGATGAAAACGGAAAGATCAAATGCATCGAAAAGAAATGCCGAAACATTCGGGTCCGCTGTCGCCGAAGCAGCTTGCGGCAGGCAGCTGAAGAAGGTACTGGCCTTCAAGTGAACCACCAGCCCAACCCGGCTTCCTTCAATGCTTCGTTCTGGCTCAACGTAGAAAGTGAAGCACTGGAAGCAGGACAATTGCGCATTGTGAATGTGAAAGGCGTAGTGGTCCGTGAACAGCCGGTGTCCGCCCAAGGCAGTGCTCAGATCAGCACTACCGGGCTTGCACCAGGCATCTACTTTTATTATGTAGAAGTCAACGGCCAATTGTCCAACGTGGAGAAACTGGTGATCGTTCAAAGAAATTAATGGCAAGCGCTCCTGAGCAGTGGGAGCATCCAGCAATGCAAAGAGGTCGGCTCCGAAAGGGCCGGCCTCTTTCTTATTGGATTAGAACGATGAACCACCACCAAAAGACTGACCTAAGAAAGCGATTGCAAAAAGTGTTGCGTGCTGATCTTTGGCGCAACGTTGCGCCCGTTTTCTCCACGCAACACATGGCGTGAATGCCTGCGGAGGTAGCCTTCAATCGAGCGGTGTTCCCGATCATTTTGTTGACCTTTTTCATTTGAATCAAGTCTTGGCCACGAAATACATCTCGATCTCTCCTTTGCCTTTTGCCTTCACTTTGCCGCGGTTCTCAAAGGCAAATTGGGCGTCATTTTTTAAAAGGCTGTAGGTAACCTGACTGATATTGACCTGGCCTACTGCGCTTGAGGATTCCATGCGGCTGGCAGTATTCACCGTATCGCCCCAGATGTCGTATTGGAATTTCTTTACCCCTACAATTCCTGCTACTACAGGACCGGTATGCACGCCTATTCTAATCTCAAAGAAAGGCCGGTCATTTGCCGTTCTCTCTATTTTGATCTGCTCCATGACGTTCACCATTTCCAAGGCTGCATTGACCACATCTTGCGCATGATTTTTATTGGGCGAGGGAATTCCACCGGCTGCCATATAAGCATCTCCAATCGTTTTGATTTTTTCAATGCCATATTTTTCGCAAATGTTGTCGAACGCAGAAAAGCACTCGTGCAGGTCTTGTACCAGTTGCTTGGGCGTCACTTGCTCACTTATGGCGATAAATCCTCTGAAATCGGTAAAAAGTACCGTGACTTCGTCAATCAGTTGCGCGTCCGAGTGCCCTTTTTCCTTCAGTTCTTCGGCTACTTCTCCGGGTAAGATGTTGAGCAGCAGTTCTTCGGAGCGCTCCTTTGCTTTCTCAATTTCCTCTTTTTGTTCTCGAATTTCACGTGTGGCTATCGCAACCTCTGTTTCCAGTTCTTTTTGTCTTTGCTTCAGCGCGGCCGTGCGCCATTGTATGCTACCAACGAGCACCAACAACGCGGCAAAGCCAAATCCCGTTCTTGCCCACCAGGTGTGCCACCAAGGTGGGTGGATGGTAAAGGAATAGTCAAAACTTTCGCTCCATTCGTTGCTGGCCCCTATGGCCCTCACTTTGAACGTATAGGTTCCATGAGGAAGGTTCCGGTAATCGGCTTTGGTTTCTGTGGTCGGTTGGCTCCAGGTATTGTTCAACCCCTCCATGAGGTAGCTGTACTGTATTTTGTGTGGAGCTTTCCAGTCTATTGCAGTAAAATGAAAGGTGAGGTGGTTTTTATCGTAGGGAAGTTTCAGGTGAAGCGGATAATTCTCAAAACGTTGCCAACCTTTGAAAGCCATTTCGTGAACCAAGCTATCTCCGAGGTTGCGATAGTCGATGAACTGCTCGTTGATGTGCACTTGTTTTAGGTGAACAACAGGTGCGCTCAGGTGCACTTGATGCTGGTTCATGTCCAGCATCGTAAGGCTTTTGCCGCTGCCCCACCACAGGCGGTTTCTGCGATCTAAATGCACGCTGTTAAAATGAAAATCCATGCCTTTCAGCCCGTCATTCTTCTCATAAGTTCTTAAGGCAATTTTTACATCGTTGGAGGGGCGATTCTTGCCGGAAATACCTTCCAGGTTAGGGATCAGATTATTTAATCCGCTCTCTGTACTTATCCACAAGCTTTCGTCCCGATCTACCATCATAGACCATACGGTGTTGTGGCTAAGGCCCTCTTTATCAGTAAAATGGGTGAAGCCTTCCCCGTCAAAGCGGCTCACGCCACCTCCAAGCGCACCAATCCACAGGTTGCCACTTGGGTCTTCCACCATGGAATTGACCACGTTGTGAAACAGGCCTTCTTTTGCGGTAAAATGGGTAAAGTATTTTCCATCAAAACGGCTAATTCCGCTGCCGGGAGTGCCAAACCACAAATGGCCACTTTGATCCTCCACGATGGAGGTAACGATATTACTACTCAAGCCTTCTTTTTCGGTAAAATGAGTAAAGCGTTCTCCATCATACCGGCTTACTCCTCCGCCAAAAGTGCCAAACCACAGGTGGCCGTTCTGGTCTTCCAGGATGGACAAAACGCTGTTGTTGCTTAAGCCTTCCTTTTCGGTGAAATGTGTAAAGCTTGTCCCATCGTAGCGGTTCACTCCTCCACCTCTGGTTCCGAACCAAAGCTGCCCACTCTTATCTTCCAAAATGCACCAAACCCTATTATCACTTAAACCTTCTTTTTGAGTAATGTGCGTAAAGTAATTTCCGTCATAGTGGATCACCCCTCCACCATGCGTTCCGAACCATAGGTGGCTGTTATTGTCTTCCAATATGGACCAAACGCTGTTCTTACTGAAGCCTTCCTTCTCGGTAAAATGGACAAAACTTCTGCTGTCATAGCGGTTCACCCCTCCTCCCAAAGTTCCGAACCACAAATTGCCGCTTCCATCTTCCACAATGGAGGTGACGGTATTCATGCTCAAGCCTTCATTTTGGGTAAAATGACGGAAACTTTTCCCATCGTAGCGATTCACGCCCCCGCCTCTGGTGCCAAACCACAGGTGCCCACTTTTGTCTCGCAGCGATGACCATACGTTGTCATCGCTCAAACCCTCGTTTTGGGTAAAATGCGTGAAACTTTCTCCGTCATAGCGGTTCAATCCTCCTCCCAAAGTGCCAAACCAGAGGTGGCCATGCTGATCCTCCACAATCGTCCGCACGAAATTGTGGCTCAAGCCTTCCTTTTTGGTAAAATTCGTGAAGCTTTTTCCGTCAAAACGGCTCACACCTCCGCCTTGCGTTCCAAACCAGAGGTTTCCACTACTATCTTCCAGCATCGACCAAACGCTGTTGTTTCCTAAGCCTTCCTTGTCCGAAAAACACGTGAGGCTTTTTCCGTCATAGCGGTTGACCCCGCCACCGGTTGTGCCAAACCACAAGTTGCCGTGTTGGTCTTCCAAGATGCATCGAACGGTATTGTTACTTAACCCTTCTTTTTCGGTAAAATGCACAAAGTGTTCTCCGTCATACCGGATCACCCCTCCGCCTCTCGTTCCAAACCACAGGTTGCTATTTTGATCTTCCAAAATGGAATTGACGACATTATTGCTTAGGCCTTCTTTTTCGGTAATGTGCGTAAAGTTTTCTCCGTCATAGCGGCATACACCACCGCCAAGTGTACCAAACCACAAGTTGCCCCTTCTGTCTTCCAGTGCGGCCAGGACGTAGGAATTAGACAACCCCTGATCCACATCCAAGTATTGCAGGTTGGTATTGGCAGCATCTTTAAAGCGCGGAGGAAGAGCCAGTGTGGGTTGGGTTTGAATAAAGGGTTGGATTTTACCAGAAGAAGGTATGGCCACACCTGTTTTTAGGGTATCGCCTGAGGAGTTCACCAGGTAGTGTAGGGTATCACTTTCAGCAATTTTCTCTAAATGGATGGTGGTTAGAGCCTCTTCTTTTACTGGAACCACCGTAAGGTTATCCGGTATGTAGTGCAGGTTGTGTTGCACTTTATAAGTGTTGCCAGATGGAGTGTAGGGAACCACTTTCGGGGTTTCAACACTGTCCGGATGGAGGTCTTTCCCCCGGGCAAGTAAGGGGATACCGGTAAGGAGTGTATCACCACTTTCCAAAACGATGGGCGGTATGGTGTCGCCAGAAACCGGGTTGACACGATAGCCTCCATTGGTGTTTAATGCTACAGTGGGGGGCTTAGGGTAGATGGGGATGGGTTTTTCCTCCGTTTTCCGACTTCCCGTGCAAGCGGCCATTGCTGATGCGAGCAGTGTGGGGAGAATGTAT
>ERZ1740068.554-NODE-554-length-16867-cov-9.291637_pt1 | contig 16867 bp, 11 predicted proteins | sample MGYA00581735_ERZ1740068 | MGnify/ENA primary metagenome ERZ1740068 (study PRJEB43018, sample SAMN04849740) | marine metagenome | isolation source: floating plastic debris | place: Pacific Ocean | collected 2008-08-30 | study: EMG produced TPA metagenomics assembly... | reverse complement strand
AGCATCTCTAGTAAAGTGCTCAGTGAGCAGATTCTATAATAATAACTTGTGAATTCTATAGTAATAATTTGTGGATTCCATAATGTGTTATTAAATACCAACAACAGCAACTTGAGCTAGACATCCAACTATGTTCTATTTATAATTTTACTATTTCACATTTGGTATATACACATAGGCAATCTTAACTGGTGTCAAATGGCTATGTACTGTTTTCCACCGAAAATTGCCAATTAATAATGTACGTCATCCGAGCATCTTATTTTAAAACAGATTCATATACACAATAAGTTGCCCTACAATAAGAGGTTGTGCTGATAGTCCGGATAAATTAGCAATGGATACTCTTGGTTCTATTTGTATTATGCATATAGTCATAAAGTAACAGTCACAGTACAGTTAATTCTCCACAAGTACCAAATTGAGTACATACACGCATAAGCAGACATAGGATATCCAGTGGCTATGTTCCTATTGGAAATCATCTATAAATATATTTTTTGTCCTTTAACCAGCAGCCGCTTCTTTCAAATCAAATTGACGTTCTCAATATGTTTACCAACAACAAGGGTGGTACTTATTGCCGTGCATCTTCACTTCAGCTGAAAGTCTTTGCATGTCTTTTAGTCGATATATGTTGACAGGCTGTTTAGCAATTATGCGGTCGATTTGATGCTAAGGGATACAATTTGTGTTTTATAAATAATTTTTATTATTTTTTTTATGTGCTGACAGGCTCATAACATGAAACATTAAGTATGATTTCGAACATGAAGCATGAAAATCATCACATATCACAGGTAACACCTGGTAGAAAACAAGCTATGAATCTCACCGTTGAAGCCGATCTCTTTGTGGTATGTTGCGGAGCCTGAGTTGTCTCAGATGAGATGCAATCTTGTATAGACTATGTGGGATATCACCATCTATGTGCATGTGTTATATCAAACTTCTGACAGGCCAATCTCAACTCATCCAGAGTAAAGTTCGGTAGTTTGCTGTCATTTCCAAAATACGGTATGCCGTCAATCTCTGTTTCTAGAGTGTGACGGAACCAGAGCTTATAAACGGTACCTATATAACACATAAACAGACAACAGTTAATGAATTAGGACCAACAAAAACCAACAGACCAATTATCTACACATGACCTGCATATTCTAATACTGATGGAATTTTATGAGGAAACCTCATAGACTTAATAATAATAATATTTATTATTATTAAGTCTACTCAAACTACATGACAGTTAAAGTTTTCCCTTCTAGATAGACGATATTCATTGGAATTCCAAATAGACAGGTTCAGTTACTGAAAAACAAGAGTTGTATTAAAAATCAAAAACCATGCATTCAAACAACTCAACCACTGATAGCAGGTTGTCAACCTAAATGTCACTACTGTCATTCGCTAAATTTATTCAATACCGATCTTAACGAGGGAAGACAATCGCTTATTTAATACCATTAGACCTTTGTTTCTGTCGGCTCAGTGTGATAATTATAATAGTAAAAATGATTCATGATTTTTCTGTGAGGTGTCACAATTAATCATCAGATCTGTGAAGACGATCATATATAAATTAATGGTCAGAACAGTATTTAAAGCATTTGCATTGCGGCTGTCGCACCCTTTCTACCTTTCATTTTTTTGAGATAGGCTAAATAGCCATACAAATCAAAACACCTGCCTTTTATATTTTACGATAAAGGTTACAAACACAGACACTCACCTTCTGATTCCAAACTGTCTGTGCTGATTTTCCCTCCACTAGCTCCCAGCTCATCACCGCCCTTTTGAGGTATCTTACCATCTCTCTGCCTCACTACACTCTGAACTCTCTGTTTATCAGTTCGCTTTTCTGCTGTGTTACTCTCATTATTATCCATTATCTGCATACGTACAAGAAACCAGTCCAAAATACGGAATTGTAGAAGCCATGTGAGGATCATTTTTGGAGATTAGTCAACAAATTCATTACAATCACTTTAAACAAAGTTTACAATTCACACAGCAAGGGGGGAGGTCAGTCTCAAAGATTTATCCATAGTATTTCTACTCATGATCACATTATGAAATATGAGAGAAATAGCAATTTTCAACACTATTTAAATTGCATCCGCAGCCTGGTATTGAAGGGATGTTAATATAGATAATCTTACAAATACCACAACTTAAACCCCACTCATCTAGAAATTCTGCAGCAGAATATCACAATGATGAACTTTTTCTGAATGATGACTTGTTGACAATTTTCAATCCAGGACAATACTGTACAACAAAATGAGGAGCGAATGGGGCAGATACTGCCTTTTGTACCTGGCAGCACTTAGGCCGAATGTTCAGGGTAATATGATTTACTTGTTTGATCATTACAGTCCACTTTCAAGCAATAGAGACAGTCTCTTAATGTTCCTGCATGTAAAGCTCAAATCATCTTCAATCATGATTATCAGTATTATAATATTATTTTTTCACGATATACACAAATATGATTATCATGTTGGTGATGCCCCCTCTGCAGTTAAGTCATCCATTGAGGCGGGATTGAGGGCTTATCTGAATTATTTCTTTTAATCAACTCAGTCCAAGTTGGGAGTTGTGGATGCATGAACAAAGAGGAAACGACTTGGGGTGATATAAAAAGATGCGCCATTGAGGGCCGAGTAGTCTATATACACGGACTTATATTAGCTGTGACTTGGCATGGTGTTTGTTTAGCAAAAAATAGCCGTTAAAAAACTGGGACTTTAAAGGTGAAACTTTAGTATTTATACCACAATTACAAAATAATTCAAAAATGAAATTCATCGCTATTATCATCACAAAAAATGTGCGCCTTATACTGTATTCAAACATGTAGGCTATATATATATAATTTGCTATATTTGGGCACTCCAAAAAATTGCAACTTGAGACAAATATAAAGCCAGTACTAATGTATCACAATTCGTGATAATCAATTTCGTGTTTCGTTCTTGTGCTATGCTTGATTTTCCATTTCTAATCGATCATCACAATACATGTACCAGTAGATATTTCACCATTCATTATCAAAGACATCACATTTTAAAGAACGTTCATTTTTGTTTGCACTAAGAAATTGATTAGAAACCGAGACTTCTTGAAATTGAAGGCTAGACAAACAATCAACTTATTAGTTAGCGCCCAATCAATAGCGATCACCTCTTGCTACATTGCAAATATGTGTCCCCAATAAATACTTATGCTTAGAGCAAGTGATTCTAACTCCTTGGTCAGAGGCAAGACCAATCCCCGATCTCCTACCCAAGAATAGACCAATAGATTGGTCAACTCAGAGGCAATGTTAAGTTAGTAATTGCAAAAAAGACAAACAAAATCCTTACCTAGTAGTGACAGAAGTTATGTTCTCGTTCAATTCTATCACAAGGAAGTAGTACCGATACTTGCGTCTAAAAACGTGACATGAAAGAAGCTGGCTATATAAGCGTATTGGCAGAGATGTAGACCTGTATTGTAGCTGAAGACCTCTTTGTCTATTGAGATATTTAATTTCAACAAAACATGCAGTTGACTCTTGATTTTGACAAATATGTTTAGTAGTGAGCTATTTAGCCGAAAAGTACAAAGCAAAAATCTTTTAGCTCAATATAATTTTCAGCTTGCTGCTACTGATGAATGGGCGATACTGATTTGCAATAGCAGGACCATTGGTTTAGCAATATCACAATGAAATTGATAGAATATCCCACTGAGAGTGAAATCCAATACGCTATTTTACAGAAAAGCGTCCATACAAACTAGGCACAGTATGAAAAGAATTAAGAACTAGAACAATGAGATCTTTTGTTATCGACCTGCATAAATCAATAGGTTTAATTTGCTGAGTCAGCAGAGAACGAGTACTCGCCTTCAATAAAGAAAATATGGGAGTATAGTTTTTTTCGGCAAAAAACCTGGTTATGATTTCAAGTTTGCAAATAATCACTGTGAAACTCAAGTGTGAATACATACTGGCCAGATCGCACGAGCCTTTCAATTTTTGACTGCTCGTTGTTGATACATGACACATGATATATGGTATATTATTTATTTCAGCGTACAAATCACTCTATTCTTCAAGGTTATCATGCCATGGAGGCATTGATCAAGCCACTATACACCTATACTTGACATTCACATGGATGATGACTGCTTTTTGTAACAGAATTCCTTGACCGCACCTCCTTTATTATTTATATGGAGTTCATATTTTACATATAATATTTTCTATTATGTATCAACCATCGTTAGTTCATTATTTATATGCTGTGCACGTGTGTACTACGCTAATGTACATGAACGTGAGAAAACCTGTGAAAACTGAGTCCTTGGGGGAAAAAAGGGAAAAAATGAAACAACTCTGCTATGATTTCTCCTTTTTGCGCTTTTTCTTCTTCTTTTTATCTTTTTTAGCACAAGTGGCGCAAAACCACTCCACATCATCTGGTGGCTGTTCAATTATTCCAACGCACGGCCTGTAAAATAACAAACATTCAATCAGACGGTGGTTGTTAATATATCATCCTACAGGAATATACCTTACACTGGAATTTAAAATTTTGCTATTTTGATGACGGCACACTTGCTAAATTTAAACTCAGTTTCTCATTAGTTCTTTTACCAGCTTTGGAACAATAGAAATAAAGTATCATGCAGAAAACAAGCTCAGATGATGAAATCTTTGGCAAAAAAAAGTGCTCTCTAACTTGAGTAGGTATTACCAATGTTAGAAAACTTCATAGATGTTGGAATAAAAACAGTATGATTGTTTTGATGTTCGGTCGAAAGCAGGTGTTTAAGTGTTAGGCTCTTCTGCAAAATTTCAAAGTAATGATATCATTTATAGCTGATGTCCTGGGCTTCTGGCTATTTTAAAAAAAATGGTTGGCACGTACATCAAAAACAAAACAAGTATTACTGAGAACATGAACACTAAAGCTTATAAATCTTATCTAGATTCATAAGGAGGATTCGGTACTATGATTCTTTGGGCTGACCTCTACATGCACTCCAATGAAAACATAATTTGCTGATATTTATATCCGATGACTCCATGACCCAATGACTCTATCGGTCGAGTGCTCGCCTGTAGACTGGAAGGGCAGGGTTTAATCCATGGTGCGGGACCAGCCAAAGTCAATAAAATTGAAACTCATTGTTACCCAGCTAGGCACTCGGCGTTTATGGGATGGAGTGGGAGGAAAAGAACCATCTGCACCACACCTCAGCTGTGGCAGCTTCAGATGTGTAGCTAACCCCGGCTTCCCTCAGGGTGAAGTTGGCACAGTATGAAAGGGAGTGCTGGTATAACTGACAACAGTCAGTATATCCCAGGACTCCACTGCTGGCGTATCCTCGGATGCGTGCATAGTCAACCAATGACTGAACGCAAGCCTCTGCCTTTTACCTTATTGAAACTTTGTGTTTTTTTGCATTCTATAGAGTAATCCAAAATTCTATTGTTCCCTTATATTGTAACAGAGCTTAATGGTTTTCAGGTTTTCAGGCTGAGAAATACACTAATGTATTTGATGTAAAGATGAGATTGAAGAAAACTATCGGGCGGAACTACATTTTCAGCCATTTTTGTTGTGTCACTCCGACACGTGGCCCGGTTTGAGATAAACATGTATGAAAAGTAAACTTACCAGTGATACCATTCATCACAGCCGTCACAACCAATCATAGGACTACCATCATCAGGTTTCTGACAAGCTGGACATATCCATATCTTACCATCCTCCTCTACGATAGGTACATGTCCATCTACTGAGTGGTATGGGTTCAAAGGAGGCTACAATAATAATAATGACTTTAGTAGGGCATGTTAACAACATTCCCACAACGCAATTAGGGAACCGAACTTCCCAAAACTCAGTAAAAATCTAACTGTAGGTGTTATCAAAGGCTCAACATACCTGGGAATTCCGAAAATATGCATTGTGGGATTACATTTGACACACCCTATCGGATGACCCAGTCAACAAAAGGAGCACATCGGGTATTTCGCGATCAACAACCCTACAATAAAAATCTGTTTAGGCCATCGTCCAACTGACAGAGATGAAAATGAAACTAGACAGAGGAGCTAAATTGTGAGTCGGGCTGACTTTATACTGTAGGTGGTCTCATCATTGTGATTTTCTGAAACTCGAGCAACCATATTTGAACAGAATAATAGGAAGTAAGCAAGCATAACTTAGAAGCATAAAACAAATATACTTTGACGATTATCCACTGTGGTTCCTTTGTAAATACCTGCGAACATTTTGTTAGTGTTTAATAAGAATACAACAATGGGTTGAAAGATGTACAGGATTTAAGAATAGTATTCTGAAAAAAAACGCTATGACGTCATTTTAAGTCAAAAAGTGTTTAGTTGTGTTATAGGGGTACTTTATAAGATAGATACAGGTCTAATGATGAAAAAGGGATGATAGTGCCACAAAAGCAAGTAGGAGCTCCCTGAAACATGACTAATGGTGCAAAAACATCAGCAGCTGAGGCTAGGAAGCAACTCGTCATCTGAAAGTAGGTGACTCAACAAATACTGATGATCATCGCTGACCAATCAAAGCGCAGGATTTACGACAACAAGAAGTGTTACTTTATCACAAGTGGCGCCGCTACGGGTTTTTTCAGCACACATACCACATAAGTTTGAGGTGGAGGAGATACATTCTTCTGTATGGATGAACTAGCATTGTCATAATTCTGATCTCCTCCAAACGGCTTTATGACTCTGAAACATAAAACAGTCATGATGATCTACTAACTGATTACATAAAGTGACATTGACTTCAATATCAAAATATCAGGTGATCTTACACCATCATCATATAAATCTAATTTTCCTGTTTTGCAGGCATAAAACAGGGAAATTAGCAAGAAGAAGCGAATATGACAAAAATTAATGATGGTGAATACTTTTTGTGTATAGGGTATTGGTTTGTAGGAAATACCATTGCATTTCAAATTCTAAACTTGCCTTCTCATTTTCATTTCAAGTCTTGTCATTTTAATGTTAGTGCTACGGGCAGCTATAGATTTTCCTCTCTGATCAGCCTAAACCAAACTCATCGCAAACCATTAGTTATCGCAGTAAAGTGATCAGAACGATAAAGCTTAACAAATTAGTGTGCATTGTTCAACTCACAGTTTTGGTACGGTAGCTTCCTCTACTACGGACACATCCTCAGAAGCATTATATGAGGAATCTAAGTCTAGTGGATCCTGATTATAACTATCAAGTACTGCCTGAGCTCCAAGCTTCAGAGTGAGCTTAGGTAGGGCGTCAGCTGAGTTCTGTGACCCTTCATCTAATTCATCATCTTCCTCCTCCTTACAAAAGTAATGCAGTAATGTGGGTTAAGAAATGCTATAGAGTGCTTAGTATGAGCGACTACTTGTTGATAAAAAATATTCACTTTGAAAAACATCTTTGATTGTTTTTCTCACCATTATTGGAGAAATATTTGCCATCATTGATGCAAGTGAAAGTTGAACACTTTTTTTATAAAGCATGGTATTTCAAAATAAATTATGATCTTCATGCAATTAGATGAAATATACATGGTTGGCGATACGCGCAAAATTTTAAGACACAAAAGCCATTGTCCACTCCAGGTACAGTATGTCGTGGTACCTGTAAAGCAGTAGAATGTTGAGATTTCTCTTTTTTATGTTTATGTTTTCCTTCTCCTTTCTCTTTATCTTTCTCTTTGTGTTTTTTCTTCTTCTTCTCTTTCTTTTCCTTTTTCTCTTTCTTATGTTTCTCCTGGAATAGAATATTAAAAAAATTAATCTTGCCAAAGTTGATGATGAAAACTGATAATCAAATAGTGTGCCACAAATAGAGGCCTGAGAGTTATAGGCTATTGACAGTTATACTACCACAAGCTTTGCTTTATTGAGCAAACATGACCCAGCAAGAAATCATGATTCCAGCAAGTGGTGATCAAAAAATATGTCAGTATCCGGTAAAACTTAATTCACACCCTTCCTGATAACAGCATTTACTGGGAACTTGAATTTCAATTCTAGGATCTGACAGCAAACGCATGAGAGATAGTAGTCAGCATTCCACCCCAAATCACCAAAAGTAAAAATCAAATCTACCGATATATTTTATGTGTTCTGAAACTTTTTATCTACAAAGAGAAGTCACAAAATTGCATACCTTGAGAAGTTGTCCTTACCTTCTTAATGAATGGAATCTCCCCATCAGCAGGGATAGTGTAATCCATTGATTGGCTGTTGTCATCCCATGTGGGCGGAGCCTGTCCTTGCTGATCATAAGAATGCCACTGATTTGTCTCCTCATTATTTCTAAAAGTACATTATGGTCACAGCACTTATTATTTTGGAGTGGATGTTGCAATCAGTTTGTGTGCCTTGTATTACCAGGGATGAAAATATGTACAGAATTTCATAAAGCAACCTGGCTCAGATTGGTCAAATTCATGGAATTATAGATCAGTGAATTTTGATTTCTGAATTTCAATTATAGAAGCTATCATTGACAGTTTTCTGAAAATAAAATAATAAGCAGAATTTAAATTTAGCAAATTTGCCATTAGCGAAATAGCAAAATTTATATTTTAATGAAAATTTTCTACCAGTAGGTTAGGTATATTAGCGGAATAGAGGTACAACAAAACCTTTTTTGTTTGCAAAAAACATTCATTCACGCTAAGCCATCCACAGATCACAGATAATTCATGACTGGTTTGGACTCTGCATACATGATGATAATAGTGAGTATGGATAAAATCAACGCTGTCATAAAGGAGCAATTCTATGATCACGCTATGCTGTCACAAGTTCCAAGCCCCACAATTAACCATTAGTGACAGGACTTTGAAACATTTTAACAGGACATCAGGTAGTGCGGGGATTGTATCATAACAGAGTAGCCCAAACTGCGACACAAAGACCTGACCCAATATTGGACCCCAAAGTTTTCCAAAAGTTGTTTGAGGGTTATTTTTTGGTATGTTTACATTCATATAATACAGTCCACCAAGACTTAAGATACAACTTCTTGCGTTAAACTCGTGCAAAAAAAATTTTTAGAGCAATCGGATATGGTTAATCAGACCGTTGAACAAAATCGTTATAATAGCACCTAATGTTTCTGAAAAGCTGCCATCCATTCTTCATTCAACCCGAGACAAGACGTGGTTTGCTGAACTAAACAAAAATGCACTTTAATGATTTATGGGGCATTTGCACATATTGTTAGCTTCTGTATGAGACTAACTTTGTTTAGTCAAAATAACTTTCAAACAACATGCACATTAATACCCTACAGATGCTTTATCTTCAATGACTTTACATTCAATCATTCTCATTCGCCAAAGGCAGATATTTCATGGGTTTTAAGTTTTCATGACTAATATCCAAACGTTGGCACACACATAATAGCATATATGGAGATATATAGTTTTAGCTGGTTAAAAGTTTTCACACTAGTGAATAGTGAAAACCTACGGCCAGCTATAATATAAGGTCAGTAGGGTAATTATAATTACATACCTGGAATGTGGTTGCTCATAATCCATCGGTTCAGGAGATGAGATATGTTGTGGAGGCATCAGTGGGGGAGTTGTAGGGGCATGAGTTATATTATCCTCAACAGATACATAAGCTGAGTATGGATTCTGAGGGGGAGGTGTAGGGGAACTCGCCATCATAATATCTACATCACTGTCCTCGTCAACGTTCACTAATTCAGCCTCCTGTACAGGAAAGAAGAATGGAAAACGTAAATGATCTCTAATTAAGTGTGTACAAAAACTGTACCTTCAATAATTTTCAACAAAATATTTTTAAGAAAGTTTCTGTAGCTATTATTTGAAAGCCAACCAAGAGTAATGAATTTGAATGTAAAATCTTTAACAGATTCACTGGTTCAACTCCTATGAAACACAGGACCAAAGTAGTTGTTCCCTTGAGTGATTGTTAATAAAAAACAAAAATCAGTTTCACTCAAAAACTACTTTGGTCCTGCTTCAATAATTTTCAACAAAATATTTTTAAGAAAGTTTCTGTAGCTATTATTTGAAAGCCAACCAAGAGTAATGAATTTGAATGTAAAATCTTTAACAGATTCACTGGTTCAACTCCTATGAAACACAGGACCAAAGTAGTTGTTCCCTTGAGTGATTGTTAATAAAAAACAAAAATCAGTTTCACTCAAAAACTACTTTGGTCCTGCGCTATGGAACTATTGTATTTGGTTTTAAACACTATTGGGCTAACAAGGTCCCCCGTTTCTTCAAATCATATGTACAAATTCGCTGCAAAATGATCAATATTCACTTCACGAAACCCTAAGAGCCACAGCCAGATATCATCATTTTGGTCCGAAACATGGGGTGCATCTTATACAAAGCACCAAAGCAAGGAGACTGGTATTTCTGGCCACCCTTTAATGAAAATCCCCACACTAAACTAAAACTCAATTTCGCTGACTTTCATCTAGTAGAAAGATTGCGATGTTTCAGCTCATTATATAGCCTCATAATGATATTCTTGTACAACACAATTTATCAGGATAATTCATACATACCTCATCATCTTCAAACTCATTAGTAGAAGCTTCTTTCTCAGGAGAAGCCTCAGGTTGAGGATTAAATGGTGGTGTGATGAGTTCAGGGCTCTGTGGTGGCGATGGCTGAGGGGGAGTTCGGATCTCAGGCTAAAAATCATGAACAAATTGGTGACGATTATAATATTACGAATGGTATAATATAATACCTAGATTGGCAGCATTAGTCAATAACAAATTGGTTGCCCGGACAAAAACTGAGCCAACTGCATTGTTACGAGTTGACATTTTTTTGAGTACCTGCAGGCGGGCACAAACGTGAAGTTGTCTCCAATGCGAACAGAAAAAGCTAGTAAGACAATTCCAGCCAGCGCTATCTTGAGCACAACACTTACTTATGTAACATTATGCTTTTCTAGGTTCCCATGAACAAGGCTCTGAGGTAACCACAAGCCAAAACTCGCGTTTCCGGCAAAACACTGTTGACTGCCACGTAAAGACAAGACAATAGTGGTTAATTCCCTTGTGTTCCAGGATACCAGATAAGACCCATAAACTGTTCACACAACAGGACATTGGAAGTGATCTGGGCAATGGACTATGGCTTTTTAGCCCAATTCATGTGCTTCAGCATGCTTTGGGGGACAGCTGGCCCCAACCCTTGAGGATATCCCGAAGCCTAGCCATAGCAGAGTTTTCCGTGAAAGGTTTCGCTCTGTCCACGTGGTGAATGGTGTATAAAGCTTCCTCACAGATCTGTCCTTAAACAGACGACAGGACATCGGAATTTGGTGACATACCCGTTCAAACTAAGGGCTGTTCGATACCAGGACAATTTATAATGCTGCATCACAGTGTATCCTTTTTCATACACTGTTTCGAATTGAAAGTGTTACTTATCACATTATTTAACTCATTACCTGCTTATGTTGAGAATGCACAGGGCTAACAGGAACTTCAAATGAATCAATGGGAGCCGCAGCAAACTTCTCCAGGAGTTGTTCCCTCCTGCTTCTCTTCTTCTTTTTCTCCTTATCCTTCTCTTTCTTATTTTTCTGCAACAATGCAACAAAAATTCACAAAATCATGATTCGTAACACAAACTGGCAATACTCAGAATTGGCATTGAAGTTAGCATCAAACTATTTCCAATATAATAAAGAATGAGATCTTCCCATATGTTGTATGTTCGAACATGTACCCTATAGGCGAAACAGATTATCGAGAGCAAGATATAAAATTTTGCCTCTTCTTGTGACTTTGATTATTTTTGCATCGAGGAATTTGCAATGAGTAGTAAAGATGTACAAATTTTGCATGGAGAACACCATTCTACTCACAGATTTGGTGATGACAGGTTCAGCAGGTGGTTGTGGTGACACTTCACTATGACTGTCAGCAGGTGACACATCATCAGACACAGCAGCTGTCACTTCACTAATCTTCTTCTTACTGGAGGAGCTCTTACTGACAGGTGATCGAGATCGTGTCGGAGATCGCGACTTCTTATTATTACCACTCGGATTCTTCTGCTTCTTTAACTGCTATAATATCAATTATGTGTTGTTATGACCTAAGAATAAAATTTGAAGCTAAGCAAAACATCAACACTGAAGAAAAAAGAATTACAATCGAGAAAGAATTTTGACTAATTAGCTGGTGAACTACAATTTGCATTTTTGTCACACGATCCAATCAACCAGGTCATATTCAGATATCAGTACAGTATATTACCATAATCGATCACTCTGATTTTATGTTGTGGTACAGTGCATGCACACTCGTGCGAGACAAAACAGGGGTACAAGTAATAGGCCTCTGAGAGTTATCCGCAGGTCTGAATTGCCCCCAGATGAAAAAAGCCACACGATCTCACCTGGCAACATAAACAGACATGCTTATAACCCCTCAGCTAGTGCCTACCGTAGTAGTGAGTAAAACTTGCCTGTTTGGCTGGTTTATTATTATCAGTAAGCTGGGCACGGGTGTCAGCTATTACTGAATCAATAGTATCATCCCAGTTAGAAAGTCGTGCCTGAATATGATAGGGTAGAGTGAGAAAAATAAATCATACTAAAAGTAAAACCAATCTGCAGCAGTTGTGAGATAGTTAGAGCATAAGCAAGTATGAAACAATGACAGAACAGAAGCAAACACAGAAAAATAAACATAACAAATAGAGAAATTATGGTGCCTGCTAATCAAAATTAAGGATTTTTTGTTTCATGATTCATCTTGAAAGTTGTGTCCTCATTGATCTCATAGGTCAATGAGTGGACAACTCCAACATATACACAATAATTCGATTTATCTCATAGCATCCAGCACTGTTTTTTGTCTTCTCTCTAACATCCAGCATAACAAGCAACCAGCTAATCAGTTCAACTCCCAAATACAAAATGTTTTATGCAAATCTATTGGGATTTTTCCATTTCATTGTAAGATAAACCTAAATTGAACTGAGGGGCTGCCACTAACAGAACAGGCAAAGATGAAGGTTTTGGTTGTAAAGTGGTAACAAAGCAATAAAAAGAATAAATCCAACAAGCTAAAAGTTAAGTTATTATTCACACCATGCTGGATTCGTGCAACACACTTAAACGGAATCCCCGGTTGCCACATACCTTCACTGTAGGGTTATTTTCATCCACATCGGGAGTAACATTCCTATCAGACAGCGCCGACATTTCACTTTCTGACACCACATCCTGTTTACTAGAGCTCGGTGTTGGTGAAACAAACTCAGGAAGTTTCTCGAGTGTGATTGACAGTTGCCTTTCTGCTTTAGGTGGTTTGGTAACAGGTTTCTCCGGTTGTTCCAGAGTGTCACCAAAGATGTCATTGAAACCAGCTGAATACGACATAAACAATATTTTATAATTATTGTGAATTGTAGAAACTTTGATATGAGAAGAAATGTTGATTGTTTTGTTCTGTGATAAGAGAGAAAACATTCATAGTGATTATTCTCAACTTGTCTTCATTGTGCTCTATTGGGCTTTCAAGAAGACAACTCCTAATTGAGAAAGCACAATAACGCTATCAAGGTTATGGCCAAATAAACTACCTGAGCTTTAAATTTGATATTAACGTTTACTGATCGAGTATCAGAGAAAATTTAAAACTCTAGACTCAATCCAGAGATTTTCAGGAAGCAAACCTTCTGGTTGGGCTGTGACAGGTTTTTTCTTCTTTTTCTTTTTCTCCACCTTCTTTGGAGGTTTGTGACGTTCAGGTTTGTTGGTCTGGTCAGGTTGTGGACTGGGAGGTTCTGGTGTTGGTACAGGGCTGGGAGATGGTTCTTCTACCACTGGTGTCGGCTACAATAATTTATATATGATTAAAATAAAAGAAAGAGGCCAAAAAGCCAGTCACACACAGTATCAGAGTCTTAATTAATGAGTGATTCGGGATGCAGGATTTTTCAAATTTCAGATATATTATTTTGGGCTGACAACCCAAATCACCAAACAATAATAAATCCAAAGAACATGTAGACTGTGTTGTAGGGCATGGCTTAGGAGTCATCATGGGCCAGGAAATTACCACCATTTGGCGGTAACATCAGCCCTCTCGCCCTACACTATGCTGTAATGATATATGTCACAGAACAGTCATGAAACCATCAGAATTACTGATTACAAACAGGATCCATATAGTCCCATGATACTCCTTGATACAGGTCAAAGTATAAAGCATTAACCTTGGGTTTTGTTGGCTTGAGAACACCAGTTTTAATCTTTGGCTTGACTGTAGGTTCTGTGGTGAGCTTTGGAATGTTTATTTCATTTAGTGGCTTAGGAGGTCGTTTTGAGGAAGGAGGTTTGCCAGCATCAAACAAATCTGAAATCTCACCATCTTCCATCATAAACTGTGATCTGGTTCTAAATCTTATGTTTTCCACCTCACCGGCAAGTCTACATATAAAGTGTGCGGAGTAAATCCATAACATTGAGGAGTAAAGAATTGTCATGTGTAACCACTGGTGTTTTCACTATTAGAAATCGCTTAATTTATGAGGCTGCAAAACTTATAATTCTCATAAAGCTGAATTCGACCCCAGCACAAAAACTTCTTCTATGTAGCCTGTGGGCTGACACTGCTTGTAAATTTTAATTATGACAAACGTCATCTTAATTTATACGATCCAACTAGATCTCATACCCAACATCATAAGAGAGATGAAACGAATTGTTGACCCAGCGTGAAAAATGAAATGTGCGTGCAGACTGCAGACACACTCCACTTTGGTGATCATCACAGTCTATGGCCAGTTTACCGAAAACAAACAAAAGGTTGCTGGAATTAATCAGGAATTTACCATACTACTGTCTCGAATAGACATTATTTCCTACCTGCTGATTTTACTGGGTGTTCTGACAGGACTGTTGGGGAATCTGCTGCCTGCTCCAGGACTCTCCTCAACATTATCATTATTATTCACTGTAGAGTACAATAGAAGGATAATATTATACATATCAGAAAACGGATATGAAACCATCATGTGACATTTCTATATTTATATGCAATCACTGTATGACAATTTGAAATTTGTATAAAACTATCACCTTCTTTAACGAGGAGTTCGCTAAACTGTTACAGGTACTTTTGCAAGCAAGAAAAGCTGATAAAATTGTAAACACCAGACATAATTGGTCAAAAAATGGGGTGACTATTGACTATCGTTGTATTTGTGTATAAATCTACCTTGCAGTCCGTTGGTAAGTCCGCTTGTGGAGGCACCAGCTGATAAACCTGTGTTAGAGATAACTTTCCCATCTTCATCAATCTCAGGGATAAAAAGCTCATTCTTTGCCTGATCGGGAGCCGGAAACTCTGACACTTGCTGACTCAGTGCTATTGGCTCAACAACTTTGGTATATTCAAGTAAGTCTTTGAGAATTATACCGCTATCATTAAACACCATCTCCAAATCATCAATAGTAGGATCAACTCTACCAACTACAATAAATGAATAAAAATAGTAGGCATTTACAGTAGGGCATGTGAACAAATTTCTCATGATGCAAATTTGGATCTGAATTCCCGGATATTGTTAATGGTTTATGTTACGGTATCATTGCATTGTCTGAGTAGTCCTGGGAATTCCAAAAGAATGCGATCTGGCTTTCTCTTTGACATGTAAAATAATAATTGCTACTGATCTCACACGTGGTTTGTTCTGACAGAACAATATCTACTAAGAGTTAAAGTGATATGTTTCTTAGTTGTTTAATACATCCATTAGCGGTTTGATTGTATGATTTATGTTATGCATGAATTTATTCATCTTGGTATTGTCAGGAATCAATTTTAAATTCACTACAGTTATATTAGATCAATTAGATCTCGTTGATTGTGCAAATAAGGCTACTTACACTGCTCAGCATAGCGTCGTGAGTTTCTACCGAGATGGCTGATGTGTCGCTCGGTAAAGTCTATCAAGACCTCAAGAGCTGAGCTGTTTATAGACTCCCAGCCTACGCTCTTACAAATCTGAGCAACAACAAGCCTTATCACACTTTTACTATAGTCCTCAGCCATTTTGTGTGTACCAAGTTCTTTAGCTGTCACTTATTAACTTCATTTCTTAAACTTGCAACCACCTCGCATCAGTATTCAACCTGCAGACAAATCAAAGTGGATAATGAAGAGAGAGAAGATTCAGACCGACAAACAATTCTGAACAAAATCATATCGCAAGAGCAGTGGAATGGGGTACTAACCTCATGTGGCGGCAGAGCCTCATGGTGGATTTTGGTCAAGTCCACCTGGGATTGAACAATATCGTTATTTTCATTAAGGGCAGTTAGAAAGAGTAATTTTTATACGGAGTTCCTTACTAAATAATGGATTGCTTGTTAGTCAACTCAAGGAGTTATAAATTACTCCTTGGTTCGCTTTTTGACATCCACTGCAGTGTCCCTATGCCTATGGCTAGGCACTACCTTTCTTTGGATTGACAAAAATACAAGCATCCTCGGCTGTACTGCTATCATGTCTAGGTCACACTACTCACAATACAGGGCAATTGAAAGACTGGTGAGATGTTAAAATTGGACATTTTTTAAATTTGCTGTTTATTGATAACATATTGGTCACTTACATGTTGTGACTAACAAACACACGCAGGTTGGTCACATGTAGGCTATGTAGCCTGTCTCAAGCCTCCTGCTGATTGATGATTGATTAAAAAACAAACACAACAACAACTTAGGCTTGGGACAGGCTACGTACATGTATGAGATGCGACTAATAGCATATATATTGAGCTGGTGGAAATTGGGTCAA